>Ga0256405_10012298_pt1 | contig 10649 bp, 7 predicted proteins | sample RumenRJG_02DNA_FD_189096 | JGI IMG/M metagenome (GOLD analysis project Ga0256405, IMG submission 189096) | Bovine rumen microbial communities from Lethbridge, Alberta, Canada - RJG_02 | ecosystem: Host-associated > Mammals > Digestive system > Stomach > Rumen | place: Canada: Alberta | collected... | reverse complement strand
ATTATTACGGCTTAAGATACTTATCAAGTATATTGCAAAAGTCAAATGTTGCAAAATAGTCGGCAGGCGTTTCAGCACGGCGTATCATTTTTATACTGTTGTCCTCGCAGAGAAGAAGTTCGGCAGAGCGCAGCTTGCCATTGTAATTGTATCCCATTGAGAAACCGTGAGCTCCTGTATCGTGGATATATATCAGATCACCGATATCGATAGGAGGAAGCATACGGTCAATTGCAAATTTATCGTTATTCTCGCATAGTCCTCCAGTTACGTCGCACATATAAGTACACGGTTCGTCCTCTTTTCCGAGTACGGTGATATGGTGGTACGCTCCGTACATTGCCGGACGCATCAGATTTGCAGCGCAGGCGTCGCAGCCCACATATTCTTTATATATGTGTTTTTTATGCAGTACCCTGGTTACAAGCGCTCCGTAAGGTGCAAGCATAAATCTTCCCATTTCTGTAAATATAGCAATGTCTCCAAGTCCTGCAGGAACAAGTATTTCCTCAAAGGCCCTGCGGACTCCTTCTCCGATGGCAATAATGTCATTCGGCGTCTGTTCGGGTCTGTATGCTACTCCAACGCCGCCTGAGAGATTGATGAACTTTATATCCGCGCCTGTTTCCTTTTTCAGATCGGCGGCAAGTTGGAACATCTGCTTTGCAAGCGTCGGATAGTAGTCATTTGTTACGGTATTGGAAGCAAGAAATGCATGTATACCGAAATGTTTTGCACCCTTCTGCATAAGAAGTCTGAAGCCTTCAAACATCTGCTCACGGGTAAAACCGTACTTTGCATCCTGAGGCTTGTCCATGACAAAAGTTGAAATGGTAAAGTTACCGCCTGCATTGAAGCGGCAGCATATAGTCTCGGGAATACCTGTAAGCTTTTCAAGATAATCAATGTGAGTGATATCATCAAGATTTATATATGCTCCAAGCTTGTATGCAAGTTCGTAATCTGCCGCAGGCGTAACATTTGATGAAAACATAATGTCACTGCCTGAGAAACCGCAGGCATCTGACAGTTCAAGCTCGGTGAGGGAGGAACAGTCAACTCCGCAGCCTTCTTCCTGCAATATTTTGAGAATAAACGGGTTCGGAGTTGCCTTTACAGCAAAATATTCCTTGAATCCTTTATTCCATGCAAAAGCCTTTTTTACAAGGCGTGCATTCTCTCGGATACCTTTTTCATCATAGATATGGAAAGGAGTCGGAAATTTCTGAGCGATCTCCTCTGCCTGTTCTTTTGTTATAAAAGGTGTTTTTTTCATAGTTTTTTCTCCTGTTTTTTATTTTATCTTCATAATATTAGAGTATCTCTTCAAGCTCTTTGAGCCATATATTGGCAGAAGCGTCACTTGGCATACGCCAGTCGCCTCTTGGAGACAGCGTAACTGTACCGACCTTCGGACCGTCGGGCAGGCATGAACGCTTGAACTGCTGTGTAAAGAAGCGCTTATAAAATGTTTTCAGCCATTTCATTATGACTTCTTTTGAATAATCTTCTTCAAATGCAATGCACGCTATGCGGAATATCTTTGACGGTGAAAATCCGTATCTCAGCATATAGTACATGAAGAAATCGTGAAGCTCATAGGGTCCGACTATATCCTCGGTTTTCTGTGATATAGTACCGTCGTTCTCAGGCGGAAGCAGTTCGGGACTTACAGGCGTATCAAGTATATCGAGCAGGGCGCTTTTCAGCTTGCCGTCAGAGGTATCTGCTTCGTAGCTTACCAGCCAGCGCACAAGAGTCTTTGGTATTGAAGCGTTCACGGCATACATAGACATATGGTCGCCATTGTATGTAGCCCAACCGAGAGCGAGTTCGGAAAGGTCGCCCGTACCGATAACGATACCGCCGAGCTGATTAGCCTTGTCCATGAGTATCTGTGTGCGCTCCCTTGCCTGAGAGTTTTCGTAGGTCACGTCATGTATATCGGATGACTGTCCAATATCAGCAAAATGCTGCATAACGCTGTTTCGTATATCTATCTCTGTAAGAGTACTTCCGTAGGTTTCTGCAAGGGTACAGGCATTATTATAAGTCCTGTCTGTTGTTCCGAAGCAGGGCATCGTTATTGTGTGTATGCCGTTCCTGTCAAGTCCCAGCATATCAAATGCGTGGACAGCAACAATAAGTGCAAGCGTTGAGTCGAGGCCTCCCGAAAGGCCAAGAACAGCAGTTTTACAGCCAATATGCCGCAGTCTTGTCATAAGACCTACTGCCTGCATAGTGAGTATCTCCTCACATCTGCTGTCAAGCAGCTTCTTGTCAGACGGTACAAAAGGCGTTTTCGGGAAATGCCTGTCAAGGTGAGTTTGAGTGATATCAAGGCTGAAATAAGTGCTTTGAATAGTTGGAGAAGCGGTAAATGTATTCATTCTACGTCGCTCATAAGCTTGCTTTTTAATATCAGTATCCGCAATGACAAGTCCCTTTGAAAAGAGCTTGGATTCCGCGATAACAGAGCCGTTTTCAGCAATGATATCATGTCCCGCAAAGACCATATCCTGCGTGGATTCGCCGATGCCTGAATCTGCATATGCATAGGTGCAGGCAAGAGAGCCTGACCGTGCTTTTATGAGAGTTCTGCGGTAATCTGCTTTTCCTATTACTTCGTCGCTTGTGGATAAATTGAATATAATAACTGCGCCCGATCTGGCGAGCTGCTCCGATGGGGGAGAGCTTACCCACATATCCTCACATATCTCGATACCGAATGTCAGGTCCGGGAGCTCCTTGCAGGTGAATACAGTTTCTACGAGGTGAACGGAATATTCATCATTCAGCTGTATATCTGCACTAAGTCCGTCATTGGAAGCTGTGAAATGACGCGCTTCATAGAATTCGCTGTAATTGGGAATATTTTTCTTTGCCACAGCGCCGACAGCCGTTCCCTTATTGATTACGACAGCGCAGTTGTAGAGTTTACCGCATACAGCAAGGGGAACGCCTACTATCGAAACAATGTCAAGATCAGCAGTTTCTTTGATTATCCGTGCAATTTCGCTTTTTGCTGCGCTTAAAAGTGCATCCTGCAGAAACAGATCGCCGCAGGTATAGCCTGTTATAGAAAGTTCGGGAAAGCAGACTATTTTCACACCCTTATTATGGGCTTCCGTTATCATTTCTATTATCCTGTCTGCATTGTAAAAGCAGTCGGCAACTCTTACATCAGGCGTAGCACAGGCAATTTTTATGAATCCGTCTTTCATGTTTACCTCCAAAAAAAGACAAAAAGGAGCTGACAAACAGCTCCTTTGCTTAACATAGTAATTATATACTATATAGTTCTCTTTGTCAAGCATTATTAGTTCTTGACAAAACTGCCTGTTCGTGATATAATGCAAGTAAAGAGCAAAGGCGCTTCTCATTTTGAGGAGCGCCTTTTTGTATTAGGAGACTTTTTATGGAGCAGATACGATATGAATGGACAGACGGCAATAACAGCGATTTTCAACGCTTCTACTTAGCTACAGAGGAATACTACAGCAGTATAGTCGGCGGTGAAAAGAACAGAAAAGGCTTTATTCCTTACAATATTTCACAGAATATCGGCATAGTTGTCATAGCGTATATTGACGATATTGCTGTTGGCTGTGCAGGGCTGAAGTCCTATTCTGATACAGATGCAGAGATAAAGCGCGTATGGGTAGAGCCTGTTTACCGCCGTAGGCATATTGCTGTTGATATGATGCAAATGATAGAGAATAAAGCAAAAGAACAGCATTTCACAAGAACGATTCTCCAGACGCGCGAAGCAATGGCAGAAGCTGTATCACTTTATGAGAAACTTGGTTATTATCGTATAAAAAACTATCCGCCCTATGACAAACTTGAAGGCGCGGTATGCTATGCGAAAGACCTGTAAATAAAAGGAGGCGTCACTATGGCTGCATTTGACAGGATTTGCTCGGGAATTACCGAAATGGACACGGCACTTGATAATATAAGGCTCGGCGACAATGTTGTGTGGAGAGTTTCCGAACTCTCGGAATTCAAACTTTTTATGGAGCCATATCTCAGGCAGGCTATTGCCGACGGCAGAAATATAATATATTTCCGCTTTGCAAGCCATGAGCCACTTGTTGAGAACTGCCCCGAGGTCAAGACCATAGAAGTGCCGCTTTCACACAGATTTGAAACGTTTACTGTTGATATACACAACGAGATCGAAAAGGCAGGCAGGGATGCTTTTTACATATTCGACTGCCTTTCCGAGTTGCAGGCAATGTGGGCTACCGATCTTATGATGGGCAACTTTTTCAGAGTCACCTGTCCGTTTCTGTTTATACTTGATACAGTTGCATTTTTCCCTATAATTCGGGGCAAGCACTCAGTTCACGCAATTAATAAGATACTGAATACCACGCAGCTTTTCTTTGATGTTTATTCCGATAAAAAGAATGTTTATGTACGTCCCGAAAAGGTATGGAACAGAAGCTCAGATACCATGTTCCTGCCGCACACCTATGAGCCTGAAACAGGACATTTCCGACCTATCCTTGACGGCGTAAAATCGAGCCGTTTCTATCAGGTCCTCGGCAACGCTCAGCGCTCCGCAGACGAGCAGTTCATGGACTCATGGGACAGGTCTTTCAAAAAAGCTAAAGTGCTTTATGAAAACGGCGTTGATATTTCGGAACAGTGCAATAATATGTGCAATATCATGATGACGCGCGATAAGAAAATGCGTGAAATGGTCAAGAAGCACTTCAAACCTGAGGACTATTTCAGCGTCCGCGACCACATGATAGGCACAGGTATGATAGGCGGAAAAGCCTGCGGTATGCTCCTTGCAAGAGCAATAATCAGAAACACCGAGCCTGATATTGATGAAGTCCTCGAACCTCACGATTCCTTTTATGTCGGCTCAGATGTTTATTACACCTACATTGTTGACAATAATTTCTGGGATCTGCGTATAAAACAACGTACCGAGGAGGGATATTTCTCACTTGCTGATGAGTTCGCACAGCACCTTATGAATGGTCAATTCTCTGATGAAATGCGCGAGCAGCTCAACCGCATTATCGAATACTACGGTCAGGATCCCTATATCGTCCGTTCAAGCAGTATCCTTGAGGACGGCTTCGGCAATGCATTCGCAGGCAAGTATGAGTCGGTTTTCTGCGCCAACAGAGGAACTCCTGAAGAACGCCTTGAAGAGTTTGAAAAGGCGATAAAAACTGTCTATGCAAGCACCATGAGCCTTTCCGCGCTCGATTACCGCAAACGCCGCGGACTTGATAAACGTGACGAGCAGATGTCACTGCTGATACAGCGTGTATCGGGTTCTTACTACGGAGCATATTATATGCCGTGTGCAGCAGGTGTGGGATATTCATACAGTCCGTATAGCTTTCTCAAAAGCTCCGACCAGTCCGCAGGAATGCTGCGTCTTGTCATGGGACTTGGTACATCAGCCGTTGACAGGACAGAGGGCTCATATCCCCGTCTTGTAAGCCTTGATATGCCCGAAAAAACAGTGTATTCGACTTATGCTGACAGACACAGATTTTCGCAGGGCAAGGTCGAAGTAATAAATACTTCCATTCACGATATGGAGCGGCTGCCGCTCCGTGATATTGAACCTGTTATGCCAGAATATCTGCAAAATATCCTCCTCGAACACGACTACGACGCTGAGAGCAGGCTGCGTGAAATGGGACGGAGAGTGTCCTCGACATTCATCTCCTGCAAGGGACTTGTCAGCAATAAAACGCTCATGTCGCAGATGCAGAGAATGCTCCGCTGCATACAGGACGAGTACGAATATCCTGTTGATACGGAGTTTACCATAAATGTTTCCGACAGCGGCGAATACTCCATTGACCTGCTGCAGTGCAGACCGTTGCAGGTGCTGAAGGACAAAACAGGAGTTACCGTACCCGACGTACCGCAGGAGCATATCCTCCTTGAAAGCAAGAGTGCTTCAATGGGACTTTCAAAAACTTCAAAGCTGGATATTATCGTCTATGTTGATCCTGTTGTGTACTACAATATGCCCTACAACGATAAAAATTCCGTTGTAAAAATGATAGGTAAGATAAACTGGCATTACCGCAATCAGGGCAAACACATGATGTTGATGGTTCCCGGCAGAGTAGGAACATCATCTCCCGAGCTTGGCGTACCTACGGCGTTTTCTGATATAAGCGAGTTTGACGTCGTATGCGAAATGGAAGAAGTACGGGCAGGCTATAATCCTGAGCTTTCCTACGGCAGCCACATCTTTCAGGATTTAGTTGAAGCTGAGATACTCTACACCGCCGTGTTCAACAACAGCAAAACTCTGCATTTTGCTCCCGAAAAGTTCAGAGGTCTGCGGAATATGCTTGAGGACATTGACGAAAACAGCGGACTTGATGAAGTTATAAAGGTTTACGATGTGAGCAGATGCAAATGTGAACTTTATAACGATATCAAAAACGAGCATTTACTTATTACTATTTAAAGCAATGGAGCTTCACTTTTGTGGAGCTCCTTATATTTTGGAGTGAAAACATTGAAACTTGTATTTCCGCCCATAGGGGCAAGAATCATGAAATCTGCAATTGCAGTCGGGTTATGTATGCTTGTATATTTCGTAAGGACACTTCTGCCAATTGAAAACGGCATACCGTTTTATGGTGCATTAGCAGCTTTGTGGTGTATGCAGCAGTACAACGACACAACAAAGACAAATGCGGTACAGCGTTCTGTTGGAACACTTATCGGTGCGTTATACGGACTTGTATTTTTATTGCTGTTCCGTCGGATAAATGTTACTGTTCCGATGATAGTATATATATCGGCAAGTGCAGTGATAATCCCGGTGATATATACAACTGTTGTTCTGAATAAACGAAACGCTTCTTTTTTCTCCTGCGTGGTATTTCTCAGTATTGCATTGACACACTCATTCGACAGCAATCCATATATTTTCGTGCTGAACAGAGTTATTGATACCTTTATTGGAATAATTATCGGTGTAACAGTCAACGATTTCCGTCTGCCGATAAAACACGATACCGATAATCTTTACGTCAGCGGTATTGACGATGTGCTTGTTTCCGCAGGACATTCTGCCGCATACAGCAAAGTCGAGCTGAACAGGCTTATCCGCAGCGGCGTAAAATTCACCATATCCACCGTTCGCACGCCCGCCGTGCTTATGGACATTATGAAAGGCGTGGAGCTGCAATTGCCCGTTATCGTTATGGACGGAGCGGCGCTTTATGATGTAAAGGAAAAGCGGTATCTTGAAACAGTCTTTCTTCCGTTCGATGTATCGTCAGAGGCGGAGAAGATCATCGCTGACTGCGGTTTTCACTGCTTTGTGAACGCAATGCTCGATTCGACGCTGCTGATATATTCCGGCGAGTTCAGAAACGACGCTGAAAAGGAGCTTTTTGAGTCTTGCCGACAGTCTGTATACAGAAATTATATCAGTTCAGAATACCGCAGAAAAGATGATAAGGAACGTGTGCTGTATCTGACTGTACTTTCTGACAGAATGAGCATTTTTACTCTCGAAGGGAAACTGCGGAAACAGCTCGGAGAGCGTATAAGAATAAGCATTTCCGAGTCAGAATTTGAAGGCTTCATGTATCTGAAAGTTTTTTCGCCGCTGGCTACAAAACAGAATATGATGGAGAAACTCAAGGAGTATGCAAAGGCGGAAGATGTCATAACTTTCGGCAGTATCAAGGGACAGTATGACGTATATATCAACGACGGTGGCGGAAACAGAACTGTAAAAAGGCTTAAAAAGATTTGCAGGATAAACGGACTGGATCTCAAAGAGATAGAGCTGTAAAAAACAGCCGGCCTCACTAAACAGTGAAGCCAGCTGTTTGATCTATCTTTCCATTTTCCATATCTGAGCTGAATACGGCGGCAGCTCGCTTCCGCCTCCAAAGTCGTGCTTTGAGCCTGTTATAAGCTCGTCTGCCATGCCGCAGCCTGCGTCAAAATGAGCGGTGAACGGCTGAGAATCAGCATTTATCGCAATTAGTATGCGCTCATCGTCACATCGACGCTGAATGATACACTGCTTGTTTGTCAGCACAGGAACGCTTATATCTCCGTAGCATAGAGCCTTGCTCTCGCGGTGTATCTTTGCAAGCTTTGAAATATAAGCTGATAGCTCATTGTCTATCGGTGTGTCATATGAAAGTCTGAGAGCAGGATCGCCGTCTTTTTTATCACCCTCAGCACCCCATTCGCTGCCGTAGTAAATGCATGGAATACCAGGCATTCCGAACATTATTGCATATATCAGCGGCAGATGATTTTTGTTTGACAGTATAGTTGCAACTCTTGAAACATCGTGATTATCAACAAAGCTCAGGAGGTGCATACCACGGTACATACACCAGTTTTCGGGACCGAACTGATTTTTCAGAGAATGGCATATCTCAAACATATTCATGCTGTTGAAGCTTGAATACAGCCCCTTGTAGCACTGATAATTCGTCGCAGAATGGAGCATTTCATTATTTACAAACTGAGAGTAGTCACCGTGAAGAAGCTCTCCAATCAGCACAAAATCCTCTTTCAGTCCGCTTGTAAAGCTGCGAAGCCTTTTCAGGAATTCCTTATCGAGACAATATGCCACATCGAGTCTCAGACCGTCGATGTCAAACTCGTCTATCCAGCACTTTATGCAGGAGAAGATATGCTCAACGACTTCATTGTTCCAGAGGTTCAGCTTGACAAGGTCGAAGTGTCCCTCCCAGCCCTCATACCACAGTCCGTCATTGTAGTTGGAGTTGCCGCCGAAGTTTATATGAAACCAGTCCTTATAGCGTGAATTTTCGCGGTCACGGAGTACGTCCTGAAATGCCCAGAAGCCTCTGCCTACGTGATTGAAAACGCCGTCAAGCACGACCTTTATGCCCCTTTTGTGAAGCTCTGCACATACCTGTGCAAAGTCCTCGTTAGAACCTAAACGGCAGTCTATTTTTGTAAAGTCCCTTGTGTTATATCCGTGAGTATCAGATTCAAAAACAGGCGAAAAATATACCGCATTGCAATTGAGTGATTTTATATGGTCTGCCCAGTCTATAACTTTCAGTATCCTTGATTCCTGAACTCCGTCATTTTCAAAGGGTGCTCCGCAGAATCCGAGAGGATAAATCTGATAAAAAACGCTTTCATATGCCCACATTTTTATTACCTCCGTTGTCAATAGTCTATAATCAAGAACGGCGCCTGTCCATTCAGGATGAGCGCCGTTGCTATTCTTATTACTTTCTTATCTTATCATATGCTCAATGTTTTGTCAATAGAACGATTAACTTTATTACTTGTACATTTCACTTAGCCTTCTTCCAGTCTCAATGAGAAATGTTTCGGTATCAACAGTACGCTTGCTCTTCAGCTTGGATATAGCTGCAAGGTCGCCTGTCATAATACCTTCGCTTATAGTATCCAATATAGCTTTTTCGAGCTTGTCTGCATATTCACATAATGAAGGTGTTGAATCAAGTTCACCTCTTTTACGCAGAGCACCTGTCCATGCAAAAACTGTGGCTACAGGGTTAGTTGACGTCTTTTCACCTTTGAGATATTTGTAATAATGGCGCTGAACTGTTCCGTGGGCTGCCTCATATTCATATTTTCCGTCAGGCGATACTAGCACTGATGTCATCATTGCGAGGCTTCCGTATGCAGTTGCGACCATATCTGACATAACATCTCCATCATAGTTTTTACAAGCCCAGATATATCCGCCATTTGAACGTATTACTCTTGCAACAGCATCATCTATAAGTGTATAGAAATACTCGATACCAACAGCTTCAAATCTTGCCTTGTATTCCTTTTCATATATTTCAGCAAAAATATCCTTGAAGCGATGATCGTATTTTTTAGATATAGTGTCTTTTGTTGCAAACCATAGATCCTGTTTTGTATCAATAGCATAGTTGAAGCAGGAACGTGCAAATCCTTCAATTGACTTATCCTTGTTATGCAGTCCCTGTATAATTCCTGCACTGTCAGAAAAATCGTATATTAAACTCAGTGACTCATTGCCATCTTTATCAGTAACTTTCAGTTCAGCCATGCTTCCCTCGCTGACACGCATTTCTGTATTTTTATATACATCGCCGTAAGCGTGTCTGGCAATAGTTATAGGCTTGGTCCATGTTGGTATGTATGTTTCTATTCCTTTGGCAATAATTGGAGCACGGAAAACTGTTCCATCAAGTATCGCTCTTATTGTTCCATTGGGCGATTTCCACATCTCCTTCAGGTCATATTCATCCATTCTTGCTGCATTCGGAGTTATAGTAGCGCATTTTACAGCCACTCCGTATTTCTTTGTTGCCTCAGCAGATTCGATAGTTACCTTGTCATCAGTCTCATTTCTGTGTACAAGTCCGAGATCGTAGTATTCAGTCTTTAAATCGATATACGGAAGAATGAGAATATCCTTTATCATCCTCCATATAACGCGTGTCATTTCATCTCCGTCCATTTCGACCAAGGGTGTTTTCATTTTGATCTTTTCCATATTTATCAGCCTCGTATAATAGATTTTAGGGTGGTTTCAAGAGTACCCCAATGAACCTCTGCCACGCTCAGTTGAGAAGGGCAGCAGTGAAATCGGAATGAGCGTAGCGAATGGAGATTTCACTGCTGCGGCGAAG
>Ga0256405_10012297_pt1 | contig 10650 bp, 10 predicted proteins | sample RumenRJG_02DNA_FD_189096 | JGI IMG/M metagenome (GOLD analysis project Ga0256405, IMG submission 189096) | Bovine rumen microbial communities from Lethbridge, Alberta, Canada - RJG_02 | ecosystem: Host-associated > Mammals > Digestive system > Stomach > Rumen | place: Canada: Alberta... | reverse complement strand
TTTACAGAAGAAGGCGAAACTTTGGAACAAAGTGCTGCCCGTGAATTAAAAGAGGAAACTGGTATTGATTGTCAGTTTCTTTCTCAGTTTAAATCCTTTGGAGATCCGGGGCGTGACCCGCGTGGACGCACTATTACAATTGTGTTTTACGCTTACGTTGATGAGGATACAGAAGCTGTTGCCGACGACGATGCTGCTGATGTCGATTGGTTTGATCTTGACAAATTGCCTGCTTTGGCTTTTGACCATGCTAAGATTTTGGAAGAATTTATTCTTGCTAATCACTAAACTTTTATATTATTGAAGAAATAAAAATACTAATTGAAAAAAATAATTTAAAGCGTGAACAACTTTAGAATCTATATTACATTAATTATTACCACATTACTTTCTGTAGTTGGAAATGTGTCGTATGCACAATACGGAGATACGCCCGACGATCAGAAGGCAAAATTTTTGTACGAAATTCCTAAATATCTTGTTTGGGAAAACGATGCTGATATTATGGTTATTAACATCGGTATTGTAAACAGCGATCCGGATTTTTTGAAAACTTTGCGTCGTGAAGCCAAGAAACCTTATCCGGGAGCTTTAACTAAAGTTGTTGTAAAAGACTTTGTTTCTGTGGAAGATGCGGCTGCCGACAAGTCGCTGCATGTGCTTTATGCACCGTATGGCGTAGATTTCAAAAAAGCATTAACAGAATTTCACGGTCGTCCCGTGGCTTTGGTTTCTGATAATTTTACAGATACAAAACAGATTTTCCTTAATTTCGTTGATGAACGTACAGGTTTGGTATCATTCAGATTTTCAAGTGCAAATCTCCGAAAAGTAGGAATCAGTGTTCACGAAAACATGACCAAACAACTTCACGGCGAAGATATCTCAAAAGAAGATATTATTCAGCGTCAATCTCAGCAGCTTACAATGACGCAAAAAGAGTTGGAGGCAAAAGAAAAAGAGTTGAACGAAAAGCAGGAGCTTCTCGATTTAAGAGAAATGGAGATTTTCCAGAAACAGCAACAAATCGAAGTTCAAAACCGTAACTTGGCAATTCAGAACCGCGCTATACAAGTTCAACAGCAAAAACTTGAATCTCAAAAGCGTGAAATGCAAAAACTTCAAGCTCTTCAGGCAAAAACCAATAAAGAACTTGCCGAGGCAGAAACAAATCTTGAAGCCAAAAATGCTGAAATTTCAAATGTAGCTCTCGAACTTGATAAACAGCGTCATGAAGTAGCTGAACAACAGAAAATTGCTGAAGAACAAAAGAAACATATCGAAGAAGTAAACATCGAAATTTCTACCAAAGAGGCAGAACTCAAAAAGTTGGGAATCAAAAACGATCTTCTCAACAATATTCTTACTGTAGCTTTGGTTGCGTTGGGTATTTTCTTGATACTGATTATCTTTATTGTAAAACTCTACATCGGTAAACGTAAAGACAATCAGAAACTTGCTGAACAGAATACACGAATTGAACAACAGAATGTGGAGTTGGCTCAACAGAAAGATATTCTTGCAGAACAGAAAGATACACTCGCAAAACAGAAAGACAATATTATAGAAAGTATCCGTTACGCGCAGAAAATTCAGCAGGCTGTTATGCCGCCGATGGAACGTTTCAGTCAGTTTTTGCCGGAACATTTCATCATGTTGAGACCACGTGATATCGTAAGTGGTGACTTCTATTGGGGAACACATGTTGGTGATAAATTTGTTTATACAGCGGCTGACTGTACAGGTCATGGCGTTCCGGGTGCGTTCATGAGCCTTTTGGGTATCGCATTCCTCAACGATATTACTGCGAGAATGACCAGCGAAAATATCACTGCCGGCGAAATTCTTACACAACTTCGTGCAGACATCATTACATATCTTCGTCAGTCCGGCAAGGAAGACGAGCAGAAAGACGGTATGGATATGGCACTCTGTGTTTACGACAAAGCCAACAACAAAATTCAATACGCCGGAGCTCACAATCCGTTGATTATCATTCGAAACAATGAATTAATTCAGTACGATGCCGACGAAATGCCGATCGGATATTACGAAAATCAGACCGAGTATTTTACTAACAACGAAATCGATATTATGCCGGGCGATATGACTTACATGTTTTCTGACGGTTATCCTGATCAGTTCGGTATGGATAAAGGCAGAAAGAAAAAATACATGATAAAACGTTTCCGCGATTTCCTTATGAAAATTCATCACGAAGATCTTCCTGTTCAAGCACGTCTTTTGGAAGACAATCTTGATGCATGGCGAGGCGAACTCAAACAGCTTGACGATATCCTCGTTATGGGCGTGAGATTTTAGAAAAATTTTTGTTAACAATATTTCAATAAACTGTCCCTAAAGTAATTATGAAATTTGACATTTTGGTCAATTTCACATACTTTGGAGGCAGTTTTTTATTTTCTAACTGAAATTATGAACAAAAATTTAATGTACAACATTTTTATTTTTTTCACTTTTTTTAATACATTTGTGACGTGAAAAAATATTGTAAATTATGCTTTTATATTCTGATTATTCACTAAAACCGCTCAATACTTTCAATATTGATGCAAAAAGCGAAATCTATTTTGAAGTATCTGATAAACAAGATATTGATTCATTTATCAGAAAAAGAAAATATTTTGAAATGCCACGTCTTATCATCGGAAATGGCAGTAATATCCTTTTTACCAAAGATTACAAAGGAGTTGTCTTAAAAAATTCTCTCAAAGGAATTGATATCCAAGTAGATGCTGATGATTATGTGTTGGTTCGAGTAGCTTCGGGCGAAAGTTTTGATGAATTTGCATTTACTTGTGCCCGCAAAAGATATTGCGGAATTGAGAATCTTTCGGGTATTCCGGGTAGCGTTGGCGGTGCTGTGGTTCAGAATATTGGTGCTTACGGTCAAGAAATCAAGAGTTTAGTAGAAGAAGTAGAATATTACGATTTTTCTACATTTGAATTCAACAAAATAAAAGGCGAAGATTGCAAATTCGGTTACAGAGATTCTATTTTCAAACATGAACTTTCTGAAAATGTGTTGATTACATCTGTTACATTCCGATTGACAAAAAAATTTGAACCGATGCTTACTTACGGACATCTTGACGAGGCTGTTAAAGATATTCCGGTTTTGACTCCGATGTTGCTCCGTAAAACTATTTTGTCGATAAGAGATTCCAAAATTCCTGATTACAAGCAATTTGGAAATGCCGGCAGTTTCTTTAAAAATCCGGAGTTAACAAAAGCAGCGGCAAAAAAAATCACCGAGCAGTTTCCTGAAGTAAAAACTTTTGAACTCGAAAACGGTAATGTAAAAATTCCGGCAGGACAGCTGATTGATCTTTGTGGTTTCAAAGACGACAACGACGAAAAAGTTGGAGTTGCAGAAAATAATGCTTTGATTGTTTTTAATCGTGGTAATGCCAAAGGAAAAGATGTTTTGGCATTTGCTAAGAAAATTGAAAAAACAGTAAAAGACAAATTCGGGGTAAAATTGGAGCCGGAAGTTGTAATTTGTTAAAAAAAAAGAAATTTCGGATTGTTTTAAGAAAATATTTTTTTTTTGACATTGGCTAAGTAAACACAACTTGGCTAATTCAATTGTAATTTGTTCACGTTTTATTTATTAAAAGACTTGTACGATGTCTAAATTCGGTTTTACAAGAAAAACTGTATGGCAGTATTTCTTGATTTTTTTAGGCTCTTTTATAGTATCAGCCGGTTTTATATTGTTTATATCTCCGTACAAATTTGTTCCGGGTGGAGTTTATGGTATCTCAATTATGATTCACCACCTTACCCAAGGGATGTTTCAACAGTTTCCGGACGGTTTGCCAATCGGAATGGTGTCGCTTTGTATGGATATACCGCTTACAATTTTGGGAACCAAGATATTAGGTCCGCATTTCGGCGTGAAAACTGTTATCGGTTTTTTGTCGATGTCGATTTGTACCTCATTCCTTGAATATTTTTATGGATACGCTCCTTTGGTGGATAACGAACCGTTGCTTTCAGCAATTTTTGGCGGTGTACTTCTTGGTGTTGGCAGTGGTATAGTTTTCAAGGCTCAGGCTACTACAGGTGGTACTGATATTGTTGCGGCTATTTTGTCAAAATATACAAGATTGCCATTGGGAAAACTTCAAATTGCGGTTGATACCGTGGTTGTTTTCATCTCTTTGGTGGCTTTTCAGAATTGGGCAATTCCGATGTTTTCGCTTATCGTGATTTATATCAACGGTAAAGTAATCGACATCATTCTTCAAGGTATGAGTGTACAGAAAGCGTTGATAATCATATCGGAAAAGCATGACGAAATCCGTTCTAAAATTATAAAAGATATGGACAGAGGCGGTACTTATCTTCAAGGAAACGGCATGTTTGAAAATGCTGAAAAACATGTAATTTTCACAGTTCTCGACCGTAAGGAAGTGGAAATGATGAAAGATTTTATCCGCGAAACCGATCCGTTGGCTTTTATGGCGGTGCTCGATGCAAGCGAAGTTTTGGGCGAAGGTTTCAAGAGTATCAGTGAAAAGTCTAATTCTTTTTAACTGATTTTTTTTAGTAATAACCAAATTTTAATATTCTACTTATGAACGTAAAGATTGATGAAAGTTGGAAAGTATTGTTACAAGAGGAATTTGATAAACCTTATTTTCAACAGCTTACCGAATTTGTAAAACAAGAATATCAAACTCATGTTGTGTATCCGGAAGGCAAGAATATTTTTAACGCATTCAATCTTTGTCCGTTCAGTAACATCAAGGTTGTGATTATCGGTCAAGATCCGTATCACGAACCAAATCAGGCGCACGGACTTTGTTTTTCTGTACAAGACGGTGTACAGTTTCCTCCGTCGTTACAAAATATTTTCAAGGAAATTAATACAGATATTGGAACTCCTGTGCCGGAAAGTGGTAATCTTGAACGCTGGGCAAAACAAGGCGTGTTCCTTTTGAATTCAATTCTTACAGTTCGTGCTCACGAGGCTGCTTCTCATGCCGGCAAGGGATGGGAAGTTTTTACAGACAAAGTCATCGAAGTGATTTCAAAAAATGCCGACCATGTTGTATTTTTGCTTTGGGGCAGTTACGCCAAAAACAAGGGAAAGGTAATTGATACTTCAAAACACTTGATACTCAGTACAGTGCATCCTTCTCCTTTGAGCGTTTATCGTGGTTTTTGGGGTTGTAAACATTTTTCAAAAGCCAACGAGTGGCTCGCTCAACATGGCAAAACTCCGATTAATTGGTAATATCCCGATATGGCAACTACAGATAATTATATTACAATTGGCAAGCCGGGTGAAGCTCTTTTCAAAGAGAAGGGCTCCAAGTTCATGTCTTTTGCGTATCATGTTGATACCGAGGACGAAGCAGACGAAATTCGTAGAAATTTCAAAAAGAAATATTACGATGCTACTCACGTAGTTTATTCATTCAGACTTGGTCCTGAGGGCGAAAAGTTTCGTGCCGCAGATGACGGTGAACCTTCCGGATCGTCGGGACTTCCGGTTTATAATATGATTCGTTCCAAAGGTATTACCGATGTTATTGTGTTGGTTGTCAGATATTTTGGAGGTACAAAACTCGGTATTCCGGGGTTAATAGATGCTTATTCCAAAGCTTGTGAACTCGCTTTGGATGCCGCCGAAAAGGTTGAGAAATTGGTAACGGAAAATGTCAAAGTAAAAACTTCGTATTCCAACATGAATTATGTAATGCGGGTGGCTAAAGATAATGATTTGCAGATTTTGGAAATGGGCGGCTCTACGGAATGTGAAATTACACTCGCTGTTCGCAAAAATTTAGTGGACGATATAATCGTGCAATTGAATAAAAATGGTAAAATTACAGTATAAAATCTGAATTTTCTGAAAAAATATGCTTTTTTATTTTTGTTAATGAAAAATTATGTCTACCTTTACACTCGATAATGTAAGTAAAGATGACACTTCAAGAAAATCTAAGTAAAAACGACAGATTTGCCGCAAACAATGATATTCATTTAATTGAAATCAAAGAAGGGTTCGCTTTAGCAGAAATGACTGTTCAAGAAAAACATCTGAACGCAGGAGGAGTATGCCAAGGCGGTGCAATTTTTACCCTTGCCGATCTCGCTATGGCAGCTGCTCTCAATAGTCATCATAATCTGACTTTCGGTATCCAAAACAATATTTCTTTTCTCCGTTCAGCTCTTTTGGGAGATCATTTAACTGCCGAAGCTTCAGAGGTTTTCAACCATCCTAAAATTCCTTACGTAACTGTTTCTATAAAAAATCAAAACGGTGAAATTATCGCAATGGTTACCGGACAAGGTTACAGAAAAAAAGAGCAGATGAATTTCGACACTTTAATATAACTATCAATCATGATTTTTAACCCTAAATATGAATGTATGGACCGCGAACAATTGCGTGCCTTACAGAGTGAAAGACTTATTAAAACAGTAAAAACTTGTTACGAAAAATCTCCTTTCTACCGCAAAAAAATGGATGAGCTGGGTGTTACGCCCGATGATATTAAATCTATCGATGATATTACAAAGCTCCCGTTTACTACAAAATTCGATTTGAGAGACGAGTATCCTTTTGGACTTCAGGTAGTTCCAAATTCAGAAATCGTAAGAATACATGCTTCCAGCGGTACTACAGGCAAGCCCGTGGTTGCTACTTACACCAAAAACGATCTCGACGTTTGGTCGGAAGGTGTGGCTCGCGTGATGTCGGCGGGTGGCGTTACAAAAGATGATATTGTACAAGTATCTTACGGTTACGGACTTTTTACAGGCGGACTCGGTGCTCATGACGGCGTATTGAAAATCGGTGCTACTCAGCTTCCTACTTCGTCCGGCAACACCAAAAAGCAAATAATGTTGATGCAAGATTTCGGTACAAATGCACTTTGCTGTACTCCGTCGTATGCAATGCACATCGCCGAGGCTATCGAAGCTTCTGATGCTGTTTCGCTCGACAAAATGAAATTGAGAGTCGGATTTTTCGGTGCTGAACCTTGGAGCAACGGTATGCGCCGTACTCTTGAAGAGCGTTTGAAAATAAAAGCTATTGATATTTACGGTCTTACAGAAATGAGCGGTCCGGGTGTGGGCGGCGAATGCGAATATCAAGACGGTATTCATATTTGGGAAGATTTTTTCTATCCGGAAGTTATTAATCCTGAGACACTTCAACCTGTTGCTGAAGGCGAATTCGGTGAGCTGGTTTTTACAACTTTGTGCAAAGAAGCTATGCCGATTTTGAGATACCGTACTCGTGACCTTACGAGATTGCGTTACGAAAAATGTAGATGCGGACGTACTGCGGCGCGTATCGATAGAATTTTCGGACGTTCAGACGATATGTTGATTATCAGAGGTGTAAATGTTTTCCCGTCACAAATCGAAACTTGTTTGACAGATTTCCCGGCATTCCAACCTTATTATTTTATCACAGTTGACAGAATCAATCACGAAGACAGTTTTGAAATCAAAGTGGAACTTCGTCCTGAGTTTTACGTAACACCTCCTGAGAAACAGTTGGTTTACGTTAACCCGCTTTACAAGAGAATTGTAAGTGTTACCGGTATCAAACCGTCAATCAAGGTAGTTCCTCCTATGACGCTTGAACGCAGCGAAGGAAAGGCAAAACACGTTCTCGATAAACGAAAATATGATGATTAAAAAAAATAAAGTGTGTTCATTGATTTGGACGCACTTTTTTTGTATAATTATAAATGATTCAATACGTTAAAAGTCCAATTTTATTCTCTTCTGTTTTTTTTATTTTTCTTTTCTGATTGCTTTATTCTTATAGGTTTTATTGTGTATTTAATATTAAGTCACTGTTAATTAATTTTTGGGGGGTAATTAATATGAAATTAATTTGTATCTTTGCAGTGCTAATATAAATAAAAAAAATATCATTAAGGTATTATAATTGTAACTAACTGTTTAAATATCAATGTTAACTAAAAAAAGAAAATCTTTCGATGTTACTATTTTGATTTTGTATTCATGTAGTAACAAGAAAACACTTCAATCGGAATTATTGTTTGAAACAAGGTTTGCAAATGAAACAAAAGTAACTGATTTATTGATTAGTAAAAACTGCAATAAATATACAGCTGACAGTTTTATTTGTGACGTTGTATAGAGCAATTCAAATTATCTTTTGTAAAATCTATCTAAAGGGCATATAATATTAAATTCGTATCTTAAGATGTTAGAAATCAAAAAATTAATCAAAAAATTCGGAAATAAAACAGCGGTTGATATTCCGGAATTAAAAATCTCAAAAGGCGAAACTATTGGTCTTGTGGGCAACAATGGTGCGGGAAAGACAACTCTTTTCCGTTTGATACTCGACCTCTATCAAGCCACTGAAGGCAACGTTCTCTCCAAAGGTAACGACGTAGCCAAAACAGAAGAGTGGAAAGAATACACCGGCGCGTTTATCGACAACAGTTTTCTCATAGATTTCCTCACACCAGAAGAATATTTTGATTTTGTGGGCAATACTCGCGGCGTGTCGAAACCAGATATTGATGAAAAAATCTCAATGTTTCACAAGTTTTTCAACAACGAAATACTTGGTCAGCAAAAGTATATCCGCAATTTCTCATCGGGAAACAAACAAAAAGTAGGTATCGCAGGAGCGATGTTTTGTCGTCCCGAAATTGTGATTCTCGACGAACCGTTCAACTTCCTTGACCCAAGTTCGCAGATAGAAATTAAACATCTTTTGCGTAAGTTTAACGAGGAATATGGCACCACAATTCTGATTTCGAGCCACAATCTCGACCATATTGTTGATGTAAGCAATCGCATTATCCTTATGGAAAACGGTAGGATAATCAACGACATCGACAACAAAAACAACGAAGCATCTCAAATTCTAAACGATTATTTTCAAACTAAATAAGACGGTAGGAATATATGAATAATAACTTATCATACTTATTAAAGTTAAAACGGCAAAGAAGACTTAGTGTAGACAATTCCATTATAATGATCATTTTCTTAGTGCTTGGTGTCTTTTTTGCTATGCCATTACCTATCGCAGGTTTTGGATACGCAACTATTATACAACCAAACACTGTATTCGATGAATTGACAAAAGTGATTGTTTTTGCATTAACATTCGATGTAGGTATCAAATGTGTATTCAGCAAATCATCAATTGCGGAATTATGCGCATTGAAATTGTTGCCTATACCAAAATATGAATTATACCTTCAAAATATCAAGAACAAGTTTTGTTCTGTTGTCAACTATATCACGCACTTATTCACTTTGCCATTGATTGTCACGTTATATGTACGTTCGCAGTTAACATTGTCGTATTCAATCATATTTTTAGTTTTCTATACGCTTTTGATGCTCTCTAACACCTTTATTGTTATATGGATAAAAAGTTTCAATGGGTGGAAAAGAGAGTTAATATTGGTATTATTTTATTTTTTATATCAATTATTGGCTTTACTGTGTATAGAAAACAATAATGTGATGCTATTTATATCCAACAATCTGATTCAAAGTCAATTATTGCTGTTGGTATTTTCAATTGTTCTGTTAGTGTTTATCGTCACATTGTCGATATATCAATACAAAAATGAGTTTATCAAATTCTTAGAAAACAAATCTAATGCAAGCACGGATATTGTTTCATACGGCATAGGTTCAAGGTTCAACCTTTCGCCTTTGACAAGATTGATTATTAAAACCATAATAAAAAATAAAAATGTGTTATTTTCGTATCTAATGTTTATAGTATTCTCTTTTGTGTTTTTTAACAAGCCGGAACAACAAGGGAATCCTCTATTCATTTCTATGATGATAATGTTTTTATCATCACCATACTTAGGGTGGAACCACACAATTGCCAATATTTCTTTGTGTTACGAAGGAATATCGACTTTATATAAGGATTTGATATATCAAATAAACAAAACCGATATCAAAATCAATTACATATTTGCCACTGTTTCTTTTTTGAGTCTATTGATAGCATCAAGAGATATAAACATTGCTCTAAATGCGTTTTTCATAGGTGCGGGATTGAACGCCTATCTATTTTTGTATATCAATAGCATCAATGCTGATAGGTTTGACATTATGAAGGTTTCGTTTTTTGGTGGGCATTTTAGCATAGCAAACTTGCAAAAAGTTTTATGCGTTACGGCTGAAATAGTTGTTTTTATTGTTATTTGGCATTTTGTTGAAGACAAATACATCATAACAATAGCCACTTCGGTGATTTTCGTTATCTGCCTTATATTCCAAAAACGAATTCTTGAATTTATTAGTGAAAAATTCAACCAAAACAGATATAAGAATCTAAGTATAATGAGAGGATTTTAAGAAATTACATGTATTATTCGTAGAAAAGTATAAACCAAATGTTAGATTTTTGGACAGAAATATTAGAGCATATACGGGTACGCGCCAATCAGACGCTGTCGTCGTGCATTGGTATTGCATGGGGTATTTTTATGATGGTGATTCTGGTGGGCGTGGGCAATTGCGTGGAAGGTTCGCTTGTTAAATTGCTTGCTAATGAACGAAACAATTCGGTACAAGTTGTTGGTCGCACAATCACAAAACCTATGAAAGGCGGAGTGGAAGGTGCTGTGGTACAGTTTG
>Ga0256405_10012296_pt1 | contig 10650 bp, 8 predicted proteins | sample RumenRJG_02DNA_FD_189096 | JGI IMG/M metagenome (GOLD analysis project Ga0256405, IMG submission 189096) | Bovine rumen microbial communities from Lethbridge, Alberta, Canada - RJG_02 | ecosystem: Host-associated > Mammals > Digestive system > Stomach > Rumen | place: Canada: Alberta | collected... | reverse complement strand
AAGTTTCAAAGAATAAAACTCTTTTGGTGTAATATTATATACTGCAACAACCAAAACCAGTACAAGTGCTTAGAGCTCAAGAACGTAGCATATATGTTTAAATTTAGAAACAGAAATTATGAAAGTTATAAAAACTACATAAAAATATCATTTAGTAAATACAAATATTGGAGAGTGGTTTGAATAATTAAATTTAAAATCAAGTCTGTATAACTAAAAGAAAAACAAGAATATTCCACCCTTTTAATTGATTTGATTATCTTATTAAAAATATTTTTGTTATTGATACTGCCTGATTTATTTTAAGAAAAATGCCTGCATCAAAAAATTAAGATTATGTAATAAAATTTATATTCTTAATTTTATGTAATAATATATTAACTTGTTGGAATGCCATTTCTGTTTTTCTTATTTGGATTTTCTAATAATTTATCTCGTTTTTGATAAAATTCTTCTTTTAAGTCTCTTAATTGTTGTTTATATAGTTCTTTTTTCTTTTTCTTTTCGAGTTTTGCTGCTTTCTTTTTTTGTTTTTTTTCAATTTTACTTACATCTTTTAAATGCTTTGTTTCAGCCTTTACAACTTCAGGATCTTTAATACCTGATTGTATTAATTTAAAACCTATAACACTCACATCCATAGCTTGATTTGACAACGATTCTAATTTTGAAACAGCACCATTATAATCTATACTCCAAGCTCCCAAAAATTGCGGTTTTTTACCTGTAAAAGCATAGGCATTGATTATTACTCTGTCTTTATTTCTTTTATCAAAGCCCAGCGGATAAATATCCCATCTATATTCACTTAATTCAAAACCTTTTTCTTTTTCCCAAAAGTGCAAAATTGCCTGTCTGATTTCTGTTAGATTAACGGCTTTTTTTGTCTTAAAATCATACACCCAAACATTTGTCTGCCATATTCCATCAAAGGTATTTCCTATTTTTTCTTTTGCTATTAGTTTTGTGCAATCTACATCAAAATCTATTGGTGTCATTGTCCTAAAGGTATTTCTTACTTCTGTATCTTTTTCTGTTTCTAAAATTGGATTTTGTGAATGTTTGGCAATATTTGCTTTTAAAATTCTTTGCGTATCAGGTAATGTTATATCCAATGGTACTACATATATTTCTCCTGCTGTTACATTTCTATCTGCATAGTAATATACAACCGGATATACCATCATTTTTAGGTCATTTGAAACTAATCCGTAATCTTTTTCACTTCTTTCAAATTTATACTTTCGGGTTAAATGTATTTCAGGACTTCCGGGAGGGTTATTATATCTTACCAATTTATATGTTGGCTGGGGAAGATATTTCATATCTTTATCCTGTATAGGAGGTTTGAAATCCATATCTTCTCTTGATTTATCTTTTACTTTTGATTCGGCTTCATATTCTGCCTTTGTCATGTAGCCCGATTTTGGCATTAAATTCTTTTCATAGCGTTCTTTCAGCTCTTTTTTTTGAACTTTATATACATGTTCTAATTCTTTTATTTCACGATTTTTTCTGAATACAATCTTATGAAATTTTATTTTATGCTTTTGGGTCGATAATTTTTTATTTTTTAGATTTAACTTCTTAATTTTATCGTTTTTGGTTTTTGCTACTGATAAATTTATAATATTTGATTTAGAATTGCTTACATCAGGTGGATTGAAATATTTTTCACCTTTTTGAAAATTTTTTAAATCTTTTTTACTTATTTCTGGAATAGTAAGTTCAATTTTTGATGCAATAAGGTTGTTTTTATTTCCATCATAAGCCAGTAAATTCATATCAGGCTGAATTAACAAAGCTATTGCAAAGCTTATGAACATAATCTAGACCAAGCCTTCTTTCATCGCAAGATTGATTGCCTTGGTTCTGTTTTCTGTACATAGTTTTTGCAAAATACTGTGTACATGAGCTTTTGCAGTAGCGTATGATATTACAAGTTCATCTGAAATTTCCTTATTTGATAAACCATTTACAATAAGTGATAATACTTCTAATTCTCTTTCTGTCAATCCGTAAGTATTTTTTGTAGCAGATTTACTATTTAGCCTTGACTCTTCTGTTTTTATTGAATATGAATTTTTATTTCTTTGGATATTAGAAAGAACTATTCTTGCAATATTTGGATCTATCCAAGCTGTACCTTGAGAAACAGCCTTTAATGCAGAAATTGTTTGTTCTCGTGTTGCACCTTTCATTATATATCCATCAGCACCTGATTCAAAAGCAGACAATACATCATCTTCATTATCTCTGGATGTGTACATTAAAATTTTTATTTCAGGATTATAATTCTTTATTATTTTTGTTGCTTCGATACCGTCTATTTCCGGCAATCCGATATCCATGAGTATTATGTCAGGACTTAACAATTTAGCTTTGTTTATACCTGATAATCCATCTTCTGCAGTATCTACAAGTTCAACACCGTCTGCACGCTCTATAACAAGTGATAATGCTAATCTTGTCATTTCATGGTCTTCTACCATTAATACTCTAATATCAGCCATTTATTAATTCCCTTTCTTTGTTAGGAACAACAACATTTGTAAGTAAAAATGAAAACTCACTACCTTTATTTAATTTGCTTTCAAGCCAAATTTTTCCACCGTGAGCTTCTATTATTTGTCTCGATAAATATAATCCCAATCCTGTTCCTGTTGAACGTTTTTTACTTGTTCCTTGTGAAAATCTCTTAAATAAATTAGGGATGTCTTCTTTTGGGATTCCGTTTCCATTATCTATTACAGAAAACACAATGTCGTTATCTTCTTCTTTTACATTTATTATTATTTTTCCACCATTATTTGTATAATTTATTGCATTACCGCATAAGTTTGTTATTACTCGTCTTAATTCACTTCTGTCAGCATTAATTGTTAATTCATCTGTCGGAGTATATTCCAAAATAAAGTCTAAATCTTTCTTATCTGCAAGTGGTTTAAGTTCATTAAAACATTGCTCACATAACCCTTTAAATTCAAAGTTGGTTTTTACCAATTCAAGTTTACCGGAATCATATCTATATACTTCCAATAATGAATTTACAAGACCGAGTAAATTTTCATTATTCGTTTTTAGAGTAGATAAAAGCATTGAAACTTTTTCTCCAAAATCTCCAAGTGTACCGTCAAGGAAAAATTTCAACGTTTGAATTGCAGCTAAAAGAGGTGTTCTCATATCATGCGTTAATGTTGCTATAAAATCATCTCTTAATCTATCTGTTTCTTTTTGTACAGAAACATCTCTGATTACTCCTACATATTTTTGAATTGCTGTATCATCACTTTCTATACGAGCAAAACTTATTTCGACAGGTGTTGATTTACCTGAGAGCGTATTTAATATATCGTAATCTCTGAGAATAATTTCTGCTTTATCTGAATCTATTTCGCTAAACATTTCTCCTTTTTGTGGGATTGCTATATCTTTAAATTTCATTTTTTCTAAATGTACAGCACTCAAACCGGTTAAATTTTCACATGCAGGATTTACTTGTTCAATATCGCCTTTTGAATTTATAATAATTATTCCGTCAGCACAATAATTTATTATGTTACTCATCTTTGAGTTTAATTCTAAAATATCTGAAGTCTTTTCTTTTACTAAATCTTCCAGATTATGTGAATATTTCTCAAGTTCTTTTTTTGCTATTTCAAGTTCTGAAATTTTTTCATTAAGTTTTTTTATTAAATTACTTCTTTCAATTCCGTTCTTTATTGTAATAACTAAATCATCATTATCCCAAGGCTTTTCTAAATATTTATAAATTCCAACTTCATTTATTGCCTGAATAGCATTTTCTTTATCTGCATATCCTGTTAAAAGTATTTTGCTTACATCGGGATAAAGCTTTTTAACTTCTGTTAAAAATTCTACTCCATTCATTTCAGGCATTTTTACATCAGAAAGAATTACAGAAGGCTCATTAATTTTTAAAAAATCCAGTGCTTCTAACGGATTATTGAAATATTTTGTATTTTCAAAACCCTCTATTTTAAATAACATTTTAAGAGCAGATGTTACTACTTGTTCATCATCTACTACAACTATCATCCCTTTTTTCATACCATTAGAATAACTTATTTTAAAACTTAAGACAAATGCTTAACAATTTTTCATGAACTTTGGTTAAGATAATATATAACAAATTTTGATATTCGGCTTATACTCCTTTTAAAATACATTTACGGGAACAAATTATATATTTTTAGACTTAAAGTATTTTAAGATTTCAATTAATGTTGATGAATTACCTGTATAGCCTGATTTAGAAATTATCCATTGAGATTTGTAATCAAGAGATAAGGCTATTTGTGGTGCGACTTCATCTATTATTTGAAGTTGAAGAGAATTAATAGCTTTACAGCATTTTACTGATGTTTCGCCACCTAAAGTTATTAATATTACATCCTTTTTTTCTATGACTTTTTGCGTTAATTCCGCCAAATAATCTGTTATTCTTTCTATTAAACTTGATTTTGTCATTTCATTTGTTAAGGAATCATCTGAAAAACCGTCAAAATCATGTATTAAAGTTGATGCATGAACTGTTACAACTTCATTGTTATTCAAATTATCTAAAACTTTATTAACTATTAAATCTGTTACACCATCCAAAAGCATTTGCATATTGATACTTATTGCAAATTTTTTTTCGATATCATCACATGCTGTTAATTTTTCAATTTGAGTATTGCATAAATGAGTAGGAGAACCTGATACAATTAATTTTGGTAAGTCAGGTATTTTTCTTTCAATATTTTTTTCATCTTTTTTACTTTCATTATCAGTTATTAAAGTTGCAAGAACACTTGCTGTTGCAGAAGTTCCTACAGGTAATATATTAAGTTTAGATTTATTTATTGCAAGAATTATTTGTTCAATATCACCCATTGATACAGAATCTGCTACAATAATTTTTTTACCGGAATTTATTAATTCTTTTAAGGCAATTAATATCGGACCTGCACCTTTCATAACTTTTTTAAGGTCTAAATGACCAAGAATAGTTCCATTTATTTCATTATTATATTCATTATTTAATTGGTTTTGCAGCAAACTTGGAATATGAGATTCAATGACAGGAGCAAAAACATCTCTGGCGATTTCGGTTCTTTCTACAGGAATTCCTTTTATAAGTTGATAGCCTCCAACAGTTGTTATATTACTTTGTGGAGTTGCCGGTAAAATTATTGCTGCATCAAAATTTAGGGTTTCAATCATACTTAAAGTTTCTACTGCAATATTTCCTCTGAAATATGTATCTATCTTTTTGAAATATTTTTCTATACCTAAATCTTGTGATAATTTTTTGCAGGTTCGTTGAACTTCTTCATAAGCATCTTTAGCTGATTTCCCCCTGCTTGCAGTTGATACAGCCCAAACCCTTATATTTTTTATACCTTGTTGTATATTGGAAGAATCGAGAACTACTTGAGTATTTGCACCATTCAAATGAAACTGTAATGCTGCATCATTAACTTCTGTCAAATCATCCGCTATAATACCTGCTATATCGGTTATTAACATATTTTATTGCTCATCCCTTTTTGAACCCAGTAATCGAATATTATTTGCTACTACTAAAAATCTTTCTTTATCTTCTCCTGAAACATCTTTCCATTTATTTATAGCAATTCTGCCTTCAACTGCAACCATTCTGCCTTTTTTTACATATTCGCCTGCAAATTCAGCTTGTTTATCCCAAACATCGATATTAAACCAATCTGTTACTTCGCTTTTTGTCTTGCTGTCCCATCGATTTACCGCTAAAGAAAATGTCGTTCTAACTTTTCCTGATTCAAAATATTTTATATCAGAATCTTGACCGGCTCTGCCAACTATTACTACACTATTCATTTTATTACCTCTTTAAGTTCTTATTGCTCTTGATTTAAAATGTCTAAATTTGTATCATTTTGTTGAATCATACAGTTTTCATAACCTGTATTTTCACAGATTTCAGCACACCATTTTTGAATTATTTCATTTTCATCTAATTTATAAGATATAGGTTTTCCTATTACAATTTTAACTTCTTTACCTCTGAATTTTTTAGAATACTCTTCTAATCCGCATACTGAAATAGGTACTATATCAGCTTTCATAGACTTTGCAAAAACTACAAAACCCTTATGAATATCTTCAATTTTTTTGTTTTTACGAGTTCCTCCTTGAGGGAAAATACCAAGTCCCCATGAAGTTTTAAGTACTTCTTTTGAGGTTTTGAATGTCGCTATTTCAGGTTTTTCTCTATTTACAGCAAATGCTCCTAAACGTTTTATCAACCAGCTTCTTTTATCATCTTCAAAAAGCTCTTTTTTTGCCATAAATGCAATAGGTCTTTTTATTGCCCAACCAACCATTGGTGGATCCATTTCGGATACATGGTTAGGAACATAAAGCAATTTTCTTTCTTTCGGCAAATTTTTTCTGCCTATAATTTTTAGTTTATAAAACCATGCTATATACGGAAAAACTACAAAATACAATATAAAGTAGTAAAATATGGTACGAAATATATGATAATCTTTTGCTGTTCTTTTAGCATAATTTCTTTCTTTTTTAGTTGTTGTTTCTTTTTCTTTTATGTCTTCCATTACTTCTCTTTCTGTAAATTATACTGATGGAGCAGGTATATAATCAAAGCCTGTAAGCTTTTGAATTGCTAAACCCCATTCTTCAATTACTTTATCTAAATCCTCATTAAAAGGTATAAGTTCTCCGATTTTTACTTTTATTTTACCTTTAAAAGGACATATAGTTTTATTTTCGGAACCAACTATACCGATTGGCAAAATACTGCATTTTGTTGTTCTTGCAAGACCTGCAAACCCTTTTCTTATATCTTCAATAGTTCCTGCTTGTGCACGAGTTCCTTGAGGAAATAACCCCAAAACCCAATTAGTTTTATTTACTTCAAGTGCAGTTTTTATAGTTGCTATTTCAAGCTTTTCTCTATTTACTGCAAATGCACCTTCCCAATCAAGCATCCAGCGTATGAATTTTTTTTCGAAAAGTTCTTTTTTAGCCATATAAGCTACTGGTCTGTTTAATAAAAAACATACCAAAAATGGATCTAATGTTGATAAATGGTTGCTGCAAACAATATATTTATTATCCTTTGGAATATTTTCTTTACCCTCGATTTCTATTCTGTACATCAATCTGAATTGTATTCCGTACCAAAATTTACATACTACGGCTTGAAAAAACTTTCTCCAGAAATTAAAGTATTTTGCAGTTCTTCTTGCATAATTTTTAGCTGTTTTAGGCATAAATCCTCCACCTGTTTACTTATTATACTATATATATTTTTTTTGTAAACTTTATCAACTCTCCATTTTACCTATTTATTTCTTTTTCTTAAATGATTGTTTTAATAAAAATTTATGTTAAAATTAATTAAAATATTTGAAAGGAGAGTTTATATGAATTTTGACAAGAAAGCATCTTGCCCATTAGAAGAACAGTTATTTAAAAGTGTTTATGACAGAACCCCTCAATATGTTAAAGATTTACAATTAATGGATTTTTCAAATAAAGGTGAATTTACGTTCAGATTAAAAAAAGAGCACCTTTATTCATACGATGAAAAAACAAATCCGGAAGGTTTAAACTTAAAAGATTGGTTTGCAAATTACGCAAAAGAAGCAAAAGTTTCAACAGCAGGTATCAGAGGTCCTCAAAATATTTTGTATCCTCAAGATACCAGATTTCCAATTAACCTTGTAGGCATAGTGCTTGCAACACTTGCAAAAGCACTTGTAGCAAAGGAAAAATATCCTAATCAACAAATTATTAAACTTGTGGGTAGAGAAGTTCGTTATAATTCTGATTTATTTTTAGATGCAATAGCGAGAATTCAGGCTGCACAAGGTATAAAAACACTTGTTCCTGTTGAAAAGAAAACTATTCCTATCTGGCTTGCATCTTTCTTAGCTTTTAAATTAGACCTTGTTGGCGGAGAATACATTACATCAAGCCATGGTATTTCAGTTAAAAATGCAACAAAAGATTTAAACTCTCAAGGAAGCCAATATTTACCTGAAGAATCAGCTGAATTTGTTCAAAAAATACAAGAGATTTTTGATGAAACAGAAAAAAATGGTTCATATGAGATAAAAATTTCTGCTGTTGATAATCCTTTAATTGATGAAAAAATTATGTCAAAACTTAATGATGGAGTGGATTTATACGTTGAATACTTAAAATCAGGCGTTGCAGAAAAGGATAATCTTGATTTTATTAAAAAAGCTCAAAAGAAAATTGTTATTGAAAATGTGGGAGGTTCTGCATACAGAACCTTAAGCAGAGTTTTGAAAGAATTAAATATTTCAGATAAATTCGTTTGGCTGAATGAAAAAGAAGACCCATTTTTCCATTCAATCGGGAAATATGATGTTGACCCTAAAGGGAATAAAACTTTTTATGATTATTCTGTAGATGCAACTGTTTTAGCAAAACGACCTGATGGAGAAAAATATTTCCCTGTTATTGAAACCTTACATTACGATAAAGTTTTGACAGATTATCCTATAGGTACAGCTGTTTTAATTACAGACCCCGATCACGATAGATTAACAGTTACTCAAATAGAAGATGAAAAAGTTATTCCTACGCTTGAAAAAGCAGGAATCGCCTATGTTAAATTAAGTAATGAAAAGATTTTAACAATATTCACAGCAAATCAAGCTTTCTTGTTATTAATGGATTTTAGAATGAAAATGTTAAAATCACAAGGTAAATGGAATAACCATCCAAGATTTATGATTAAAACTACTGCATCAGCAATGAGCTGGGATGAATGGGCAAAAGCTAATAATGTAGCAGTTGTTAATGTTCCTGTTGGATTTAAAGAAATTGCAAACATTATGAAAAAAGTTGAATTAAAACTTAAAAAATATCCAAATGATGAAGTAACCGTTTTAGATGTGTATGGAGAAAGAATAAATTTAGGTAAATCTCCAAGACTAATCTTTGGCGGTGAAGAATCAGGCGGAATGATAATGGGTGGAGAAGAAATGATAAAATCTCTTGCAGGACGTGAAGCTATTGCAATGAGAGAAAAATCTGCAACTGAAGCTATTCTTGTTGCATCAGCTCTGTCGTCAAAACTTGAAGAAGAAAATAAAACAATGTCTGAATATCTTTTAGAAGTATTTAAAGATAACGATATTAAAGGGCAATTTGATACTCGTGTTGATATTGCATATTATAACGAATCAGAACCTGATATTGATAAATTAAAAGCGGCAAAAATTGCAGGCGAACAATTAAGAACCAAAAATGATTTGTTCTATCTATCAATGGCTATAGCTATTCGTTCGGGCAAAATGACTTTTGAAAATGCTAAAGAAATTTTAAAAGATGCATTTAAAGAATTGAATTTTGACAATTTGAAAGCAATTAAATTTGTCGGAGATGGTACTTATATGGAATTTGATGACAAATATATTGAAATCAGACCATCAGGAACAGATGCGAAAACAAAAGCATATGGTGCCGGATTAAATTTTGACGAAATTGGCAAATATGCATCTGCTATGGGTAATTATTCAGGTGATAGAACTGATTTACACAAAAAATATATTTCTGATGAATTGTACGAAAAAACAAAAGACAAATCGATGGAATATTATCTTGAATTTGTAAATGATGAAGCAAATAATGAAATATTTGTTATTCCTGAATATAGATTCTAAAATAGAATAAATAATATTGATAAACTAAAACAACCCCTGTGGAATTTTAATTAACCTCGGGGTTGTTTGTTTTCTATTAAATCTATTTTAATAGTCATATTATGGCTTACAAACTTGTCCTCCTAATTGGTCTAATTTTTCTTGTATTTTAAGGACTAATGAGGGTATTCACATGTTTAAATAAAATAATATTGTATAATAAAAATTAATGACAAATATTGCCTCCTAATTGATTTCGATAATATTCCATTAAAGCTCCCATATAAACTTTATAGTCTTCATGTGAGCCAGAACCACAAGCACCATGCTCCCCTCATGATATGGTTACTAGATATGTATTTATTAGCGGTACAGTCAGTACCAATTCTACAAGAGTCAAAACCTTTAAATTGATTATATGTATTTGTAGCAGCTGTATCAGCTAGGGTATCTATTGATGGATACCAATTAATAGCTTGTTTAGTGCAATATCTGGTAACATTGAGTATTATTGCTAGGTCTGTTCTGGCTACACTATCTGAATACTCTGTTCCTGGTTGGCAATAATCAATACTACTTGAATCAATAAGCTCTATAATTTCGCCTGTAGATTCATAGAAGGAATAAGGGTCTGGAGCTAAAGTACTCCAAGGGCGTACATATTGACATTCAAAATTTAGAAACAGGTTATTATCAATATTCGTCCAAAATTGATAATCTGCATAATTAGTGCCTATATAAGGTATAGGATGGTTATAGAAATTTGAACATCCGGTGTTTTATATATTTTTTTAAGCTTTTATAATTTCTGTTTCTGAATTTAAACATATATGCTACGTTCTTGACCTCTAATCACTTGTACTGGTTTTGGTTGTTGCAGTATATAGTATTGCACCGAAAGAGTTGCATTTTTGGAAACTTTCGGAATATAAAAAAGAGAAATACTATAGTAAAAATTAGA
>Ga0256405_10012295_pt1 | contig 10651 bp, 7 predicted proteins | sample RumenRJG_02DNA_FD_189096 | JGI IMG/M metagenome (GOLD analysis project Ga0256405, IMG submission 189096) | Bovine rumen microbial communities from Lethbridge, Alberta, Canada - RJG_02 | ecosystem: Host-associated > Mammals > Digestive system > Stomach > Rumen | place: Canada: Alberta | collected... | reverse complement strand
TCTTCTCCGAAGTCCCGTCCGCATACTCTATGTTCAACTGGCAGCGAAGGATGGGCATCCCGTACGAAAGGCCCTCGTCTCCCCACACCGAATCCTGCGTGAACCATCCCTTGCCCAGCATCACTCCCAGGCAGTTTTTCTTCCCGGGCTTCAACAACCCTGTCACGTCGAAAGCGCTGTAAAGCGCTCTCTTTCCATAATCCGTCTGGGCCGGATCCATCACCCTTGACGGATCCACCGCCCTCGAATTCACCCACAGTTCGCCGCAGCCGAGTCCGCATACGTAAGCCATCGCACGGCGGACCTTCTTTCCCTTCAAGATGAAAGTCTTGCGGACATAAGGCAGCGGATCGGCCTTCTGCCTCTGCCCCGTACAGATCCATCCAGCCTCCCAGCTGTCATTGATCGCAGTCCCGAATTCAGCCTCGGGACTCCATTCGGAAGGTCTTCCTTCCCCGTCCCACACCCGAACTCTCCATTTATACAGTTTCCCCTGTTCCCACTCCACCGGCAATTCAATGTCAGTCTGGTCGTCATCCTTAACCATCCCGGTTCCGTAGACCTGCCTTCCCCCTTCCGAAACACGGATTTCGTAAGCGGCCTGCCTCGCTCCCTGAACTGGACAGCCTGTCTGCCATCCCAACCTCACGCTGTTCACACAGACAGGGTTTACCACGTCATTGACAGTCATCTTCGTTATCTTCAGCACTTCCCGTGAGGGGGAGACGGTGCCGGACAGAAGTGCCGCAATAAGAATGAACATTCCTTTCATATCTTGCACAATAACGGATTCTGACCATAAAGTTAAGGCTATTTTTGGGGTTTAGTGTATCTTTGTAGAAAAAAGATTGCCAACCATGAAAAAGAAGACTCTGATCTGGGTTCTGTCCGCCGTCGTCCTGATGGCAAGCGCTTTCTCCAACCCGGGAAATGACAAGAAAGATATCATATGCTGGGGCGACAGCCTCACGGCGCCCCACGGGGACCGGACAGACTGGCCCGCACAGCTGCAGGAGATGCTCGGAGACGGTTACAACGTCATCAACGGAGGTATCGCAGGGGAGAACACCACCACCATAATGGCCCGCCAGGGAGCATCTCCGATGAGACTGGCCCACGACGTCACCATATTCAACAGCAAAGATGCCGCCTTCAAGACATTCATCGGGAACAATGACATCGAGACCTTCTATTCCTCCTGGAACGGAAAACGCGTGACACCCCTCCTGCAGGGTGGCTGGGATGAGAACGGTCCCTCACAGATAAATCCCTGCACTATAGGCGGGAGACCTTTCCACCTTGCCTCCGATTCGAAGATATGGATGGAAGAGGGATCATTCAAAATGGAAAACAATTTATATATCCTTCCGGACGACGAATGGCCCTCGACCGGAGTCCTGAAAGCAGGGACCGAGATTGAAACCTATGCGATGAAAAACCTGCGCGGGAAATACGCCAACATCTTTTTCATCGGGCAGAACGGAGGCTTTGCCGATGCAGAAGACCTGATCAGGCAGATTGAGGCGATGATAGATTACAGCGGGTCCCCCAGATACATCGTCGTCAGTTACCACATCTACAACGGGATAGTCGGGATGAATGAATTGGAGGAGGCTCTTGGGAAGAGATTCGGCAACCATTACTTCAACCTAAGGAACTATCTGATAACCAAAGGACTGGCTGACGCCGGAGTGGAACCGACGGAGTCGGATAAGAAGGCTCTCTCCGAAGACAGGGTGCCGCCGTCGCTGATGACGGACGGCGTCCACTTCACCACGGACGGCTACAGACTGATCGCCGCCCAGGTGTATGCCAAGATGCAGGAACTGGAATACTGACGTTATTATGAAAAAGACAGTCTTCACGATATTGCTTTATTTCCTCTCCGTCCTGCTTTTCACGGCGGAGGCTCAGAGCATTACCAATTCCTCCTATAAGACCATTGCCTACATAAAGTCCGACGGGACCATCCAGGACGCTTCCTACCGTACAGTCGGACACATTTACGACGACGGAAAGGTAACGGACTCATCCTACCGGACCATAGCCTATATCAAATCCGACGGCACAGTCCAGGACAGGAGTTACAGGACACTGGGATACATAAAGTCGGACGGGACCGTCCAGGACAGGAGTTACAGGACATTAGGATATGTAAAGTCCGACGGCACCGTTCAGGACAGGAGTTACCGGACGTTCGGCCACGCCAAGGGAATCCCCACCAAATGGGCCGCCTTGTATTTCTTCTTCATCGGCGACTGACATATGACAGGTTTATTCATCATTCTGCTATCCCTGCTGGCTCCGACGACCGGCGGACATAGGGGAAGTGCTCCCCTTCCGCTGGTGCGAAGTGGAAGGATACGGGGGAAAACTAGGGAAGAAAGACTTCGTACGCCATTCAGACCACGTCCCCTTCGACGAAAGGGCGGCTTATTTCCGCTGCAGCGACGACACTCTCAACAGGATCTGGGAACTGTGCAGATATTCGATGAAAGCCACCTCGTTCACAGGTTATTATGTCGACGGGGACAGGGAAAGGATACCTTATGAGGCAGATGCCCTCATCAACCAGCTCGGCCGCTACGGATTCGGCATGAGGCCGTTGAGGGTAAACGGGTGGTACACTTTCACCCCGGGAGGATACCGCGACGTCAAGGCCGACAGGAGCCTGTTCTTCTTCGACTCATATCCCGAGGAGAACACCACCCTGAAAGAAGAGTTCTTCGCCACCCAGACCGGGACATACACCGCTCCGGTGGTGACGGTTGAATCCCTCTACGCCCCCCACTACCGTGCCAACGGCCCCTTCGCCGGAGAATTGACGGTTGAATAAGGTTCTGATCCCCCCTCCTCCATCCACACGGATAATCGACAAAAACGGCCGGGGCATTCCGCTCCGGCCGCAGACATACTGGGATCGGGTCTCCGTTACTGTCCCTGACGGGCTTCAGCTTCGGCAGCCTTCACCATGTTTTCGTTGGCGTAAACGTAGATCTCGACGCGACGGTTCTGGGCACGTCCCTCGGCTGTGTCATTGGAAGCGACAGGCTCGTTGAAGGACTTGCCCTCGGTAACGATCCTCTTGGCCGCGATTCCGCTATTCTTCAGATAGTCGCCTACGGCATTCGCCCTCTGGCCGGAAAGACGCGTGTTGACTTCGGCAGATCCGGTGTTGTCGGTGTGGCCGAATACGGCGATGTCGGTGTCGGGAAGATCCCTCATCTCTGCCGCGAACTTCGTCAGATCATCCTTGGAGGCCTGAGAAAGGTCGTATTTGCCAGTCTTGAAGAGGATACCGCTGTCGAAAGTGACCTTGATGGCCTCGAGGCCGTTATTGTCGGTGACAGTTTCGACATTCGCGTTTTCAAGGGCAGCCTGCATTTCTTCAGCCTTCTTATCCATCTTCTTGCCGATGATTACGCCGGTCCCGGCTCCAACGGCTCCGCCGATAGCGGCACCGATGGCTGCGCCTTTGCCGTCATGGCCGATGAGGGCTCCTATAGCAGCACCCAGGGCTGCACCGCCGCCGGCTCCGACAGCAGCACCCTTGCCGGTGTTGGACATGGAAGAGCAACCGGAAAGGATAACGGCTGCACACATAAAGGAAACTAAGATCTTTTTCATAATATGGTTGGATTGGTATTTCAATATCTGTTGAGAGGACGGCCGCTCGTCATCATATGGACTTTCTTCCTGACATCCTCGAGCACGGCCTCGTATTCTGCCTTACCATCTTCGCTTACGCCCTCAACGACAGGTATATGGGTCGAAACGGCAGTAAGTACGGTGTCGATCAGTTCCACGATATCCAGCATGTCTTTCTGCACGAATCCGCGGGAGGTAATGGCAGGGGTTCCGATACGGATACCCGAGGTCTTGAACGGAGTGCGGCTGTCGAAAGGGACCATGTTCTTGTTGACGGTGATGTCGGCTTTCACAAGTTCCTTCTCGGCCATCCTGCCGGTCACTTCGGGGAAGCGGGTCCTCAGGTCGATGAGCATGAGGTGGTTGTCAGTACCTCCGGAGACAACTTTGTACCCCTTGTCAATGAAGGCCTTGCACATTGCCTGGGCATTGGCTGCGACCTGGGCCTGGTATTCCTTGAATTCAGGCTGGAGAGCCTCGTAGAATGCCACGGCCTTGGCCGCGATGACATGCTCGAGCGGTCCGCCCTGGATGCCGGGGAACACGCTGGAGTTGAGGATGGCGCTCATTTTCTTGATTTCTCCCTTGGGTGTCCTCAAACCCCATGGATTGTCGAAATCCTTGCCCATGAGTATGACTCCGCCGCGGGGACCGCGGAGCGTCTTATGGGTGGTGGATGTAACGATATGGGCATATTTGACGGGATTCTTGAGGAGTCCGGCGGCAATCAGGCCGGCAGTGTGCGCCATGTCTATCCAGAGGATGGCGCCGACCTCGTCGGCGATCTTGCGCATGCGCTCGTAGTCCCACTCACGGGAATAGGCCGAAGCTCCTCCGATGATCAGCTTGGGACGGACTTCCTTCGCAGTCTTTTCCATCGCATCGTAGTCGATCATGCCTGTTTCCGGGTCAAGACCGTAGGAATAGCACTTATAGAGGATTCCGGAAGCGTTCACGGGCGAACCATGTGTAAGGTGACCTCCCTGGCTGAGATCCAGGCCCATGAAGGTATCACCCGGCTTAAGGCAGGCCATGGTGACCGCCATGTTGGCCTGGGCGCCGGAATGGGGCTGGACGTTGGCATATTCGGCATCATAGAGCTTGCAGAGCCTGTCGATTGCGATCTGCTCGATCTGGTCCACCACCTCGCATCCACCGTAGTATCTCTTTCCGGGATACCCTTCGGCATATTTGTTTGTACAGACGGACCCCATCGCCTCCATCACCTGGTTGCTGACATAATTCTCCGATGCGATCAGTTCGAGACCGGAGGTCTGCCTGTCGCGTTCCTTGTTGATAAGATCAAAGATCTGTAAATCCTGCTTCATTTGTTTAAGTGTTATGGCCCCGCCGTTGACAACAGAGCAAACAAATATAGCCCATTTTTCCATTTTTCGACTAACTTTGCGGAAATATTTCAGATGAAAGACCGCAAACTCCTTAATCTAGAACTCAGAAGGATTACTCCGGAACAGTACAGGGCACGGGAAGCCTCTGGCCTCGTGATTGTGCTGGACAACGTAAGGAGCGCCCTGAACGTCGGTTCCGCCTTCCGCACGGCCGACGCGTTCGGGGTGGACAGGATCATGCTTTGCGGCATCTGCGCAACGCCTCCGTCAGCGGAGATCCACAAGTCAGCCCTCGGCGCGGAGGAGAGCGTCCCCTGGGAGCATTCCGGCAGCGCACTTGAAACCGTACGGAGGCTCAGGGAGGAAGGATACACCGTGGTCAGCGTTGAGCAAACCGTCCATTCAGTCAAACTGGATGGATTCACCCCGGAAAAAGGGCGGAAATACGCTGTTGTCTTCGGCAACGAAGTCGAAGGCGTCGGCCAGGATGTGGTCGACGCCTCTGATATGGCTCTCGAAGTGCCGCAGAGCGGCATCAAGCACTCCCTCAACGTTTCCGTCTGCATCGGAGTCGTGCTCTGGCACTTCCGCCTGAAACTCACTTGAGCGGGAACCGTACAATCAGTTCGCTACAGGCATGATCCTGAAGCGGAATTCGCGGGCTTCCGGATGGATGAGATACGGCTCCAGAGGAAGGGTTCCCCATGAAATGATGCCACCCAAACCCATCTGCATCTTCTCGAAGCACACGTACGTAGTGCCTCTGCGCCTGTCGCTTTCATGCGCCTTTGCCTTCAGCTCGAGCGAGTGCTTCGATTCGCCGAAAATATTGTTCCGGTTCTTCCTTTCATTGCCGGTCAGTGCGCAATCGAGGTCCTCAATGCTGAACGGAAGGGCGGAAGCGCTGAAGTCATCCGAAATGATACCGACACCTATACCACTGTCATCCAGAAGTTTAAGCCATTTCATACCGGTATGCGTACCAGACTCCTGGGAACGGACATAACCGTAGTGATACTGGTCGTTCACGCTCTGGACATAATGACCCAGGAGGGCTGACGTGTTGCGGTCGCAATAGTTCTCCCAAGGCCCCTTCCCGAAGAAATCGACCGTGGAGAACCTTCCCGGCATAGCGAACCTCATTCCGAAGCGGAACATGTCGGAAGCCTTGGAGAGGCTGCCGCCATCAGTCATGATTTCCTTGCATTCTATTGTTCCGTCGCCGCAGACGATATATTCCATCGAAAGAGGCGCTACCCCTCCGATTGGCTCATAGACTACCGAGACGACATAGGAATTTCCGGACTCTGCTACATCGAAAGAACCGACCTTGAATACAGGATTCCTCCACATCGCATACCTGCGATGCAGGGCAGCTCCTAAGTCATTCTCAGTAAGCGCCCTGTTGAAATTGGGCATCAAAGGTTCAGCCATGGTTTCCACACCGGCGACCTTATAGCTTACAAGGGCTCCGGTAGCCCTGTCGAACCTGGCGCTCCATGGAAAGACCCTGTCGCCGGTAGTGCCTTCACGTGAAAAACTCCCGCAGAATTCCACCGATGCGGGATCATATCCGGGAAGGGCAGGCTTCCCGCAGCAAGCAGCATGGTCCTTGCCGCAGCAGTCCGCCGCATCAACGGCCGCGACAATCTGATCGTAAGCCACTTCCGTCCCGGCGGGAAGAAGTCCGTCAGCCTCCTTGAGGACATAGCGCACATTTATGCACACGACGGGAGGATTGCCACAGTCAAACCCGACGGCTTTCACCTTCCCTGCGAGGGCACCGATCTCATCCATGGAAACGAGTTTCAGGGTCTGGCTTTCCCGCGGACCTGCGGAGAGGTTATCCACGATTCCTTCCTTTACCTTGAAACCTCCGACCTCTACATTCCAAATCATCCTGTACCTGTCCAGGGGAATGAAGAAGTTTTCATTGTACACCCTTACTATGCCGGGCTCCCCTGCCTCGGAAGTGAGGATGTTCCTATACTGGTAACGCACCTCATATGCATGGGGATGAAGGCTGCGGTCGGCGGCTATCACTCCGTTGCAGTTGAAAGAACCGTCAGAAGGGTCATAACCGTTCCAGTCTCCGCCGAATGCGATGATATGGTCCGTTCCAGGGATATCAACCTCCTTGTAAAGCCCCTGGTCCACGAAATCCCAGATGAATCCACCTTGGTAAGAAGGATATTTGCGGACGAGGTCCCAGTACTCCTTGAAGTTTCCAATGGAATTACCCATGGCATGGGCGTATTCACACTGGATAAGCGGCTTGTCCGGATTCTGGAGATATTCTTCGCACTTAGCCGGGGAATCATACATCGGGCAATGGATATCTGTATTGCGATCATCCAAAGCCCTCTCATACTGGACGGGACGGGTAGGATCGAACGCCTTCATCAGGTCATAGCAATCGTAGAAATTCTGCCCGTTTCCGGCTTCGTTGCCCATACTCCAGATTATCACACTAGGATGATTATAATCCCGATGGACCATTCTCATGTCCCTAGCCACGTGGGCGTCACGATATGCCGGATCCTTGGCCAGGGTCTTTTCGCCGTATCCCATTCCATGGGATTCTATATTTCCCTCGTCAACCACATAGATTCCGTAAATGTCGCAAAGAGCCAGCCAGCGGGGGTCATCCGGATAATGACAGGTACGAACGGCATTGACATTCAACTCTTTCATTATCCTGATATCCCTGACCATATCTTCTTCTGTAACATCATATCCGCGGTAAGGGTTCATCTCATGGCGGTCAACCCCCTTGATCAGGACGGGTTTCCCGTTGACCAGAAGCTGGGCATCGCGGACCTCTACCGACCTGAATCCGAATACGGTGGATGCGGACTCCAGAAGGGCGTCACCTTTTTTTGCAGATACCCTCAACCTGTATAGGGAGGGTTCCTCAGCGCTCCAGAGAGCGGGAGAAGGCACATTCATCGAGAACTTCACTAGCCTCTCCCCCTTGCCATCGGGCTTTATCTTCCTGTCCACGCTCACAGTGCGGGAAACCACAGGATCCTTTTCCCCCTCCTTGACGATGGAGACCTCCAACGAAGTGACCCCCCTGGTCAGTTCCGCCGCCACATCGGCCTTCCCATACATGTCTCCAGAGACCCTCAGGTCGGCTATTCCCTCATTCTCCCTGGTACACACGAATACACCACGGGCAATACCGGCAAAACGGTTGAAATCCTGATCCTCAAGGTAGGTTCCGTCGCACCACCGGAAGATTTCCAGGGCGATGAGGTTCTCCCCGGCCTTGACGAACCTGGTGAGGTCGAAACGGGCTTCCAGTTTGCTGTCCTGACTGTAGCCCACTTCCTTCCCGTTCACCCACACCCTCACGTTCGAGGTCGCAGACCCGATGCACAGGTGTATCTGCTTGCCTATCCACTCGGTTGGGATGTCGAACGTACGCCTGTACTGTCCTACATAATTATGCTCTTCAGGCACGATCGGAGGATTGTTCTTATAATGCCCCCTCCAGGGATATCCTATATTCAGGTACATCGGTTCTCCGTAGCCGTTCAGTTCCCACATGCCGGGGACAGGCATGGAACCCCATGACGAATCGTCGAAGGCCGGAGATTCGAAACCCTTCAGACGGCCGTCTATCGTGGCGTTCCAGAAGAATTTCCAAACTCCGTTCAGGGAGATGGACTGCTGTTGGTCAACGGTGAACCCGGCCCTCATGGGCATACGGTTCTTCTCGAAAACGGCAGGATTCTGCCAATCCTCCAGCTGCGGGGCCTTCGCCTGAACGACGAAAGATGCAATCAAACTGAGGACGGCGAGGATGGCGGTCTTTTTCATAATATGAATTGTTTTAAATGACTTCGATGTCACTTGTATGCACCCAGCCCTGGCGGCCGTCGGCAAGGGAAATGTTCTTCCATGTCCCGACCTCGTCGATGAGGCGGACCTTTGTCCCTTCATGCAGGATGAACAGGTCCTTCGCAGAACCTTCGGACGGTGAACTCTTCACGGAGATGACGGGAGTCATGACTATGGCTTCACCGGCAGTCCTGTATGAGGTCTTCTGCCACACGGAGAATCCCAGCGCCATAAAGGCGAGGATAATCGCAACTATGGCGCCGTAGAAACCGGCTTTCCGCAGTCCACGGGCCCCCGAGAGGAGATATGTCAGAAGCAACGCCAGCGACAACGCCACGAATGCCAGGAACAAACCCGCCCAGGCATCAGAATCCAGCCACCAGCTCACCTTCCTGGCAATGGTGACAAGGATGAATTCGGGAACGGGCTCGATCCTGTCCTGAATGAAACTGCCGGCGAAATCCAGGTTGAACCTGGCATCCTTGAACGAAGGATCCAGCTTAAGGGCCCTTTCGTAATAGAGGATCGCCTTGGCATAATCCTCCTGGCGGAACCATGCGTTGCCTATGTTGTAATAGACTGAAGGTGACTCAAGTGAAACCGCAGGGATACTCTCCCACGCCCTCACGGCATCGCTCCAGCGGCCATCGTTGTAGGCAGCCGTCCCGGCGTTCCACAGGGAGTCGGCCATAGAGCCGGCATCGGCAGTTTCCCCGGCACGCACCGCCATGGAAGGCAGGAGGAGAAGAATTATGGCGGCAACGACCGGACCGGCAGGTTTCTTCTTTGATTTCATGCTCGAATCTATTGCTGAGATTACGCTTAAAGCCTCGTCATAATGCTGCTGCATGGCATCGTGTCCGGCATCGGGCGAATAACGGGCGAATTCGCAGGCCTCAAGGAGTCCGGTGAACCTGTCCACAAGGCCATCATCCACTCCGGCACCGGAAAGCGACGCCTTTATGTTTTCGGAACTCATCTCGGCGATCTCCATGGACATCTTGTCCGATACGAACCCGGCCAGAGCCTTGTGAAGTTCCCCGTAGAAAGCAGAATACAGATTCTTCTTCAGGTATTCCCCTGCAGCAGCGAGCCTCTTCCCGGCCATCTTCACGGCCTTGCGGTTCCTGGTACCGGCGACATCGGCCCTTCTGGCGGCCAGCCCCCTGAATGCAAAGAGGAAGGCCCCGGAGGCTATGACGATGACGGCGAGGAGGACCCAGAAAGCACCTGAACCGAGGAAGAATGAGCCCTTGGAAGTGAACGAAGGCGTCTTGGTGTGTATGAACCGGATATCGCTGCCGACGTCCCTGACATCCTTTCCCCTGATTACCGGGGAGACCGTGCCTGACGTGACCGGAGCATCGGTCTCAGGCCCCTTCGCCACCCTGATTTCAAGCGGCCCGGAGGACACGGTTACATATTTCCCGCTTCCTGCGTCATAATAGCTGTACGGTATGGGATCTATGGTGAAAGTCCCGGCGCTTCTTGGAATGAAAGGATACTCGAACGTCTTGCTGCCCGAAGTACCTCCGGGACCCGGATTCTCGGTGACCTTGACGTCATAGACATCGAAGTCGGGAGGGAAACCCACCTTGGGAGCTTCGAGCAAAGACACGTTCCCGCTACCCGAGACAGTGACGATCAGGGATGCCGCATCGTGGGTCTTGAGGGAATCCCTGGTGAGTTTCGCGGAGATCTCATACTTGCCGACACCGCCGCCGAAAGAAGCGGGGGCTCCGGGTGGGAGCGGACGGACATGTACCGTAGCTCCCGGGGTGGTCACACGCTTGCGAATAGTCTGGTAA
>Ga0256405_10012294_pt1 | contig 10651 bp, 8 predicted proteins | sample RumenRJG_02DNA_FD_189096 | JGI IMG/M metagenome (GOLD analysis project Ga0256405, IMG submission 189096) | Bovine rumen microbial communities from Lethbridge, Alberta, Canada - RJG_02 | ecosystem: Host-associated > Mammals > Digestive system > Stomach > Rumen | place: Canada: Alberta | collected... | reverse complement strand
TATAACCTGCAGCATACTGCGCTTTACCGAATCCATGCCGACCACATCATCGAACGTCACGCCGGTGTGCCGCACCGCCCGGAACGTATACGGACTGATGAACCGGCGGAACACGAACACGATGCTGCCGAAAAACAGCACATAAAAGAGCGCGTCAAGCACCGCGGTGACCGCGCTGCCCGCGTCCGTCTTTTCTTTTACGCTTACGCCGTGGCGCAGCAGAAATTCCTTCAGCAGCGGGGACTGCGGATTATCAGTGGTAAACCTGCCGTCCGCCGTGGTATACACAATGCGCGCGCTCTCAAGCTCCGCCGCGGTGACCTGCTCTGATTCCACCTGCCGGTAGAATTCCCGGTAGGCTGTCTGCGGCAGCGCGCCGCCCGTCAGATACAGCCGTCCAGGCACATCAAACACAAAAGCAGCAGCCGCAGCCAGCGCCACGGCAGCCGCCGCTCTGAGCACACCCCGCCTCAGCCGTGCGCGCCGGACGGAAGGCATTGTCTTTCTGTTTATTTTATCCATACGTATCCTTCTTTAACCACAGGCTGAGTATATACCACATTCACAAACTGTAGAAGACACACCGCGGCTGCATTCCTGCATACATGCAGCTGCAAGACAGGCACATTTCAAGCTTGAAAGCTGTCTGCTTGCAAGCTTGAAAGTTATCTGATTTCAAGCTTGAAAGTCGTCTGCTTGCAAGCTTGAAAGTCGTCTGCTTGCAAGCTTGAAAGTCGTCTGCTTGCAAGCTTGAAAGTCGTCTGCTTGCAAGCTTGAAAGTCATCTGCTTGCAAGCTTGCAAGTCATCTGCTTGCAAGCTTGCAAGTTGTCTGTTTGTCAGTTGTAAAGTGTCCGCCTGCCCCACCTTCGTGGCTTTTTCGGGAAATCTTGCGGTTTTTTACTTGCTTTTAACTTCATCTGTCATATATTAAAGGAACCGGCTTAACGCTCTTCCATAGCGGCATGTACGAACCATTGCCGATGCGCATAAAATACACTATCATATGTATTGTGGCCGTAAACTGCCGCAAGGAGCAAAACTTATGTCGAACCCGTTAGATGATTTTATCAGTTCTTCAAATGAACGCCTTGACCAGCAGCTGAAATTCACCGCGCTCATTGATGAAATGACCCATATTCTGCGCCATACCATGCTCATTGACGGCTCACGCCGCGAAAACGACGCGGAGCACTCATGGCATATTGCAGTCATGGCCATTCTGTTCAGCGAATACGCCGCGGACACTCCCGACATCGGCCATGCCATCCAGATGCTCGTCTGCCATGATCTGGTAGAAATCTATGCGGGCGACACCTTTGCGTTCGACGCGCAGGGCAACACCTCAAAAGCGCAGCGTGAGCAGCAGGCCGCGGACAAGCTTTTCTCGCAGCTGCCGGAAGACCAGGAACAGAACGTCCGCAGGCTCTGGGAAGAATTCGATGAAATGAAAACCGCTGACTCGCGGTTCGCAAACTGCATGGACCGCATCCAGCCGTTCCTGCACAACACGCTTACCGGCGGCCATACATGGAACGAAGGTCAGGTACACGAAAAAGACGTGCTTGCCCGTATGGAACCGGTGCGCACGAACATGCCCAAGCTGTGGCCGTGGGTGCTCGCAAACATTGAAAACGGCATAGCCAAAGGCTGGATCCTGCGCTGACGCAGCGGGCGCCGTTTTTCCCCGCACATTATTTTCCTCATTTTTCTCCAAAATATAATAATCTATTTTATAACGGGATTTTTATGTAACAAACCGCAGGAAACCGTTGTATTTTACATTGGTACTTGTAAATATAAAGAATGACTGCATGCATCGGATCCGCATGCAGGAAAACGGAGTTTTCCATACAAATGCACTATTCACGCAATACCGTTACGGCGATTGCCGTCATCATAGGATCGCTGCTGATTCCGCAGCATATCATTGCGCAGGCGGACGCGGCACAAACGGCGCAGACGGCCGAGCCCCGGCAAAAAGTCACGCTCACGGCTGACGATGCCGTGGAGCTTGCGCTGCAGACCCACATAGACATCAAGCGCTCGCAGATTACGCTCAAGCAGACGCAGCGCGAATCCTCCCATTCATGGAATTCACTGCTGCCGTCCATCAAGGCGACTGCCTCCGGCAGCCGGCAGGGAGCGCTCAAAAGCGAAAACAAAACGGCTCAGAACACGCAGGAGCTGAGCGCAGGCCTGAGCGCTTCGCTGACCATCGACTCAGGACTCGGCGCCAAAATCAAAAAGCTCAAGTCAGCCTATCAGGCGCAGCAGGCTTCATACGAAGACACGGTGCGCAGTACGGAAAGTGCCGTACGCCAGAGTTTCTACAACCTGCTCTACCTGAAGGAAAAGGTGGCCGCGGCAAAATCTACGCTTGAGTCCTACCAGAGCCAGTACGATCAGACAAAGAACAAATACGACCGCGGCGTAGTACCTGAGCTCGACCTGCTCACCGCACAGGTAAATCTTGAGACTTCAAAGCCTGACGTTGACAGCGCGCTTGCGTCCTATTACAACACGCTCCACGAATTTCTGAACACCATCGGGCTTGAGCTGCCGTTCTCCACGGACGTAGAGCTTTCCGGCTCGCTTGACGATGCGGAGACCGTGCAGCGCATCGGTCCGGAAGTCATCAAAGGCTGCGAGGACAAATCGCCCGCAGTACGGCAGCTGCAGGACGCGCTGCGTACCGCAGAGTATGCCAAGCAGTATGCCTATAATTCAGCCTATCTGCCCTCCCTTACGCTCGGCGCGAACATATTCCCGGAGTTCCATTCAAAGAACCTTGAGACGTCCGACAGCTCCGACAAGCCCTACTGGAATGTGTCCATAGGAATCAGCCTGCCGCTTGACAGCTGGATCTACGGTTCTTCCGCCCGCGACACGGTGGCGGCGCAGGATGATACCATCCAGGACTACAAACTGCAGATAGCCGACAAAAAGAAGACCGTGCGTACCAGCATCATCGAAAAGCTTACCAATATAGAGACGTCGCAGAAAACGCTGAAAGCGCGGCATCTGAATCTGGAGCTGGCAGAAAAATCGTACAAGATGACCGAGGAAGCATACCAGCGCGGCACCAAGGATCTGCTCGCGCTGCAGTCTTCGCTCGACACCCTGCATTCCGCGCGGCTGCAGCTGCGTGAAGAGCAGTATACGCTGCTGAAAAACGTACTTGAGCTTGAGAACGAGCTTTCGCTTGCATCGGGCACCTATTTTACCACTACAAGCAACTGAATTACAGGAGAAACATAGTATGAAAATCAACAAAAACAAAATTGCCATTGTTGCCGTGGCCGCAGCCGTTCTGGCCGCCATAGCCCATATACCGCAGAAAAAGCCTGAGATGCGCAAAAGCGAGCAGACCGTCTACACCGTAAAATCACAGGCAGTACAGCAGGCTGACCTGCAGGAATATATGCTGCTGAACGGCAACGTCAAGGCCGACAACACCATATCAGTCTACCCCGATATCGGCGGCAAGCTGCTCAGCGTGCCGGTTACGCTCGGTACCTACGTAAAGAAAGGCCAGCTCATAGCGGAGGTGGATCCTTCCACGCCGGGCACCGTATATGCAAAAAGCCCGGTCTATGCGCCCATAGAAGGTTACATCACCTCGCTGCCGCTCACGCAGGGTACCACCGTATCCACCTCCACGGAGATCGCAAAGATCGGTAACATCAACAAGCTCCAGATCGAAGCAAAGGTGCCCGAAAGCAGCATAGCCGTGCTTGAAAACGGTCTTACGGCGGAAGTCACGCTCGCCGCCTATAAAGGCATCACTTTTCCCGCGCACATCTTCCGCATTTCTCCCATTGTGGACGAAACATCTCGTACCAAGGAAATCTATTTTCTGTTCGATTCATCCGATCCGCGGATCAACGCGGGCATGTATGTACGCATAAAACTCAACACCGTACTGCATAAAGACGCGCTCAGCGTTCCTTCCGACGCGGTCATCACCGAATCCGGCAGGCAGTACGTCTACGTGCTTGCACCTGCCGCCGCAGGCGCATCAAGCACCACCGTTAAAAAGACGGAGATTACCACAGGCGTGACCGTTGACGCCAGAACGGAGGTTCTTTCAGGTCTCACCGCCGCCGACACCATCGTAGTGAACGGTATGCAGGTTCTGAGCGACGGCGTGACCGTGCGCGAAGTAGGAGGCAGATAATGAGCATCGCAAAAAAAGTGCTTGAGCACCCGGTGCTGACCATCTGTACCTTTGCGCTCATAGCCATCGTGGCCGCGTTCACGCTGCCCGACATCCAGATAGACCTGATGCCCGACATGGACATGCCGGTGGCCATGGTCTACACCTCATACAACAACGCAGGACCTGAATCCGTAGAAAAAAGCGTGACCGATATTCTTGAAAGCTCGCTTGTAAGCGTAAGCAATCTGAGCAAGCTTTCATCAGAATCCTCCGAGGGCACTTCGCTCATCACATTGGAGTTCAACTACGGCACCAACATAGACGTTGCGGTGAACGATATCCGCGACAAGCTTGACATGGTCAAGGGCAATCTGCCCGATGCCTGCGACACGCCGCAGATATTTAAGTTCGACTCAGACTCACAGCCGATCATGACGCTCGCGCTGAACGGCAACCGTTCCGCTGACGACCTGCGCAAGCTTGCGGACGATGAGGTTGCCGACAAGCTGGAGCAGACGGCGGGCATTGCGCAGGCGTCCGTCAGCGGCGGCCGCGAAGGCATCGTTCGAGTGGAGCTGAGCCAGAACAGGCTTGACGCCTACGGGCTTTCGCTTTCATCCATTGCAGCGACCCTTTCCAGCCAGAACATAGAGCTCGGCGGCGGCAGTGTATACGAAGGCACGCGCAAGTACATGGTGCGTACCACCGGTGAATTCGAATCGCTTGAGGAAGTGAACCGCACCGTCGTAGGTACGCTGAACGGCTACGACGTAAAGCTTGAGGACGTAGGCACCGCATTCATGGGCTACAAGGACCTGACGAGCCAGGTGTACATCAACGGTACGCCCGGCGTATATATCAAGCTGCAGAAGCAGAGCGGAAGCAACACCGTGAACGTAGCGAACGCCGTGTATAAAAAGATCGCGGAGATCCAGCAGACGCTGCCGGAGGGCATCACCCTGACCATTCTTTCTGATGACTCCACATCCGTACGCGATACGCTGCACTCGCTTATGAAATCGATCTTCGAGGGCTTTATTCTGTCCGTGCTCGTACTGTTCCTGTTCCTGCGCAGCGGAAAAAGTACGCTCATCATGGCCATAGCCATTCCGTTCAGCATCCTCATCACTATGCTCATCATGGTATTCTGCGGCATTACGCTGAACATGATCACTATGACCGGCCTTATTCTGGGCATAGGCATGGTAGTGGACGCTTCCGTCGTCGTACTTGAAAACATCTATTCATACCGCGAGCGCGGTACGAGCGCCGCATCGGCAGCATCAATCGGCACGCAGGAAGTCATTGCATCCGTCATATCGGGCAACCTGACCACCATCTGCGTTTTCGTACCGTTCTTTGTATACAAAAACAAGCTTGAGATGCTCGGCGAGCTGTTCACCACGCTCATGATCGTCATTATCATCGCGCTGCTTGCCTCTCTGTTCGTGGCCATCTTCCTGGTGCCGGTACTGGCGGGCAAGTTTCTGCCGGTGGACAACCGTAAGGAAGTGCCGATCACCAACCGTCTGCTCAAGGCGGGAGACCGTGCGGTTGCCGTTGCCTTAGACCGTCTGACAGCCGTATACCGCCGCGGTCTGCGGCTCGTGCTCAGAAACCGGTTCGTCACCGTGGTGGCGGCATTCACGCTGCTCGCCGCGTCAGTGCTCATGTTCAGCCACCTCAAGATCTCCTTTATGTCGCGGTTCCACGACACCTCGGTCGGACTCAACGTAGAGCTGCCGCTCGGCACCAAGCTGTCTGAGACGGAAAACATTCTGGATCAGTTCTACAACATCATAAAAACCGAGATACAGGGCTATGAGAACATCATCGTCAGCGTCGGCTCGGCGGGCGGCATGGCCATGGGAAGCGACACGTCCTATAAAGGCTCCATCTCCATCTCACTGCCGGACGCCTCAAAACAGATTGACGACGCCGATACCGTAAAGGCCAAGCTGCGCGCGCACTTCGACAGCTTTCCTACCGCCACATTCACCTTTGACGAAGGCAGAATGCAGCAGATGGCGGGCAGCGACATAAAGATTTCATTCCGCTCCACCGACCTTGACGGCATGCTTGCAACGGCGAACGAGCTGAAATCACTTATGACGGAGAAAATTCCTGATATAGCGGACGCGGAGATCGACCTTGAGCAGGGGCTGCCGCAGGTTGAAATAAAGATAGACCGTGAGCGTGCGTCCACCTTCGGCATCTCGGTGACCGATATAGCCAACGAGATCAACTACAGCATCAACGGTAAGACTGCCACCACCTACCATAAGGACGGCGATGACTACGACATGGTGGTGCTGCTTGCCGACGAGGACCGCGGCAACATTCCCGATCTGGAAAAAATCTTTGTCACCGGCACCAGCGCGCGGTATGCAGTGTCAAACTTTGCTCAGGTGGTGCGCGGCACCGGACCGGTGTCCATCAGCCGTGAAAATAAATCACGCATCATCCACCTGACCGCAAATCTTGTCGGCTCTGCCACCGCGGGACAGGTTGAGGAGCAGATACAAACCATACTCAACGAGGATATGATCCTGCCGGAAAACATTTCCGTAAGCTTTGAGGGCTCATGGAAAAATACGATGGACATGATGAAGATCTTTGCGCTCATCATCATACTTGCAATCATTCTGGTATTCGGCGTCATGGCCGGCACCTATGAATCATTCAAGGAGCCGTTCATCAACATGTTCACGCTGCCGTTCCTGATCGTGGGCGTGGTGGTCATCCACCTTGTCTGCTCGCAGGCGTTCAGTCTGGTATCAATGATCGGTGTGGTCATGCTTATCGGTATTGTCGTAAACAACGGCATTATTCTGGTGGATCAGACGAATCTGCTCGTACGGCGCGGCATGAGCGTGCTGGAGGCATGCGAGACGGCGGGAGCCTCACGTCTGCGTCCGGTGCTTATGACAACGCTCACCACCATTCTGGGCATGATTCCCATGGCGTTCTTCGGTGACGCGAACTCATCCATGACGCAGCCGATCGGTATGTGCGTGGTGGGCGGCCTGATCTCAAGTACGCTGGTCACGCTGTTCATCATTCCGGTCATCTATTCTCTCTTTAACCGGGGAGCAGACACTAAAAAACGCTATGAAGTGCCCCGCGAGCTGCTCGACATGCTTGCGGCGCAGAACGCAGAAACAGGAGGAAACAAATGATCCGCATAGAGCTTTTTGCGAACCAGTCGCTGCAGGACATGATCATTAATAATCTGGAGGGAGTGATACCGGACTTTTTCTACTCCGTGGTGCCGCTGTCGCACGGGCGCGGCAAGGACTCCTACAAGCTCGGCACGGCCACCTGGCCGGAGACGAACTTTATACTCATCGCCTACTGTGACGACAGCCAGGAGCAGGCCGTACGTACCGTCATACAGTACGTAAAGTCAAAGTTCCCGGACGAAGGCGTAAAGCTGTTCATACTGCACGAGCAGCAGCCGTAACCGTACCGCCGAACAGCCCGCACAGCGGGCTGTTTATTACAAACTAACGAACGCATAAAAAAAGAGGAAGCAAATGCTTCCCCTTTTTAGTCGGGCCACCGGAATTCGAATCCGGGACCTCATGCCCCCCAGACATGCACGCTAACCAGCTGCGCTATGGCCCGATACATACAACTTCAGTTGCGATGTGCAATTACTATATAGATAATACGTTTTTATGTCAAGGGCGCATATGGAAAAATACCGCAACGTACCGCCAAAAACTCGTTTAAGCGCTTTTCTCATAGTGATTCCGGTATCTGCCGGCAGAATACATCATTTTTTTTGAATAAAACATAGCGCGTTTAAAAAAGGTGGTGTATACTAAAGCTTATATTATGGCAAAGCAAACTATTGATCCGAGCGCATTATTGCCTCAAGAAGAAATGGATAAAATTCTGGCCGAAACACGCGGCGACCGTGCCGAACGTGATAAAGAGATTCCGGGCGTAGCCGTTTCCATGGACGAGCTTGAAGCCCTGTTCAACGGCGGCGGCGCGCCTTCTGACCAGCCGCCCCCGCCGCCGCCCGTACAGCGGCCCAAACAGATAACCGTAGTCCTCGGCAGAGCCAAATGGGACAAACAGCATCTTGCTGATTTTATGGCAGGCAAAGCAATGGAGCTTGATTCGCTCGTGGGCGCCGCCGTAGAGGTGCTGGAGGACGGACATCTGGCTGCCATGGGCGAAATCTGCAGAATCAACGGCCACAATGCCGTAAAACGTTCTCTCGGCGAAGACTAGCGGAAACGAAAACGATTCCGTCATCACAGACAATATACCGCGGCATCTTTTTGCGACGTCATTTATAGAAAGAACTTTTACAGAAAGGTCTTTCCGTTTTTCTGTTTTTTTAGTATCTTTGATCACAGAGGTTTTAAATGGCACAGAAAAAGATTCCGATCACCCTTCTGGCAGGGTATCTTGGAGCAGGAAAAACAACGCTGCTCAACCACGTACTGAACAATCAGCAGGGATATAAAGTCGCCGTCATTGTCAACGATATCGGCGAAGTGAACGTAGATGAAAAACTTATCGCAAAAGATGCGAACATTACGGACACCAGCAGCCTTGTAGGCCTGCAGAACGGCTGTATCTGCTGCACCCTTAAATCTGATCTGGTAAAACAGATCGAACGGCTTATAAAAACCGGTAAATTCGATTACATTCTTATCGAGGCAAGCGGCATCTGCGAGCCCATGCCCATTGCACAGGCGCTGGAGTCAATCAACGGCGGCGTAGTGGACGGCGTGGTGTCTGTAGTGGATGCGAACCGCATGGCCACCGAGTTTAACGATGCAGAAGGACTGCTTAAGAACGACATGCAGGAAGACGACATTGAGTCCCTGCTGGTCCAGCAGATCGAATTCTGCAACACCCTTATTCTGAACAAAACCGACCTTGTGAACGAAGAACAGCTCAAAAAGATCCGCGCGGTCATTAAGAAGCTGCAGCCCAATGCACGGGTCATTGAAACCACCAAGTGCAATGTGCCCGTGGGCGATATTCTGGGTACCGGTGCATTCGACTTTGAGAAAGTATATGCAAGCGCGGGCTGGGTTGCCGAGCTTGAGAAGATGGAGGAAGCCGAAGGCCATGAGCATGAGCACATGGAGGAAGGCGATGACGAGGATGAGTACGGCATCGGCTCATTCGTCTACTACCGCCGCAACGCCTTTGACCGCCGCAAGCTGGACGAATACGCGAACACCTGGCCCAAGAACGTTATCCGCTGCAAGGGCGTCATGTGGTTTGCCGATGAGCCCGACATGGCATACGTGCTGGAGACCACCGGCCGCCAGATCGTAGCAGGATACTCCGGCTCATGGCTTGCAGCAGCTCCCAAAGGAGAGCAGCAGAAAGTGCTTGCACAGGATGAGCAGATGCGCCGCGACTGGGACGAAAAAGTCGGCGACCGCATGATCAAGCTCGTCTTTATCGGCCAGCACCTTGATAAAGAAGCTATCTCCGCGGAACTGGATAAACTGCTGGTTAAATAAACGGCCGAAGCCTGAACAGTACTGCGTCATGATCCCCGGTACGTGCGGAATGTTCCGCCGCCGGGGATTTTTTTTAGCGGTGACTTTGAAAAAGAGATGGTACAGCCCGGCGGCATACACGCCGGCCGGACGGGAGCACGTCAGTCCTGACGCGCTTTTTCGTTGAACAGCAGACAGTAGCCCATGCCCACGATGAACATGCCGCCGATAAGGTTGCCCACGGTCACGGGCAGCAGGTTACGCACAAGCATGTGCACGATGTCCTGCATGCCGCCGGTGATCTGCGGAGCGGTAATACCGTAGGACGAGGCGGTCATCAGGCCCGCAGGAATAAAATACATGTTGGCGACGCAGTGCTCGAATCCGCACAGAACGAACAGCATGGTAGGCAGGAATAATGCCTGAATACGGCCTGACAGCTCGCCCGCAGCAAGCGACAGCCATACGGCCACACAGACCAGAATATTGCACAGGATTCCGCGGAACACGGCTTCAACGGGCGTCAATGTAAGCTTGCCCGCCGCAGCAGCAACCATCGCTTTTGCCAGCGCGCCGCCGAAAAGCGACGGCATGTGGCTGTACACCACAAGGAAAGCTACGAACAGACTTCCAATAAAATTACCGATATAGACGATCACAAGGCTGCGCAGCAGCTGGGGAAAGTTGACATAGGATCCGGAGGGCGTTTTTGCACGGGCTGCGATAATAAGCAGGTTGTTGCCCGTAAAAAGCTCCACGCCGGAAATAAGCACCATGGTCAGGCCCACGGGAAAGACGACAGCGCACAGCATCTTGCCCGCGGCGGCACTGGATGCGCATCCGGACGCCACCTGGCTGCCAAAAGCACCGAGGGCAATAAACATGCCGGCAAAAAAAGATGAAAGCAGCATTCTGAGCATATCCATGCGCACTTTGCCGCTTCCCGCCTCCAGATACGATTTCAGTACTTCATTGGAATTCTTCACAGCAACCTCTCAGTTTTGTAATGAC
>Ga0256405_10012293_pt1 | contig 10651 bp, 9 predicted proteins | sample RumenRJG_02DNA_FD_189096 | JGI IMG/M metagenome (GOLD analysis project Ga0256405, IMG submission 189096) | Bovine rumen microbial communities from Lethbridge, Alberta, Canada - RJG_02 | ecosystem: Host-associated > Mammals > Digestive system > Stomach > Rumen | place: Canada: Alberta | collected... | reverse complement strand
ACTGGAAATCATCGTTGTGGGAACCGGACTTGGAGGAGCCTCTGCTGCCGCCACGCTCGGTGAACTGGGCTACAATGTCAAAGTCTTCTGCATCAGTGATTCACCGCGCAGGGCACATTCCATTGCCGCTCAGGGTGGTATTAATGCTGCTAAGAATTATCAGAACGATAACGATGCCATTTATCGTCTTTTCTATGATACGATTAAAGGTGGAGATTATCGCAGCCGTGAGGCAAATGTGTATCGTCTCGCTGAGGTAAGCACAGCCATCATCGACCAGTGCGTTGCCCAGGGCGTTCCTTTTGCACGCGAATACGGCGGATATCTTGCCAACCGTTCGTTCGGAGGAGTTCAGGTTAGCCGTACGTTCTATGCTCGCGGGCAAACCGGACAGCAGCTTTTGCTGGGAGCCTACGCTGCGCTGAACCGTCAGATAGCAGCAGGAACTGTTAAGAGCTATCCTCGTCACGAAATGCTGGACTTGGTAGTGATAAACGGCCAGGCAAAGGGAATCATTGCCCGCAACCTTGTCACAGGCAAGCTTGAAAGATTCGGCGCCCATGCTGTGGTGATTGCCACTGGCGGTTATGGAAGAACATATTACCTTTCTACCAATGCGATGAACAGCAATGGCTCAGCCGCATGGCAGTGCTACAAGAAAGGAGCATTTTTCGCAAATCCTTGCTTCGCTCAGATCCATCCTACTTGCATCCCAGTTCACGGTACTCAGCAGTGCAAACTGACTCTTATGTCAGAGTCCCTGCGTAATGATGGACGTATCTGGGTTCCAAAGAAGATGGAGGATGTCGAGAAACTGCGTAAGCATCAGATAAAAGCATCTCAGATTCCAGAAGAGGACAGAGATTATTACCTCGAGCGTCGTTACCCTGCATTCGGTAACTTGGTTCCTCGTGATGTTGCATCTAGGGCTGCAAAGGAAAGGTGCGATGCCGGTTTCGGAGTCAATGAGACAGGGCTTGCCGTGTTCCTCGATTTCTCCGATGCAATCAAGCGTCTTGGTCATCAAAGAGTTCAGGAGCGTTACGGGAACCTGTTCGACATGTATTTCAAAATCACTGACGTAAGTCCTTGGGAAGAGCCAATGATGATTTATCCTGCAATCCACTACACTATGGGAGGCATCTGGGTAGATTACGATCTTCAGACCACTATTCCTGGACTCTATGCGATTGGTGAAGCTAACTTCTCGGATCACGGAGGAAACCGTCTTGGTGCTTCTGCACTAATGCAGGGTCTTGCAGATGGATATTTTATCCTGCCTATCACTATTGCAGACTATCTTTCTCATAAATTTGCTGAACCAAAGACAGACACTAATGCGCCTGAGTTCGAGGAAGCAGAGAAGAAAGTTCAGGCTAGAATAGACAAATTGTTCTCAATCAAGGGAAAGGAAACTGTCGATTCCATCCACAAGAGGCTTGGAAACATCATGTGGGAATATGTCGGCATGGCACGTGACGAAGAAGGCTTGAAGAAGGCTATTGAGGAGATAAAGAAACTGAAAGCCGAATTCTACGAGAATGTTCTTGTTCCTGGCACTCAGTTGCAGTTCAATCAGGAACTGGAGAAAGCCTTAAGGCTTGAAGACTTCTTCGAAATTGGAGAACTTATGGCTCGGGATGCTCTTAACAGGAATGAGTCTTGCGGCGGTCATTTCCGCATTGAAAGCCAGACTCCTGAAGGAGAGGCCAAGAGAGATGACGAGAACTACATGTACGTGGCTGCTTGGGAATATAAGGGCGAGAATCAGGAGCCAGAGCTTCACAAAGAGCCTCTTAAATATGAATTCATTAAGGTAGCAACCAGAAATTATAAAGACTAATCGGCTATGGATTTCAATCTTAAGATATGGCGTCAGAAGAACGCACAGGAAAAAGGTCATTTTGAGACCTATCATGTCTCGGGAATAGAGGAGGATGCTTCTTTCCTCGAGATGCTTGACATCCTGAACGAGCAGTTAATTCGTGAGGGCAATGATCCCGTAGCCGTTGAAAGAGGCTGCCAGAGCAGCGGTCCTGTGTCTTTCGACCATGACTGTCGCGAGGGTATCTGCGGTGCTTGCTCACTTTTCATTGATGGAAGGGCGCATGGTCCAGATGATCACGTTACCACATGCCAGCTTTTCATGCGTCATTTCAAGAATGGCGCTACGATTACCGTGGAGCCTTTTAGAAGCCCTGCGTTCCCAATCATAAAAGATCTTGTAGTGGACAGAAGCGCCTTCGACAAGATTCTCCAGGCTGGCGGATTCATTTCAGTGCGTACAGGATCTGCTCAGGATGCCAATAATATTCTTATTCCTCATGAGACAGCTGAGAAGAGCATGGATGCCGCAGCCTGCATTGGTTGTGGTGCCTGCGTTGCCACCTGCAAGAATGGCTCTGCGATGCTGTTCGTGGCAGCAAGGGTAAGTTCCCTCGCTCTGCTTCCTCAGGGTCGTCCAGAGGCTGCCAGAAGGGCTAGGAATATGGTTGCAAAGATGGAAGAACTTGGATTTGGCGGATGCACGAACACTCGTGCCTGCGAGTTGGAATGCCCTAAAGGCATCTCAGTCGAGCATATCGCACGTCTCAACCGTGAGTTCCTGAAGGCAAAATTCTCTGAATAGAAGTATTCAATTAACTTAAAAAAGCGACCTCAGGGCCGCTTTTTTAAGGTTACCAAAGAAAATTATTGAACGGATAACGTCCTGCATGTACCTCCGCAACCATCTTGTAGATGTCGTTGCGGAGTTTTTCTATGTTGGTTTTGTTTTTCGCCGAAATGAATATGCAAGGAGTCTTTTCCTTAGCTATCCAAGTGTTCATCAATTCATCCAGTGTCCTGTTCTCCTTGCCTTTAGGCATCAGGGAAAATTCGTCATATTCGTCATATTTATAGGCATCTATTTTATTGAATATGACATAGATAGGCTTGTTTGCCGCATTTATTTCGCGAAGGGTCCTCTCAACGACTTCCATCTGCTCCTCAAAGCCAGGGTGAGAAATGTCTACTACATGCAGCAGGATGTCGGCTTCGCGAACCTCGTCCAGCGTGCTTTTAAAGGCCTCTATGAGCTGTGTAGGCAGTTTTCGGATGAATCCTACAGTGTCGCTCAAAAGGAATGGCACATTGCCAATTACGACCTTTCTCACCGTTGTATCGAGCGTGGCGAATAGCTTGTTTTCAGCAAAAACGTCAGATTTCGCCAGCATATTCATAATTGTGCTCTTGCCAACATTTGTGTATCCTACCAGCGCTAGACGTACTAGAGCTCCTCTATTCCCCCTTTGCGTGGCCATTTGCTTGTCCACTTTTGCTAGCTGTTCTTTCAACCTTGCGATTCTTTCCTTAACTATTCGCCTATCGGCCTCTATCTGGGTCTCACCCATTCCGCCTCTTGTACCAACTCCTCCTCTCTGCCTTTCAAGGTGGGTCCACATGCCAGTGAGCCTTGGCAGCATGTAATTGTACTTCGCCAGCTGAACCTGCATTTTTGCGTATGATGTCTTGGCCCTCTGAGCGAATATTTCCAGAATCAGGCTAGTCCTGTCAATGACTGAGCTGCATTTAATTATTTTTTCGATATTTCGCTGCTGCGTGCCGCTGAGTTCATCATCGAATATCACGTAGCTAATCTGATTTTCTTCGCAGTATGTTGCTATTTCATCTAGTTTTCCTCGTCTTATGTAAGTCGAATTATCTGGCTTGTCTACCTTCTGAACGAATTTCTTGTCTCCTATTGCTCCTGCGGTTTTTGCAAGGAACTCTAGCTCGTCAAGATATTCATTTATCTTGTACTCGTCGTCGTTCTGCTTTATTATCCCAACGAAAACTGCTTTCTCTGTCCTCTGGTCCGGCATAATTTTTTTCTTTGAATAAAAAAGGCCATCCTGTTGGGGACAGCCTTAATTTCTAGTTTTCTGAATGATTATCTCAGCTGGAACATAACCGGGAATGTGTAGGTAACCTTAACTGTACGGTCACGCTGCTTTCCTGGCTTCCATTTAGGAGAGCTTTGAACAACTCTGACGGCTTCCTTGTCCAGAGAAGAATCAACGCCGCGGAGAACTTTCACGTTGGTCACAGATCCATCCTTTTCAACGGTAAATTGCAGAGTAACACGTCCTTGCACTCCATTTTCCTTAGCGATTTCCGGGTAAACCAGCTTTGACTGCACCCATTTTGAGAAAGTGTTTGCGTCACCGCCCTGGAATGAAGGTTTTTCCTCTACCAGCTGGAATGGAATTGCTTCCTCTTCAACGGTTTCCTCTTTTACTTCCTCTACATAATCCATGATCTCTACACCAAGATTAGCGTTATCTTCGAGGCTGGCGAAGTTGTCTTCGACTTTAATGTCATCGTTGACAATGTCAATCTGATCCGAGAGAACAGGGATTTTAGGAGCTTCCGGAGGTGGTGGAGGCGTCTCTTGGGTGATAGGAACCATATCTTCAACTTCCACTATCTGAGTGTCATCTTGAAGAATGGATGTCTTCTTCTCGCTTGATCCCATAGAGAAAGCTCCCCATACTATGAGCAGAGCTACGACAAGACCAATTTCCCCGTAGAGCGTTCTCCTGTTTTCGAGATTTGCTTTTGGTGTTTTCTTGACTTCCATATTCTGTCAGATTAAATATCTATCTTTGTCGAAGGTTATAATGCCCCCTTCATGGCAATCAAAGTTAGAAATAATAATTTTCATTTCAAATATTTTGAATTAATAGTTGTAGATTTGTGAAAACATTTGGCATGATAAGGTATTATAATGAAAATGTGACATTTAGCCTATCTGGAAAGAGGTTCAACAACAGGTGGCTGAAAGCCGTGGCAGAGTCAGAGAATTTCTCATTAGGTAATATATCAATTATCTATTGCTCAGATAGTTACATTCTTGACATGAATGAAAAATTTCTCAAACACGACTATTATACTGACATTATCACTTTTGACTATTGCGAGGGCAATGTTCTCTCTGGTGATTTATTCATTAGCATCGACAGCGTTAAGGATAATGCATCCAGCTTTGGAGCTACCTTCGAAAATGAGCTTAATAGGGTGATGGTGCATGGAGTCCTTCATCTCATGGGATACGATGACCATACGGATGCTGAACAAAAGATTATGAGGTCAAAAGAAAATGAATATCTTGCATTGAGGGAAAAGATGCTTTCGGAGGAAAAGATATGAATATTCAAAATGAATATGATGTCATAGTCGTAGGCGGTGGCCATGCTGGCTGTGAGGCGGCGTCGGCTGCCGCTAACATGGGCTCTTCTGTGCTTCTGATAAACGCAGATCTTTTCAGTTTTGCCCGAATGTCTTGTAACCCTGCAGTCGGCGGAATTGCCAAAGGTCAGATAGTCCGTGAGATTGATGCGCTTGGTGGTCAGATGGGACTGGTCACCGATGCCACAACTCTTCAGTTCCGAATGCTAAATCGCTCAAAAGGTCCGGCCATGTGGAGTCCTCGTGCGCAATGCGACAAAATCGCATTTTCTCTACGCTGGCGAAAAATCCTTGAAACTAATTGTAAATTAGATATTTACGCCGATTTTGCAGTTTCTTTCCTCTTCGAGAATTCAAAAATCTGTGGCGTTCGGACTAATACTGGGGCGATTTTCAAATCTCAGGCAGTTATTCTGACCACAGGAACCTTCTTAAATGGCAGACTCTTCATTGGCCGCACAACTTTCGAGGGAGGAAGAATCGGCGAACTTTCTTCTCATGGCTTGACTGAGCAACTTGTTTCTCTCGGGCTAAAGACCGGAAGAATGAAAACAGGCACTCCCCCAAGAATCGACATTTCGTCAGTAGACACGTCGAAGCTTACTCGACAGCTCGGCGATGAAAATCCTGAGAGGTTCTCTTTCATGAACATTCCATCTGCCGTTCAGGCTTCTGGCAAACAGATGCCTTGTTTCGTTCTACATACTAACGAAAAAGTTCATGATATTCTAAGATCCGGCTTCAGTGAATCACCTCTCTTTACTGGGATGATTACTGGCAAGGGACCTCGATATTGTCCAAGCATTGAAGATAAACTTAGAGTATTTCCGGATAAAACTGCTCATCAGCTTTTTCTTGAGCCAGAAGGAGCAGACACTACAGAATATTACCTTCAGGGTTTTTCATCCTCCCTACCGCTTCAGGTTCAATTGGAGGCTCTTCATCAGATTCAAGGTTTGGAGAATGCTAAAATATTCAAGCCTGCATATGCAGTGGAATATGACTATTTCGATCCAACTCAATTAAAGCCTAACCTCGAGCTTAGGGATATTGAAAACCTCTTTTTTGCTGGGCAGATAAATGGCACCACTGGTTATGAAGAGGCGGCTGGTCAGGGTTTGATTGCTGGCATAAATGCTTCATTGAAAGTCCAGGGTAAAGAGCCGTTTGTTCTGCATAGAGATTCATCTTACATTGGTGTGCTGATTGATGATCTTACGACTAAAGGTGTAGATGAGCCTTATCGTATGTTTACCTCTCGTGCCGAGTTCAGAATCCTTTTGAGACAGGACAATGCGGATGAGCGTCTTACCGCTTTGTCGCATGAAATTGGTCTTGCTTCGGATGAGCGCTACGAAATGACCATGAAGAAGTATGAGATGCGAGACAAATTTTTAAATTTCTGCCAGGCCGTCAATCTTAAGGCTGATTCTGTCAATGAATATCTCGTTTCGCATGGATCTTCGGCTATTTCTGAATCAAAGAAAATATCTGATCTGGCTTCTCGTCCGGAAATAAGTCTTGCTGAACTTGTGAGTTTTGTTCCACGTGGAACAAAAGGATGTGCTAGCGAGATGCCTCTAACAAAGGAAATCGTTGAATCAGCAGAAATTTGCATTAAATACAAAGGCTACATAGACCGCGAGAAAGAAATTGCTGATAAAATTGCACGCCTCGAGAATCTGAAAATTCCAGAAGAATTCGATTTCGACAAGGTTTCCGGCTTAACCATTGAATGCAGACAAAAATTCAAACGATACCGCCCACACACCATCGCCCAAGCCTCCCGCATCTCCGGAGTCTCCCCTGCCGACATCTCTGTTCTTCTCGTCTATTTTGGCAGATAATGCTATTAGCACCCCCATCGCACTGAACACGCCATAGGCTCTACTAGCAGCTCCCGTCACCCTCGGAGAACCGTTCGGTCCAAGGTGATCTCATACATTCTTGAACTCAGGGTTTTGGACTTGAACCTAAGCTTCCCCTGTCGCAAAGCCTCCATGCAAATCACTCGGGAGGAGAAGTGCCCCTGGGGCGTATGGATTGGAGTTGCACTGACTTTTGGCTGGCAGTTGAGACCGGCAGAAATCGGTCATCCACCGCTACATCGCCTTGCACGCCATATCCACTCCCGAGTGAGTTGCAAAGGGACAAGGTGGGGAAAGACTATCTTCTACAGAATCTTCATCTCGATATGCGCACAGGCCTCAGCAACGGCCAGCCACACAGCACGCTGGAGAAGGCTCGCTTCCTTGCGGAGAGGATAGGCAAAACCGATTACGTGAACACCTACGACAAAAAGACCCAATCGGCCATTCTTCATGCGAAATAGGAGCGACCGAGCCCCTCAATATCATCTCAGCAAACTGCTCAAATGGGTGTCCCATTGCGGAAAACAGGTTAGTCCTATTTCACATGAGTGGTCTTTCCACTCGGGATTGGCATTATTAACAAGAGCATTTTTCCAGCAGAGTTTCCAATTCTTTAGCTGTTTTTCCCTATTTATGGCAGCAAAGATTGAAGCATTTTCTTCATAGAATACGAGTTTTACGCAATTGTGTTCATTCGTAAAACCCTCTATATTAATTTTGATTTATGCTCAAATATTCTTCTTTTTAAATCATTCGTAACCCCAATGAAAATAGCATTGTTTTTATTGCTTGCCAAATAATATACAAAGCCTTTTATTAACGAAGTTTCTTCCATAGTTCATTGAATGATTTACAGCATCTTGAGAGCCGATTTGATCACGTCTTCGACTTTTGCTTTCGGGTTGGCTTTAAGGATAGCCTGAACGGCTTTGTTGACGTTCTGCTTAGAAAAACCGAGCATGATGAGGGCACGGCAAGCTTCTTCAACTATCTCGTTGTGGCCGGCGGCAAATATTTCCGTAGAATCAGCACCCTCGCCTTTCACGATTTTATCTTTGAGCTCAATGATTACCTTTTGAGCGCTCTTTAGGCCGATGCCCTTCACGCTCTTGATCTTAGCTACGTCATCGGAAAGAATCGCCTGACGAATTTCTTCTGCTGAAAGTGAAGAAAGCATCATCCTGGCAGAGCCAACGCCAACGCCAGAGACTCCAATTAATAGTTCGAATAACTCTCGTTCGTCCTTTGTGGCAAATCCGTAATATTCCTCATCGTCCTGTCTTATGTGGTGATGAATATAGACGATGCCATCTGCTTTTCCTTCCAATGCTTGGTAGGTCTGGAGAGAAATCAGCATGCTGTATCCGATGCCGTTGTTATCGATGACAACCGACATTGGAGAGAGATCGACTATTTTGCCTTTGACGTAATCTATCATATTCATAAAATATTAGCCTTTACAAAAATAGTCTATTTAAGGGAAATCAGGAATAACTTTGCTAAATTTGAAATTTGAAATTTTATTGAAGATGAATGTTGAAAATATAAGAGCGCTGTTCCCTGCATTGAGCCAGAAGGTCTATGGCAAGCCTTTGGTTTATTTCGACAATGCTGCCACGGCTCAGAGGCCTCAATCCGTGATAGATGCTTGGGAACGGTTAGTAAAAGGGCCTAATGCGAATATTCATAGAGCAGTCCATCATCTTGCGGTTGAAGCTACCGATGAATATGAGAGCACGCGCGACGAGGTGCAGAAATTTATCAATGCAGGCAGCAGAGAAGAGGTTATATTCACTTCTGGCACAACTGCATCCATCAATTTAGCAGCTTTCTCTTTCGGCGAGACATATATTCATGAAGGAGATGAAATAATTGTGTCGGAGTCGGAGCATCACTCGAACATAGTGCCTTGGCAGATGCTGTGCCAGCGAAAAAAGGCCGTGCTGAAAGTCATCCCTGTCGATGAGGATGGGAACCTGAAATTGGATGAGTTCAGGAATATGTTTACGGCTCGTACGAAGCTTGTTGCAGTAACTCAGATTTCCAACGTTTTGGGTCTCATCAACCCAATTAAAAAGATTGTAAATATTTGTCATTCAAATAATTGTCCAATTCTTGTCGATGGCGCTCAAGGCATCGTGCATGAAGGAATAGATGTTCAGGACATCGATTGTGATTTTTATGCGTTCTCTGGTCACAAGATTTATGCTGCTAGCGGCACGGGGGTGCTTTATGGCAAGAAGCGTTGGCTGGAGGAAATGGTCCCGTGGCAGGGTGGCGGCGAAATGATTGATCATGTAAAATTTTCGGGCACCACGTATGCTCCGCTGCCTGAAAAATTTGAGGCTGGCACGCAAAATATAAATGCTACGCCAACATTGAAACCTGCCATTGAGATGGCTAGAATGATGAAGGATAATGATGCGCAAGCGTACCAAAATTCAGTGCGGGATTATCTGCTTCATGAGCTGACTGACGATGGGCGTATTAGGTTATTCGGCGTTCCACATGGAACGGACGAGAAAATCTCGCTCTTCTCTTTTGCAGTGCAAGGTGCTCATCATGAAGATCTTGCGCTTATCCTCGACAAAATGGGCATAGCTACGAGATCTGGCCAGATGTGTGCGGAACCGATAATGGACAGGTACGGGGTTACAGGCATGCTGAGAATATCCCTCGCTCCGTATAACACCATGGAAGAAGCGGAATATTTCATAAAATCGCTTGATAAGGCAATTTCGATGTTAGCATAAGGAGGAAATATGAAAACGCTTGAAGAGGCAAAGCAAGCTGTGATAGATGATTTCTCGATGTACGATGAGTGGCTGGATAAATATGAATATCTCATCGAGCTAGGGAAGAACTTGGAGCCGTTCCCCGAGGCTTCGAAAACTGATGATAATCTTATAAAAGGTTGTCAATCAAGAGTTTGGCTAGATTACAAGGTCGAAGACGGGAGAATATATTTCACCGCAGACAGCGATGCCATCATCACGAAGGGTATCATTTCGTTGCTGATCAGCGTCTATTCCGGAAGGACTCCGCAAGAAATCGCGCATGACGATTTCGGCTTCATAAACGAGATTGGGCTGAAAGAGAACCTCTCCCCTACTCGTGCCAATGGGCTCGTTTCAATGATTGACACTATTAAGGCTGTGGCGTTGGAGAATTGTAAATAAGAGATAGATCCTGAATCAAGTTCAGGATGACGGAGAGGTTCGTTCAGGATGACGGGGAGGTTCGTTCAGGATGACGGGGAGGTTCGTTCAAGAGCTAAAAATCAAAAGAATATGGCAGAGGAAAATAATAATAGAGAAATACTTACAGCGGAGGACGTGAAAGAGCTGGCTCCGCTGTACGACAACGTGATCTTGGCCTTGAAACAGGTTTATGACCCGGAAATACCGGTGAATATTTATGACCTTGGGCTGATATATGAGTTGAATATCAACAAGAAACACGATGTTTACATTAAAATGACATTCACAGCGCCGAACTGCCCGATGGCAGACGATGTACTGGCCATGGTGAAATCCAGCGTCGAGGACGTT
>Ga0256405_10012288_pt1 | contig 10655 bp, 5 predicted proteins | sample RumenRJG_02DNA_FD_189096 | JGI IMG/M metagenome (GOLD analysis project Ga0256405, IMG submission 189096) | Bovine rumen microbial communities from Lethbridge, Alberta, Canada - RJG_02 | ecosystem: Host-associated > Mammals > Digestive system > Stomach > Rumen | place: Canada: Alberta | collected... | reverse complement strand
TTCAAGATTTAACGTTTATAGGATTTCAATACCCGTGTATCTACTTTCCAGACGAAAGGTTTATGTCTGAACCTTTATATTTAGTGTTTAGAATCCAAAACAATGTTTCATTGATATATTGTTTTCTCTCATCTTAGTTATGAGATTATATTATATCATATACACAGATGCAAACAAAAAATAATATCCCCAGTGGTTTGACTGAAATATCATCTTTAGCTTAATGCGCTCTCATCCCACGGTTAAAACCGTGGGCTTTCTCGCTCACTTATATTGTAAATCCATTATGGAAACAAAAAAACGTTCGATTAAATATCATAAGTCCTGTGTTTTATTTGTTACTTACTTAGGTTTACGCATAAGAGATCCTGCGTGTTTACTAAAATGTGTTTAATCTTAATGAAGTAACCTTAATGAGAACTGTAATTACAGTACAAAGCGCTAAGGTACAGTATTCAGTAAAACTATCCCTCAGAACTTACAGTGTCCTATAGAGATGTCGAGTTGATAATAATAATGATAATTTTGAGGAGCCTAAAAACTGAAGCAGTCATTGTTATTTAAACCGACATTTATCAAATAATTAAGAAGCAAATAAATCATCTCATTGAGCTTGCCTTCACCCATAGATGAAGGCACACATGAATTTTATTCGATACTTAACCTATTTGTGACATTGAGGTGTATTTGATGAAAAGAAATTTGCAAGTTGCCAATAAAAAAGACTCTGCACAGGAAGAAAGATATCCTAAAATAGATCCTAAAACTGGTATAAACCTTAAAATAAAACCACTGGCCACAGCTATAGCCATGATTATTTCAGGTGTTATGATGCCTGTAGCATATGCTGGTGTTCCTGCTGGTTGGACTCAATACGATGGCACTGGTGCTACCACAAATCAAGAAAAATTATACATAGGAGAAACTGGAGCCACACTAGATAATGATGCGAATATAGCCCTGACTGCTAATGTTATAGTTACATTAACATCTGGAATCAGTGATGAAAACTCGACTAATAACAAATTTAACAACAGTGGAACTTTTGCGGCCAGTAACGCAAACGTATTGACGTTATTGTCAGGCTTAGCAAATAGTGAAAATAATAACCTCGTTGCCAACAACAATACCTTTACCAATTCAGGTACTATTGCCAACCCAAATGGTTCCATCTGGCTTGTTGGTGGCTATGCTTCTTCAGGAAACGGCAATACTGAAACGTCCAATAACACAATAAATCTTACTGGAGGCCACATAAGCGCGACGAATGCTGGTGATGCAGGCATTCTTATAGTCGGAGGTGCTGCAGAAGCAGTACAAGGACAAAAAGCAACAGCAAATGGAAACACGGTAAATATAGCTACTGATTTGACAAATGCTGTCATTGATGGTGGTAATGCTAAGTCAACGGGTACAGCAATTGCTGAAAATAATAAGATCATAATAGATAACGGCACTTATGAAAATATGGAAATGCATGGTGGTTATGCTGGTGGTTTTGATGAAGCTCTTCCACAAACCGCCTCAGCCTCGAACAATACCATCATATTAGGTAACGCAACTTTTACTGGGACAATATACGGAGGTCATGCTCAAGGCAATACCGCCTCCGCCTCGAACAATACCATCATAATAGGCAACGGCACTTATTCTAATGTGGAAATATATGGAGGTTATGCTCAAGGAGCAACCGCCTCTGCCTCTAACAATACTATTTATGTGCATGGCAATGCCGATTTGTCACAGGCCTACCTTTATGGCGGATTTGCGACAGGTGATGAGACACTCAACAACACTCTTGTCTTTGGCTATAACAATACTGCCTGGACTCCAAGTAACTATACAATTTTGGAGGCAACCAATTTCGCCACCATCCGTTTTAGCAATGTCACCTGGGGCAAGACTATTACCATAAAGACCCTTATATCTGAAACTCCAGATACCCCAACATATGTTGATGCTACTAAAGTTGCCTTCTCAGGAATAAGTTCCCTTGCGGCTCAGGACAGCTATCAAATGCTTAAAGTTGAAGATTTATGGGACACTTCTCTTAAACTTACCAGTGAAAAATCCACCTTTACCGTAGGTACCGCTCTTGAGAGTACAGGTACGGTAAAACTTTCGGAGGATGGCAAAAGCGTAACCTATACTGTCGATACGACACATGTACCAACACCAACTCCAGATCCTGACAATCCATCATTTGGCAGTGACAGTAGTGCCTCTGTAGTTATACCAGACTCTTTAAGAGCCTCTGCACAGAGTCATGGCGCTGCTATGGCCATGTCAGCAGGAACGGTAGCCTTGAATGCTGGAGCAGATACCTCGTCACAGGCGCTCCTTAATCTTGCCTCATCTGGCTCCACCGGAGTGCAGGCCTTCTCCTCCATAGGCGGTGGCGCCATGAGAGTAAATACCGGTTCTCATGTCAACCTTAACACTTTAAACTTCTCAGTAGGTGTAGGTAAGAATTCTAAAACCGACCTGGGACTTCTCTCTGTTGGTGTGGCATTTGAAGCCGGCTTTGGTACCTTCAAGAATCACTTTGACGCTGGGATTGCCGAACTTTTCATCAAAAAGACCGGACATGTCAACTATTATGGTGTAGCAGGTCTTGTCAACATGACCTTCGATAACCTCTGGCATGTTAACGCTGCTCTGCGCGTGGGCAAACTGGAAACCTCCCAGAACAGTGCCCTTTATAATCCTGCCACCATGCAGACTTATGATATCAAGTTAAAGTCAGGCTATATCGGTACCGAGTTAGGCTTAGGCAAGATAATTAAGTTTAGTGACAGCGACAGTGTCGATGTATACGGCAAGTACTTCTTCCTCTATCAGCAGGGAGACAAATTCAATACCGGTGAAGACCAATATAAGGTTAATGGGGTAACCAGTCACCGTTTAAGACTTGCCGGAAGATATATTCATGCCTTTGCTCCTACTACCTCCTTGTATGCAGGTTTAGGTGCCGAATACGAGTTTGACGGCAAAGCCTCCTATGAAGTGTATGGCATCAAGGGTGATTCCTCCAAGATTGACGGTTTAAGAGGCTATGGAGAACTTGGCGTGTCCATCAAACCTGCCTCAGCCTCAGGTCTTACCTTTGACTTTGGTCTTAAAGGTCTGTGCGGTGACGGCTTCAGCGGCGGATGGGCCAATATGGACATCAAATATCTTTTCTAAAATTAACCATACGCCCTATTAAGAGGCACTCGAGGGGAGTTTGTCTCCCCTCTTCAATCCTTATAAGAATTTTGTTTCATCTAATATCAAATCATACGATTATCTTTATGATCTCATAAGTATCATGCGGCATGCACTCACAAGATAACAGGCTATCTTTTTTCAGTATAGGTAATGAATCTAAGCTCAAACTCTCAGAAAGGCGGTAGTTTTAAAGAATTAGTAAAACAGCAAAGATCTCAGCTGTTTTTCATCATTTCATAGGCTTTGACAAACACCACTGCATCCGCACCCAGTTCATGCATATGCGTGGAAAGATAATTGCGAAAACGCCTTGCACCATGACAGCCATTAAAAAGTCCCTGCACAAATACCCCAAGATGAGACAGTTTATGTCCCTGCGCAAGGTAAACTTCAGTAAAATCCAAAACCTTAGAAAAGACTTCATCACGTGTCATAATATGGCTTTCATCCTTAAAAATCTGTGCATCAACACCTGCAAGAATATAAGGATCATCAATAATGGCTCGGCCTAGCATTACCCCATCATATTTTAAAAGCAGATGTCTTGCGATAAAAAGTGAGGTAATACCGCCATTAACGGTAAGACATAGATTAGGAAATTCCTCTTTGACAAGTGCGGCTCTAGCATAGTCTAAAGGAGGCACGGTACGGTTTTCCTTTGGTGATAAACCATGAAGCCAGGCCTTACGGCAGTGCAGTATCACATGATTAGAGCCTGCACTTGTAATATTGGAGATAAGCCTTAATGTAAATTCAGGACTGTCAAACTCATCAACCCCGATGCGGGTTTTGACAGTAACAGGGATACTCACCGCATCCCTCATCGCCTTCACACAATCACAGATGAGTTCAGGCTTTTTCATAAGTACGGCCCCAAAATCACCTTTAAACACCTTGTCCGAAGGACAGCCACAGTTAAGGTTGATGGCACTGTATCCATGTTTTTCACCAATTTTAGCCGCCTGACTTAATATTTGGGGATCGCAGCCGCCTAACTGCAGCGTACATGATCCTTCCTCACTATGATCATACTCAATCAGATATTCCTTACCATGCACAAGCGCATTTGCCGCTACCATTTCCGTATAAAGCATGGCCTTTTTGGTCATAAGACGGGCAAAACGCCTGAAGGTTCTCGTGGTCACATCAATCATCGGGGCTACCGCAAAGATATCATGCGGTGAAAAATCAGAAGCCATTACTCTTCCTTATACATTCCAAGTTAAAAAATGACGTTTAATCCCGCAATTCTCAAAAGTAAGAGAGGAACAGGACAATTACTCTAAAAGATGCAAGTCTAAGGCTAGACTTCAACACAAGGTACACCCTCTAAAAATGTCCAGGGCCCGACATCAGAAACCGAATTTCTTAAAACCATCAAAGGAATATTATATGAGGTTAAAAGGGACTGCATCCACCTAAAATCGCGACGCAAAAATGGGGTATAGAGTTTTGCATCCTTATATACATCATTTTCGTAATCAGGATTGACGCTGATCTTATATGAAAGATGTTCATACCTAAAATCAAGAACCACAAAAGACGGATTAAAACTTAAGGCTAAAAGCAGATCATATGCTCCATGAACCAATACTCCCAAATAAAGCCCCAGCTCTTTTATATACTCAAGATTTCTGGTCTTCAAGAATGCCCTCTTCAAGATAATGCCTTTAGCCTTGACCTTAGTTAAATTAGCCTCATCATCTAGGAGCACCAAAGATACCCCTTCTGAATGCAAATTAGGCATATTCTTAAAGAACATATTCTCGTTCCTGAAAAAATAAAAATTTTCCAATTGAGCCTCAGATTTAAAATACTCATCTACTGCCAAGGCCTTAAACGAAAACTTTTGGGTAGAAGTTTTGTGTTCAATAAGCCTAGGAAAATCTGCTGCCTCAAAATTAAAGCCATTATGACCAACGGGCGGACGGTAAAGATTAAAAGGGATAGCAGGATGCAAAATCCCGCGGTAAACATAGGTTTTAGCAAGGATCACCGCATCCTCAAGACTATAGCCTAAACTTAAGGTAGCGGCTATGGCAGATGAAAGAGCACATCCTCCACCATGCGCCCCGTCACCATTAATTTTCTCCTTTGATAATTCAAAGAAACTGTCTTTTGAGACAAAGGTATCTTTGGCGAGCACGGCTTTTTGTAAATGCCCGCCTTTTATGAGTACCGCCTTAGCGCCCTTGTCAAGGAAATACTCCCCCAGTTTTTTTATCCCTTCACGTAAAAAACGCTCTTCATCCCACGATGCTAAAGTCAGCGCTTCTGGAAGATTTGGCGTAAAAAGCGTAGTCACCTGTAAAATTCTAGATAAGGAGCCTTTTAAATCCGCACTCTCTAAATTGCCTGCTGTAGCATTTAAAACAGGATCCCAGACCACTTTTATGCCATCTTGAGGATGAGATTTCTTATCATCTTCAAAAAAAGTCAGGGTACTTTCTAAAATATCCCTATGACTTACAAGCCCCACCTTACAGGCATGAATTTTCTCAAAATCACCGACGATAACCTTTAAGGTTTCATCAAACAGGCTTTTATCGGTTGCCTTGACGGAATAAACATTCTTTAGGGACTGAGAGGTAAGAGCACTAACGCAAGGTAGACCATAAGCTCCCATATCATGGATCGTGAGCATATCTGCGGTAATACCGGCTCCACCACCAGAATCAAGCCCAGCAATCACCAGGGTCAAAGGTCTTACCATGTCAGTCATATTAACTCCTTATCTTTTCAATCTTAAAGATATTTATTTTTTAAGGTACGATTCAGTCTTATTGGGCAGAATCGCGGTCCACACATTGAACAGAACGCTGCATCATGGTTGCATTTTTCTGGCATTTTGGCACTCCAAACCTCATAGGCATGCTGAGGATCAAGGCTCAAGGCAAACTGATCAAACCAGCGAAATTCGGCACGAGCCCGAGCCATAGCATCATCACGAAGTTTAGCCCCATAGAGTCCCTTTGCCAGATCTGCGGCATGAGCGGATAACTTATAGGTAATAAGTCCCGTTTTAACGTCATCCTTTTCCGGCAGGGCCAAATGCTCAGAAGGGGTTACATAGCAGAGCATTGCAGTGCCGAAGGCTGCTATATTGGCACCGCCGATGGCAGAGGTAATATGATCATAGCCTGGTGCAATATCCGTAACCAGAGGGCCTAACGTATAAAAAGGCGCATAGTTGCAGTACTTTTCTTCCAAACGCTGATTCTCTTCAATTTTCTCCATGCTGACATGTCCCGGTCCTTCAATAAAACACTGCACTCCGGCCTTATAGCAGCGGGCAGAGAGAGCACCAATGGTTTTAAGTTCACCATACTGAGCCTCATCACAGGCATCATTGATACAGCCAGGACGCAGTCCATCGCCTAAAGATAAAGCGACATCATAATCATGACAGACCTCAAGCAACTCATCAAAATGCTCATACGCCATATTTTCTCTATCCTGATTTAACATGCATTCGGCCATGATTGAGCCCCCGCGGGATACTATGCCTAAAATGCGTTTGGCGGCATATGGAAGATACTGTTGCAAAAGACCGGCATGAATCGTGAAGTAGTCTACACCCTGACGAGCCTGAGCGATAACTGTATCCAAGAACAGCTCCCAGGTCAGGTTCTTGATATTGCCCCCCGCTCTATCTAAAGCCTCGTAAGCAGGTACAGTCCCTAAAGGAACTGGAGAGGCTCTTAAAATAGCATTGCGTAAAAGAGGGATCCCTTCAATGCCAACACTCAAATCCATAACAGTATCGGCGCCATACATCAGTGAAAACTTAAGTTTTTCAAGTTCTTCCGTATAATTTGAAGAAAGTTGCGAGGCTCCAATATTGGCATTCACCTTTACCGCATACTTTGAACCAATAATCATGGGCTCAGTTTCAGGATGATTTACGTTAGAAGGTATAACTGCACGTCCCTGGGCAATGGTATTGAGAATATCATCAGGCGTAAAGGCCATCTTATTGACATCATCCACTCCCATAGATTCACGAATGGCTACATATTCCATCTGCTCGGTAAGTATTCCTTCCTTGGCATAGTCCAACTGAGTCTTACGGACTTTTTTTACATCACCGTCAGTATAGGCATCCTTATAACGTTCCTCATGCCGAGGCTGATGAGGAAAATTATTCAAATCCCCTGATACGCAGGAAGTAATAATTTTCTCACCATTGGAAAGAGTGATTTCATTGAATGGAACTTGAAGTTTAGAAACAGTAATTCTGTTAATATTAGTTGTAAACTTTGAAGATGACATCGACAATACCCCATATAATAACCTTATGAGCATGTCGAAGTCTTGTTTCCTACGCAGGAATTATCCTGATCAGGTGTACGGATTCTGCAATCTGCAATCTCAGCCTATGGCACTCCGACAAGCATGACTGCAATTATAAATCCAAATAAGTGTTTTTTAAAGAATTCAAAAAAATAAGGTTCAATAATTTTTTGACTCAATACATATTTTTATGGGAGCGGTAAATTAGTTCCAAAATAGCAGATTACGGGTACAAGCAAAGCCATTTCTTCTTGCATTTTAGAAAAGATCCTGTTTGTGCTAAAGAGATATAGCACTTAGAAATGCTCATCCTACAGAATAAATTACAGGGCCTTTATTTTTCTATTGTTCCTAGAGCCCTTTAAAAAAACAGCCTTTAATTCTGAGAATAAGTTGCCTAATGCTCTTAAAGACTGTGAACTTAACACTGCATTTCTAATCTCATTTAGGATGCCTCCGCTATCCTTAAAGGCTGACTTAGGGACTTTATTAACCCATTAGACTGCAGCACGCCTTGTACAAAAAGAAAACCCAGCACTAAAAAGGCTGGGCTATATAAAAGAAAAAAACAATACTAATCGTTAATCAGCACTTCAGCCACGCTTTTATCAAGATAACGCTTGTCAATAGCAGGCAAGCCAGAAGTTATAGTGGCAACCATATGCATGAGCGTCTCTGAATTTGCCTCATCAGGTTTTGCCAGATAATGACCTATAACTACACCAATCTCCTCCATAGCCTTTGGTTTCATACCACGTGTAGTAGCAGGCAAGGTAGAGAATCTTACAGCATCAAATTTAACCTTAGAATCAGATGTTAATATCTGGGCAATTCTGACATGAATACCTAAATCAGCCAGCAGTTCCTGAGCGCCTCGGGCAGAAATGGCACAGAAACGGGTATCAATCATCACAAGATGTGAGTCAGTACCGTTACAAATAATCTTCATACCGCCTTCCTGCAGTCCTTTAGCCAAGGCCTTAGAATTTGAAACCACATCCTTGCAGTAATTTTTGAAAGCATCGGTTTTCATTTCGTGTAAACGAGCGGCCAAGGCTGATAACTGAGGAGTAATCAGTCCATGATGACCGGCAATGGTTTCAGAGCGCACTATAGCAGTAGCCAGTTCCTTCTTGCAGAGGATAGCGGCAGCCTGTGGTCCCTGCATTGCTCCATGAGTTGAAAGTGTCACCACATCTGAATACTTAACTGGAGATGGCAGAACTTCAGCGGCAGTAAGACCTGCTGTCTGAGACAGATCACACCACAGATAAGCACCAACCTGCTTGGCAATCTTTGAAAACTTTTCAAAATCAATGGCCAGTGGATAATTGACAGGAGAAACAATAATGAGTTTGGGGTTGTTCTTCTTGGCAATCTCTTCAATTTCATCCATATTGAAAGCCTGAGTTTCAGGATCAATACCAAAATTTACAAACTGAAACGCAAGATTCTCACTATTACAGTGTTCTTTCTTACGCAAATCAAGCGACATCACTACATCACCACGAGTGGTTAAGGCTTTGAATACCACACGTGAAGCAGCCTCAATAGTAACGGTTTTAACAGTCGCAAAATCAGAGCCAAAGACATCACATAACCTTTCACAAGTTAAGGTTTCAAGAGTATTACCTTTACCTAAAACAGATGAATTAGAGGAATTGATAAGGATACTGCCCATAATTGCGGCGCAGATTGGCGATGTACTGTTTTCATCAGGAATAAAAGACAGTGTTACATGTTGTCTTTCGATTTCCTTGACAAAATATGAATACAAACTGTCATCAAAACTTTTTACAATTTTTAGTGATTTCATAGCAACTCTTAAAAAGCCCGTAGTCTTTGGTTAATCAACATGTTAATCAATATTTTTGCCACTCACGGCATAGAAGAATAAATTGTATAGATATTCTCACTGAATTTTTTCAATTTGAAAAGTCTCTTTTATCACAAAAAGCACTTTGCCATAAAGGCTAACTCAAAAAGAACTTCAGAATCTGACAAATCCTGAGATTTACTTAACTGCAGTTATAATAAAAGCATTAAAGTATCACGAATCCCTGACTGCTCCCAGACAATCCCGTGTGGTTCTAAATTTTCAAACATAGCCTGTAATCGAACAACAGTGTAAGAATTTTACTTACAGGTTTAGTCTATCTTTACCAGAATTTTAGAAACCTGGCAGCACCACGACCACACTCACGACCACACTAGTGGGGAATTGCTGTATTGCGACAAGAACATACAGTTAATTGTCACGAATAATCCTTATATATATCTAATCTGTAGCATTGTCAAGTGCAAGAAAGGAGCATCAATACCACACAAGCATGTATGTTTTTGCCACTAATTTTTGTAACTAGACTCATGAAAAACCTTAGCACGCACTTGCATTTTCATGTTTATTATAGGTGAAGATCAGCAAAAATTGCAACATAATAGCCTAATTACATAGGTATTCTTAAATCCTGTTACGGTGTTTTGAGAGGAGACTAAACAGGAAAAGATATTTTCAAAAAATAAGAGAGTTGGAAAAAATTTACTATCAGTCAATAAAACACAACATACTGAATCTGATGTCGTAACTATATCAAGACATTTTGCTAAACATCATTCAGTAAAACTCTTCAAAAGACATAAAAAAAAATGATTATAGATACTTATGCTAGAATACCCATGATAAGTTTCGTATAGGAATAAGATATATCACAGGATATTATTTCAATAAAGGTGGTGAGAGTTTTAAAACATTTATTGAAAAAAATGCCTACTATGTGGATAAAACTTCCTATTTGAAGACTCTTTTTTGGACTTCTGATGATCTGATCCTCTCTTTTTCTGTCCCCGCCGCTTTGGCAAGACTCTTAACATGAGTATGATTAAGGAGTTTTGTGAGATAAACTATCAAAATCCCTCCGATAAATCCCGTCAGCAGAAACTCTTTTTAGATAACGGCAGAAATCTTGCGGTGGCAGGTGTCGACTATCAGGAACTTCGTGAAAAAATCATGGGAGAGTTCTAGGTTTAAGCATCTCCTTTAAGGGCGTGGAAGGGAATACCTTTGATTCGGCGGTATCCTCTCTTTTGGAGATTATTGCCGAACTTTATTCTAAATTCGGCTTTCTCAACAAAAGTATTAAAATTGATGATGC
>Ga0256405_10012287_pt1 | contig 10655 bp, 11 predicted proteins | sample RumenRJG_02DNA_FD_189096 | JGI IMG/M metagenome (GOLD analysis project Ga0256405, IMG submission 189096) | Bovine rumen microbial communities from Lethbridge, Alberta, Canada - RJG_02 | ecosystem: Host-associated > Mammals > Digestive system > Stomach > Rumen | place: Canada: Alberta... | reverse complement strand
CGGCACCCCTTCTCGCCAAGCTGCAGCAAAGCGCCAAGTTCCGCATGAGAAAAAGGCCTGCCCTCACCAGTACCTTGAACCTCAACGAATTTGCCCTCACCAGTCATAACGACATTCATATCAACGATAGCTTGTGAATCCTCCTCATAGCAAAGGTCGAGTATCGGTTCGTTTTCATGACTGATACCAACACTGATAGCCGAAACAAAGTCTTTGACTGGGAAAATATTTCCTTTCTCATAAAATGAGGCACACGCCTCCACCAAAGCGACAAAGGCACCGGTGATCGACGCCGTACGCGTACCGCCATCCGCCTGGATGACATCGCAGTCGATCATGATGGTGCGCTCGCCGATGGCTTTCGTATCGACCACCGAGCGCAGGCTGCGGCCAATCAGCCGCTCGATTTCCTGTGTGCGGCCCGACTGCTTGCCACGCACGGCTTCACGCTGCGTGCGTGTGCCTGTGGCGCTCGGCAGCAGCGAGTATTCGGCTGTGATCCACCCCTCGCCGGTTCCCTTGAGGAAGAACGGCACCCTGTCCTCGACCGTTGCGGCACAAATGACCTTCGTGTTGCCCATCTCGATGAGCACCGAACCGGCCGGATATTTCTGGAAATGACGATGTATCGTATATGGACGGAGCTGGTCCGCGCTCCGCCGGTCTATGCGTTGCATGATATCCCTCCTGTCAAAAAAACCTCCCCCTGCGGGGAGGTTCTTCATCTTCAATTCTTTTCTTGATACTGGCGATAGTTCTTGATGATGCAGATCGGCGTCTTCTGGGAAGCATTGCCGAACGGGTTATCGATCAAGAGTTGTGCAGCCTTCGGGCCATCGACCTTATCCGTGACACCGACCACACGCGAACGCTTGAGGTCATTGACATCGGCGATCATCGCCCCGAAGCAGCCGAGACGCTGCTGGATCTTCTTTACGACCTCATTAGGCTCGCCCGGGCCGTAGACGATGCATTTGTCAAACGGCGGCATCGTGCCCGTAACGTCATCGATCATAGCCGTCTCTTTGCCGCCCCAGACATAGAACATGCCGGACTTGCCAAAGATCTTGGCAATGAAGCCAGCAAACAGCGCAAAGGCCACACGCCACTTGCCCTCGACATCCATCAGCGACTGCATGCCATGGGGCGATGCCAGCGAACCATAGTCGGGGATGAAGCGGCAGCAAAACTGTGCCACGCGGCTGATCTTGAGATCCTCCGGACGTACGTAACGTCCCTGCGTGATGGCCACGACACTCTCTGCGCAGCAGAGCAGATCATTCTCGCCAATCTTGTCTTTCGTATAACGCTCGATTGCATCAACGATATCGTCTTTTTCTGTCAGGATGCGCGTCGGCACCGGGATGAGTTCTAATTCTTCTGCCATTGCTCGCTACCTCCTTAGTCCTGTACCAGCTGGACGCCTGCCAGCTGGGCAATCTCTTCAGCCGTGAACACCAGACGGATCTTGCGGTAATGCCACGGCGTGCGGCCCGTCTCCATCCAGATGAAATCCAGCGGCAGGTCAACCATATGCGAAAGCGCCGTCTTGAGATCCTGGCCCTTGCGCGGCGTCAGCTTGACTTTCGCGAAGATATTCAGCTTGTCCTCAGCATGGGCATCGCCCTTTTTCTGGATCAGCACAGCCTCGAAGTAGTCATCCTCACGGACCTCCCCTTCGCGCTCTGCCTTGCCACGAACCTCGATGCCGTCATACTGCTCATAGGGCAGCTGTGAACGGCAGATTGCATCCATGATGGTCGCACACTGCTTGCCTTCATTATAGAAGTTCAGCTTCTTCGACAGCACGATGCTATTGTCATCCTGCGCCTCAACAACGACCGGTGCACTCGTGTCCACACGGATGTCCTCGATACCGGCAGCTGCGAGATAGAGTTTAGCGGCCACTGCGGCCAGAACAATCAGACCAACGATAACGTAAACGATTGTCACAATGATTCCTCCTAAAATCCAGATGCTTATTGCGGCTGCATGGCTTTCTCTTTTGCCATGGCTGCCGCTAATATACTATAATATTTTTCCGGCAAACGGGTGATGCGTCCTGTTTCCTGACTGGTGAACACATTCTGGGAATGGCCGGTTACCATGACCTCGCCATCGGCCTTGCGGATGATGCGGTAATCAAAGGCCATCTTGGCCTTTGTCAGCGCCGTCGGTGTCGTCTCGATGAGCACGACATCGTCAAACTTGCCCGGCGACACGTACTTGGCCCGGACGTCCGTGATTGGAAACACGAAACCATCCTCCATCAGCTCGCCCAGCGTGATGCCGATGGACCGCAGATACTCCACACGGCCAATCTCAAACCAGCGGATGTAGTTCGAATGATGTACGACCGCCATCGCATCCGTGTCGTAGAAATTCACGTGATGTTCCGTAATGACCGGCATACAATCCCTCCCAACGGAAAAATTTTCTTTCATTAATAAATGAAATACACAATGTATAGCCTAGAACAATTGCCGTCTAAAGTCAAGTCAAATCCTATACATCTTGTCCAACCGCCGCAGATACGCCTGCAAGCGGTCAAGTTCCGCTGCTTCCTTGACCAGCCGGCCCGAATAATAATACTCCACGGTCTGCCTCTGGTCTTCCAATTGGTTGCGCTCCTTGAGCCGCCGTATGAGCTCGCGCACCGTCCCCTCGTTGCCGTCGACAAACGCCACATTATCCGGCAGCAGGCGGCGCATCGTATCCTTGAAATAGTTGAAATGCGTGCAGCCCAGGACCAAAGCCGAGTACTCACTGAAGTCAAAGGGCGCGAACTGACTGGCCAGATAGTCCGTCACCGCCTGTGACTCAAACTCCTGGCGCTCTGCAAACTCCACCAGCTCCGGCAGTGCCAGCCGGTCAACGAGATGGTCTTTATCGACCTTCTCGATGAGCAGTTCCATCTTGCGGCCCTTCACCGTTATAGGCGTTGCCGTCACCAAGACCCGATGCTCGCCATCCATATCCAGCGCCTTCTTAGCCGCCGGCTCCATCCCGATGATGGGGATATCGTAGCGACGGCGCATCTCTGCCACTGCCACCGACGTCGCCGTATTGCAGGCCGTGACGATCGCCTTGACATCCTTCGTCATAAGGAAATCAAAGGCGCCCGCCACGAAATCACGGACCTGTTCCTTGCTCTTGGTTCCGTATGGAACATTATCCTCATCAGCAAAAAAAACGAACTGCTCATGCGGCAGGACCTTCATCGCGTGATGCAGCACCGATAAGCCGCCAACTCCTGAATCAAAAAATGCGATTTTCATGCACTCAGCTCCTAAAACGCATCTATAACATACATAAAAATAATCCAATGGCTATTATAGCAATCTGCTACTTGTTTGACAAGATATCCGCATTCCTGCTATAATATATCTGTTCATTATGGAGAGGTACTCAAGTGGTTGAAGAGTCCGGTCTTGAAAACCGGTAGGCTGTAACAGGTGCGTGGGTTCGAATCCCACCCTCTCCGCCATATAAATACATGGAGTGGTACTCAAGAGGCTGAAGAGGACGGTTTGCTAAATCGTTAGGCTGGGTAACCGGTGCGGAGGTTCGAATCCTCTCCACTCCGCCATATGAAAAGCAACGCCAGGTTTCAAATCTGGCGTTTTTTTGTTGCATCCATATCCTGCTTTCCCGATAGCAAAACCGCCTGCCCAAGGATACCCCTGGACAGGCGGTTGACACATGCTTTTCTTTTCACTCAGTCTTCATCCACAGCCGGAACCATGTCATCTGCGGTCAGCGTGCCAGCTTTTGCCCGTTTGGCAAACTCTGCCGTAGCGGTGAACAGGACATCACTGGAGCTGTTGAGGGCCGTCTCACAGGAATCCTGCAGCACACCGATGATGAAACCGACGCCAACGACCTGCATGGCGATGTCGTTGCCGATACCGAAGGACGAGCAGGCTACCGGAATCAGCAGCAGCGAACCACCAGCGACACCGGATGCACCGCAGGCTCCAACCGTCGCGATGATGCAGAGCAGCAGCGCCGTCGGCATGTCGATGTCAAGGCCCAGCGTATGAGCTGCCGCCAGCGACAACACTGCAATGGTGATAGCCGCACCGCTCATATTGATTGTCGCCCCCAGCGGGATCGAAATCGAATAGGTATCCTCATCGAGGTGCAGGCGCTTGCAGAGCGACAGATTCACCGGGATATTAGCAGCTGAGCTGCGGGTGAAGAAGGCATAGATACCGCTTTCCCGCAGCGTCGTCCAAACCAGCGGGAACGGATTGCGGTGGATATGCGCATAGACGATCAGCGGATTCATGATGAGTGCCACCGAGAAGAAGGCACCGAGCAGCACGCCGAGCAGCTGGACATAGCCCAAGAGCGCCCCAAGACCGCTTTCCCCGATCGCATTGGCAACGAGGCCCATGATACCGAACGGTGCAAAGCGGATAACCCACTGGACGATTTTCGTTACCGTTTTCGCCAGATCATTGATCATGACTTTCGTGGTATCAGAAGCGCTGTGCAAAGCAACGCCACAGAGGACACCCCAAGCCAGGATACCGATGTAGTTAGCCGAAGCGATTGCATGGATCGGATTGTCCACCACGCTCAGGATCAGATTGTGCAGGACTTCCAGGATGCCACTCGGTGGCGCGAGCTTGGCATCAGCCATCTGCAGCTGCAGGCTGGTCGGGAAGGCAAAGGAAAAGCCAACCGCTACCAGCGACGCCAGGAAAGTAGCAATCACATAGAGCTTGACAATCGGGCGCATCGAAGCACTCGCATCAGCATTCTTCTGTGCCATCGCATTCATGACCAGCACAAAGACGAGGATCGGGGCTACGCCCTTCAATGCGCGTACAAACAGATCGCCGAAGATGGCGATGACCGGCACCGTCTGTGGTGCGGCTACCGCCAGGATAATACCTATGACCAGGCCTACGGCAATCAATTTGATCAATGCCGTTTCCTGATACTTTCTACCAATTTTCTTCAACTGGTTGGACATCAGAAACATCTCCCTTACAACTCTTATTACGTAAAATCAGTCCGTCTATGCTAGGAATACATATGTTAGTATACATCAAACTTTACACCCTTGCAAGATATTTCAGTAAAAATGTTTTCCTAGAGTGAACTATTTATATTGTGTACTAAAATACGCACATATCTTTGGGATATGTGCGTATATCATGGACATATTAAGTATTTATTCTGCTTTACTGTTAAGTTCGTGCAGGTAGCGGCCCACAGCATCCTGCCAGGCCGGCAGGCGATGGAACCCCGCCGCCTCAAGGCAATCCTTGCTCATGCGCGAATTCTTGGGGCGCACAGCCTTCGTCGGATAAGCCGAGGAAGGTACCGGCGTGACCGTCACCTTGCGCCCCGCCTGACGAAACGTCTCTGCCGCCAGCTCAGCCCAGGAGCAGACCCCTTCATTCGTAGCATGATAGACGCCGTACTTATCGCTCTGGGCCATATCAGCCAGCAGTACAGCCAAGTCATGCGTATAGGTCGGGGAGCCGATCTGATCGTCGACAACCGTCAGCGTATCATGGGTTTCCGCCAGCTTCAGCATCGTGCGGATGAAATTCCGGCCATTGATGCCGAACACCCACGAGATGCGGACAATGAAGTATTTCTCCACGAGCTCCTGCACAGCTTCTTCGCCGTGGAGCTTGGACAGGCCATAGGCATTCTGCGGCGCTTTCTTGTCTGCCGGCTCATAGAACCTTTCACCATCTCCGGGGAATACGTAGTCCGTGCTGATGTAGATCATCTTTGCCGCCAGCTCCTGCGCGATCTTCGCCAGATTGCGCGTGCCCTCCGCATTGATCGCCTCGCAGATTTCCTGCTCATCCTCAGCCTTGTCCACAGCCGTGTATGCAGCACAATGGATAATCACATCCGGGCGATAGGTTTCGATATACCGTTTCGCTGCGGCATGATCCGTCAGCGAAAAATCCCGGCTTGCTACGCCCCTCACCTCGATGCCACGGCGTTCCAGCTCCTGCACGCAGTCATAGCCAAGCTGCCCCGTCACACCTGTAACCAATACTTTCATGCTTCCTAATCCTTTCTCTCTGCCGGCGGCTTCTCCCCCGCCAGCGGTATCTTCAAGAGCATCTTCGTTCCCTTGCCGAGTGCGCTCTCCATAGAAATCTCGATGCCGTGCTGCTCACAGATCCAGCTGGCGATCGACAGGCCCAGTCCCGTACCGCTGACCCCACCGTCAGCCTTCGTACGTGACGCATCCACACGGTAGAACCGCTCGAATACCCGCTGCTGGTCTTCTTTGGCGATACCGATACCGTCATCGGCCAATTCCAGCATGATATGGCCGCCATCCGGCAGGCGGCGCGCTCTGGCCGTGATATGTCCGCCCTGTGGCGTATACTTCACACTGTTTTCCAAGAAGATGCGCATCATCTGCCGCATCGTGACCTGATCGGCATAGATGACACCCTCGTCGTTCTGGAGCAGATCCACCGAATGGGTCTTGGTCACCAGCTTCATCTTGCGCATGACATCCTCGACGAGCTCTGACAATTCGATGCGCTCCTTATGGAGTACCTGCCGCTTCTGATCGGCACGCGCCAAAAACAGCAGCTTCTCGATCAATTGCTGCATGTCCTCGGCCTCCGAGCGTATCGATGAAATCCCCTCATCAAGCACTTCCTTGTCCGAGCGTCCCCAGCGCGACAACAGATCCGAGTAACCCAGGATGACCGTGACCGGCGTGCGCAGCTCATGGGAGGCATCCGATACAAACCGCTGCTGCTGCTTGAAGCCTATCTCCAAGCGCTCGAGCATATGGTTGAACGTATCGGCAAGCTCCGAGAGCTCATCACGGGCCGGCGGCACCGTGATGCGGCGGTCCATCTTCTCGACCTCGATCTTGCGCGCCGTAGCCGTCATCTCGCGGATGGGCAGCAGGATGCGCTTGCTGACGAAATAGCCAGCGAGCAGAGCCAGCAGAAAGCCCAATATCGTCATGAGGAATAGAATTTTCTGCAGCGTCTCCAGGAAATGTTTTTCGGCCGTTATGGTCTTGAAGAAATGCAGCTGATAGATCTGCCCCTGGTACTCGACATCCATCTTGGCATGATAGATGGTCATATTGCGAACCTCAGCAACCTGCATATTCTTGTTGGCCCAGAATGGCGGATTCTTCACCGAGCTTCCCTCGATGCGCTGCAGGGACGGATAGCGGGCATCGTTTTCATAGACGACCTGTCCCGACAGATCCGTGATGCGCAGCACTACGCCAGGCATGACCGGATCATCCCGCCAGAAGCTGTCCCCCATGGGGCGCCCCTGCCGCATGCGCTCGAGTACATGATTCATGCTGATCTCGATTTCCACCTCAGCTTGGTGGTAAAACGAAAAATAAACGCCGAGTCCTGTCAGCACACTGGTAAGAATCAGCACAAGCAACAGGACCGACGCATAGAAACAAGTGATTTTCGTCGAAATCCGCGCATAACGCAGCCGGTTGAACATCATCTCCGGATGACGCAGCCAAGCTTTAATCCTTGATCGCATATCCTACGCCTCGGACAGTAAAGATATATTTATCATCGAAATGATCGTCAATCTTAGCCCGCAGGTAACGGATATAGACATCGACAACGTTCGTGTCTCCCGTGTAATCATACCCCCATACTTCCTGCAGGATCTGGTCACGCGTAAGCACATTGCGTTTATTGCGCAGCAGGTACTCGAGCAGCGAATATTCTTTTTTCGTCAGCTGGACTTCCTCGCCCTTGACGCGTACCTCATAGCGGCTCGGGTACATGATGAGATCACGGACCTGAAGCTTCTCTCCCTCGAGGCTCACCTCGCGGCCATCAGCGCGCGGCTTGCGCAGGGCATTGCGGACGCGTGCCAGCAGTTCCTGGATGGCAAATGGTTTCGTCATATAGTCATCGGCACCGATGTCGAGACCGTTCACCTTGTCCTCGACATCATCCCGGGCCGTCAGCATGATGATGGGAATATCCGAAATCTCACGCACCTTGCGGCAGACTGTCATGCCGTCCATATCGGGCAGCATGATGTCGAGCAGCACGAGGTCGTAGTCCTCCTGCGCAATGCGCTCAAAAGCCCGCAGGCCGTTCTCCTCTGTCTCCGTCTCATAACCTTCATGTTCAAGCTCAATCTGCAGAAAACGCGCAATCCTTCGTTCATCCTCAACAATAAAAATACGTGTATTCGTCATACTAAAACTACCTCCGGAATCTACGTGATCACAGCCATCACATAATGTTTCTAATATAGTCTATTACTATGATATAACGAAAGACAGGGAAATTAAACCCCTGCCTTCCATTTCTAATTCAAATATAACCCCCGCAGCGGCTCAGACCTTCGCAGCGGCTTTGCTCACGAACTTTTCCTGCTGCACAGCAAACCGCTCGTGGATGCCGCAGCCGATTTCCTCGCGCTCATCAAAAGCGCGGACAGCAAAAGTGATCTTGCGGCCCTCCACCGCAGTGACCTCAGCTTCAGCACGTACCGTAAGCCCGACCGGCGTCGCCGCCTTATGCTGGACTGATAGCGAAATGCCTACGCTCATCCAGCCCTCAGGCAGCAGCGCTTCCACTGCCTCAGTCGCTGCCTTCTCCATCAAGCAGGTCATGGCCGGCGTCGCGTAGACTGGCAGGCTGCCGCTGCCCATGGCGGCCGCCGTATTGGCAGCCGTGACCTTTTCCTCTACCGTATTGCTGATTCCCGTCTTGATTTCCGTCAGTTCCATTTACCATTCGCCTCCATCGACGGCCTCACAGCCCTCGCTCAGATACATTTCCCGGAACAGATCGATGAGATGCGCGCTCGACGAAGACAGCGTGCGGTTCTTGAGCCAAGCCACCACCGTATGCGTGCTCATCTCCGGCTCTACCAGTTTCTTATAGATCAGATTGCCATCCGTCAGCAGATTCTTCGACGAAATCGGCACCAGCGCATAGCCCATATCCATCTTGGCCAGCAGGAGATCCTGCACGATGCTGTCGCTGACACAGACCACATTGGGCTCGAAGCCCAGCTTGCGGCAGTTCGACACGAAAATCGACTGCCAGCGCAAAGGAATGATGATCGGCGCATCCTTGAGCTCCTCCATGCGAACCCGGTCACTGGCCTCGCCGATCTCGTCGTTCTTGTTCATGATCACCACAAAGGGCTCATTGGGCAGGACAATCGATTCGTAGACCTTCGAATCGACCTGGGTACGCGTCACGCCGATCTCGATGACACGGTTATCCAGCAGCTCCAGGATCCGCGATCCTTCGGCCTCCCAGATCTGGTAGTTGACATTCGGATACCGCGCATGGAACTCCGTGATGAGCTCCGGCAGCAGCATGGCTCCCGACGAAGTGATCGTGCCGATACGGATAGAACCAGCCACCCCTGAACCGATTTCCGTGATCTCGCGCACCGTGCCATCAACCATCCCGAGAATATGCTCTACCCGCGAATACATGACCCGGCCTGCATCCGTCAAGCGGATGCGGCGGCTGCCGCGCTCGAAGAGCTGAACCCCCAGTGCCGTCTCCAGGCGCTTCATCTGCCGCGACAATGCCGGCTGGGCAATATCTAGCCGCTGGGCTGCGTGACTGATATTGCCCTCCTCGACGATGGCATAGAACGCTCTCATATCCTTGATTTCCATAACAATCCTCTTTCTTGCTCTCCCTATTGGTATACTCTTATTTTATAGTAGGTATACTATGGTTAGTTCTATTATACTTTTCTCCTCCGAAATAGGCAAATAATTTTACCGGAATTTCATAGTACGGACAAAGTTTACACACCAACAGATTGTAAAGCTGTAACTCTTATCCCATATTTCTGTCAATTCACACTTGTGATTTAGCTATCGCATGCTATAATATTATGAGGAAAATTTACCAATTCACATTCTATTGTTCTCCACACAATAGATACATACTATTTAAATGAACCGATTACGATAAAGGAGTTTTCGAATGACCAGAATCAAAGATGCATTGGATGCCGTTGCCGCTGCTATCATCGCTCAGAAGGATTACCTCACGGACCTTGATGCCAAGACTGGCGATGGCGATCACGGCTTGAACATGGCCCGCGGCTTCCGTGCCGCGCAGGAAGTCGTCGAAGAAATGGATGACACCTCCAAGCCCGGCCCGGTTCTCCAGGCCATCGGCAAGGCGCTGATCCACAACGTCGGCGGCGCTGCCGGCCCGCTCTACGGTGCAGGCTTCGTCCGGGCCGGGGAAGCCTGTGACGAGGACACGCATATGAACGTCGTCAGCATGGAAAAACTTCTGCGTGCAGCCATTGAAGCCATCCAGAAACGCGGCCGGGCGGAAAAGGGCGACAAGACCATGCTCGACACGCTGATTCCGATCCATGAATGCTTCCTGCCGGAAAACGCCCAGGGCAAGACACTGTTCGAGGTCCTGCAGGAGGCTTCCAAAGCCGCTGGCGAGGGCGTCAACTACACCAAGACCATCGCTGCCCGCAAAGGCCGTGCCAGCCTCGTCGGCGAGCGCAGCATCGGCTTTGAAGACCCGGGAGCTGTAAGCTCCATGATCATGTACCGTGCCCTGTATCAGTTCCTGAAAAACTAAGCACGAACCAGCCTTCTCCCTGGCAACGCCGCGGAGAAGGTTTTTTGTTTGCCCGTCTCACGGGTTTGT
>Ga0256405_10012284_pt1 | contig 10657 bp, 6 predicted proteins | sample RumenRJG_02DNA_FD_189096 | JGI IMG/M metagenome (GOLD analysis project Ga0256405, IMG submission 189096) | Bovine rumen microbial communities from Lethbridge, Alberta, Canada - RJG_02 | ecosystem: Host-associated > Mammals > Digestive system > Stomach > Rumen | place: Canada: Alberta | collected... | reverse complement strand
ATATTGATTACATAACAAAGGATGATAAGCCGGTTATACGTTTATTCGGTAAAGTAAAAGGAAAATCCAATGACATTATCGCTTTGGATGATTCTTTTGTTCCATATCTCTACATCATGCCAAATGGGGACATAGATGACTGTATAAATGATTTAAAAGAACTGGAGTCTGCAGGTAAATTAAAAATCAATGTTTTGGAAAAGGCAGTCAAGACAGACTATCAAATTCCAAAGGAATTCATAAAGCTTTACTTGACTCACCCTCAAGAGGTGCCTCAATACAGGGATGATTTATGGAATCTCGATTCAGTAAAAGCTCTTAGAGAACATGACATTCCATTTTACAGAAGGTATCTTATCGACAACGACCTAATTCCAATGGGTGAGCTGGAAATTGAGGGGGAGCTGATTGATTCATATGAGACAATCGATTCTGATGATGAGAATCTTGAGATTATAAAATTATCAAAAGCTCCAATTACAGTAAATACCGATTTTCAAGATTTGAAGATGATGAGCTTCGACCTAGAAGTCTACAACCCTCATGGAATGCCGAATTCAGAAAACGATCAAATCATCATGATAGGAATTGACAGCAATGTGGGCATTAGAAAAGTCATATCCACCAAGGGCGAGGAATTCCTAGGTGATGAAGAAATGGGCTTCATTCAAAGCGTTCACGATGAGAAGGAAATGATTGAGGAGTTTGTGAAAACTGTCAAGGAAAGCAATGTGGATATCATAATCGGTTACAACTCAGATAATTTTGATTTTCCATATTTGAAGGACAGGGCCAAGATACTTGGCGTTGACTTGGATCTGGGCATGGATGGTTCCACAGTTAAATTCTTAAGACGAGGATATGCCAATGCTGCAAGTTTCAAGGGACTATTGCATATTGATTTGTATCTGGTTATGAGAAGATACATGTCTCTTGACAGGTATACTCTTGAAAGGGTTTATCTCGAGCTCTTCGGAGAGGAAAAAATCGATGTGCCTGGTGAGCGCATTTATCAATTCTGGGATAATGGGGGAGAAGAACTTAAAAATCTCTTCAAATACTCTCTAGATGATGTCGTAGCTACTTTGAAAATTGCAGATCAGATTCTGCCGTTGAATTTGGAGCTTACCCGTTTCGCAGGTCAGCCTTTCTTTGATGTCAGCCGTATGTCAACAGGTCAGCAGGCGGAATGGTTTTTGGTTAGAAAAGCATATGAAAGAAATGAGATGGTTCCAAACAAGCCAAACATGACCAAAGGAGATGTTGTAAGGCGAGGAAATAATTCCGGAGGTTATGTGAGGGAGCCTGAGAAGGGATTGCATGAGAATCTGGTGCAATTCGATTTCAGAAGCCTGTATCCTAGTTTGATCATATCCAAAAATATCTCCCCTGATGTTCTGGTCAAGGATGATGATTTGGATTATTTCGCTGAGGGAAACGACATTGACTTGGATACCGACGAGTACTATGTCTGTCCTGAACATTACTACAAGTTTAAAAAAGAGCCTAAGGGTTTTATTCCATCAGTTGTAGGAGACATATTGGATGAGAGGTTCAAACTCAAGCGCGAGATGAAGGCTTGTGAAGACCCTGTTTTGAAAAGGAGTCTGGATGTGCAGCAGCAGGCGTTGAAAAGGCTGGCAAATACAATGTTCGGCAGTTTCGGATTTTTAAGATTCAGATGGTATTCATTTGAATGCGCTCAGGCGATAACAGCCTGGGGAAGGCAGCATATCAAGAAAGCCATGAAGGAAGCTGAAAAGTATGGATTTTATGCAATCTATGCTGATACTGATGGTTTTTATGCCAAGTACAATCCAGACGAGAAAGATTAATGAAGATATTATTATTAAGGTGATTTAATGGTTAAACCTAAAAAAGTGCTTGATACAAAGCTTTGGGATAAGTTTGCAAATGATTTGGAAGTTCAATTGGCTATTTTAAAGCCGGGAACTAAAATAGCTTTTTTTGTAGGTGAAAGCGATAAGAATTATTTATTCATTAACCGTGTTGAAGGAGCTGTCAATCATGAATTCAAGGTCAATGGATCTTTGAACATGATGGATTTGGATTTGTTCTTTACTGTTGCAGAAGACGATGCATTGGAAATTCTCGAGGATTCAAGCAAGCTGGAGGAGTTTGTTAGTGATGGAAGGCTGGGAATAGTCTGCATGGTTGATGATGTTGCAATGGAAGAAAAATCCATAGACAAGTTCCTGCAGAATCTGGGATTCAAGCCTATGCTCGGATTTTAATTTTTTCAAATGATTATTTAATTTTTAGGGGTTATGCCCATAATCTTTTTTCAAATGATTATTGTCAATTCTCATGGGTTACGCCCATAATCTTTTTTTATTAAATTATTATATTTGCATTAACTTATCTACATAATTAATTTTAAATTTTTATTTGTCTGCTATTTCTTTAAAAATATTGTTGTAAACTATGTTTAAAATATGGTTTGAATAATTTCTTTTAAAATAATTGGTCGCTAAATCGATTATTTTGTATTGTTTTTTGAATGGTGTTTATATTTTTAAATAATTGGCTAGCGAGATATTTTTTTAGAATTTTATGATTTGAAAAATAGTAATTGTAAGGATAAATCCATATTGGTAAAAAGTAGGAATTATAAAAATAGGTTTTTAAAAAATGATTTTGGGAATAATCCATATTGGTAAAAAGTAGGGATTATGATTTTTAAAAATAGTAAAAAAAAGAATAAATAAAGATTTATTCAGTTAAATAACTGTCTAAATCAATATCTAAGTCTGTACAAATTTTAGTCAAGGTTTCGTAGAGTTTCTCATCTACTTCAAGGCCTTTAACTTCGTTTTCTTTTATTCTGCTTACTTCAAGGTCACCAGGAATAGCCATTGCTCCGCCGTCTCTGATTTCTTGAACGAATTCTTCAACTTCTTTTTTGAATGTGTCAATGTCCACAAACTTGGAAGGGTCGATTGCTACGAATAGATCTCCTTTAGTACAGTCTTCCTTGTAATCTCCAGCAGTTCCTTTAACAGCGGCTCCGAATGCAGCGTTTACTAGAGGGCCGGTTAGAATCTCAATCATGAAGCTTAATGCATATCCTTTGAATCCACCGAATGGCAGGATGGAACCTTCAAGTGCTGTGGTAGGGTCGGTAGTTGGGTTTCCCTCTTTATCGATTGCAAAGTTAGGAGGCAGTTCCTCTCCTTTTCTTTGACATTCAAGGATTTTTCCTCTTGCTCCAACGGAAGTTGCCATATCCACAGTAATATATGTGCCATTTGCAGGAATTCCGATTGCTACAGGGTTGGTACCGAGAATCGCGGTATGTCCTCCAAGAGGAGCAACTCCAGGTTCTGTATTGCATAACACTATACCAACCATGTCATTTTTAATAGCAAGGTCTGAATAGTATCCGGTTACTCCGAAGTGGTTGGAGTTGAATGTACCTACAGCGGCAATACCAGTATTTTTCGCCTTTTCAATAGCAAGCATCATTGACTGGTGTGCGACATACTGGCCGAAAAGGCTGTGTCCATCAATTAATGCAATGGATTCGGTTTCTTTCACAATTTCAAAGTCTCCATCGGTTTCAATGAAACCGTTGTTGATTCCTCTGATATATTGAGGGAATCTTCCAAGTCCGTGAGAAGTGAATCCTTTTAAATCTGAATCAAGGGTAGCTTCGGTGATTATCTCGGCCTGGTTTTCAGCTACTCCAATTTTTAATAAAATTTCCTTAACGAGTTTTTTCTCATTTTCAACACTAATATTCATTTTTATCCTCCATTGTCCCTTTTAGTGTTTAATCGTAAATAAGCAGTATAAGCTTTTTTAATAAAAAATATCAAAAAATATTAAGAAGATAATCTTTTCTGCACCTGTTTATGTTTTAAAGATATGGTAATCTTATTCTACGTATGTTTAGGTTTTTAAGATAATCTTTTTCTGCATCTGATTAGGTTTAAAGAAAAGATATCTTTTTAAAACAGTTTTAAAATTAATAGCTAATTTCAGTTCCTTCAAAGGTTTTAACAGTGATTATTCCATCTGATGTGACTGTTCCTACCTTGTAGCTTTCAATGTTTTCATTCAATGCAGCTAAAACATCATCAGCTTCTTGTGGGCTGGCTATGACAACAAATCCGATTCCCATATTGAATACCTTGTACATCTCTTCAAGAGGAACTCCCTGTTCGTAAATCAATTTGAAAATGTCTTGAGGTTCCGGATATGCGTCGATATTGAATCCAATGCCTTTTTTTAATCTTGAAAGGTTGTTTACTCCACCACCAGTCATGTGTGCAAGCCCTTTTATGTTGAAGCCTTTTCCTAAAAGGTCTACAATAGCTTTAACATATAACTGTGTAGGTTTAAGTAATTCTTCTCCGATTGTGATATCGGAATTAGGCATCTTATCATCTGCCTTGTATCCTCCGTCTTCAAATATCGCACGTCTTGCAAGACTTAATCCGTTACTGTGAATTCCACTGCTTCTAAGACCAATCAGCACATCTCCTTCTTCTATGTCTGCTCCTGTAATGATCTTGTCCTTGTCTACAAATCCGATTCCAGTTCCAGCTAGGTCAAAATCTTTTACAATACCTGGAAGGGATGCGGTTTCTCCTCCGATAATAGCTATTTTAGAATCTTCGGCTCCTTTTACAAGTCCGTCTGCAATTTCTTCAGCTATTTTTGGGTCAGGCTCTTCCACAGCAAGGTAGTCTACAAGAGCAATAGGTTCTGCGCCTACACATAAGATATCGTTTACAACCATTGCAATCATATCGATTCCTATGGTGTCGTATTTATCCATCATCTTAGCTATGAGGATTTTGCTTCCAACTCCGTCAGTACTCATGGCTATTGCCTTATCGCCAAGTTCAACGAGTGCGGCGAAATGTCCGCTGTCTGTTATGATATTTCTAAAGTCAAGTGTCGGTTTAAGTTTTTCAGCAATTTTAGATACTGTTAATGCTTCAAGATCTATGTCAACACCAGATTCTGAATAAGTAACCATCAGTTCACCTACCATTTAAATTCTGTTAATCCTATGATTTTTTAAAATCAATTCTATTTTTTAATCATTGTTAAAAAAATTATCATTAGTTAAAGATTTTTTAACTAAAGATTGAAATAATATTTCGTCAGTTTTATATTTGTTTTTCGCTATTATATATCATTATGTTTTATTTTCTTGTTAGCGACTGATAAAACAATATTATTGCAATCTTACCGCATCAAGAATCAAAGGAGTTTTAGTTTCTATTTTATAGCTTCTATGAATGCTTGAAGCAAGGTCTACTGTTTTATAAGGGTCTCCGTGACAGGTGATGATCTTATCAGGTCTTGGATGAAGTCTTTTTGCGAATTCCATCAGCTGTCTTCTGTTTGAGTGTCCACTGAATCCTTCAATGGTTTTGATTTCCATGTTTACCTTGTAGACTTTGGTTTTTCCATCTCTGTCTTCAAGAGGGAATTCCTTGTGGCCTCTTTGGATTCTTCTACCGAGAGATCCTTCGGATTGGTAACCTACGAAAACCATTGTGTTTCTAGGATCTTCGCAGAGCCATTTGAAGTATTCTACAGAATTTCCTCCAGTAAGCATACCTGAAGTTGAGAGGATTACACATGGTTCTCCTTCCACGATTTGTTCTCTTTCAGCATTATTTTGAACTTTATTGAATGATTCTGCAATAAATGGATTTCTGCCCTGGTGGAATATCTGGTCTCTTAAATCCTTGCTTAAGAACTCAGGTCTTGCGGTGTGCACTGCTGTAGCTTCCCAGATCATACCGTCCAAGTGTATTGGCACTTCGTCAAGCATTCCATGGCGCATGTATTCTTCAAGCACAATCATCAGTTCCTGTGCCCTTCCTACAGCAAATACTGGAACAATTACTTTTCCGCCACGCTTTATTGTCTTGTAAATGGTTTTCATCAATTCCTTCTCTGCATTGTTTCTGGATGGGGTGATGTCTTCATGACCACCATAGGTACTTTCCATGACACAGCTTTCCACTCTAGGGAATCTTGTTGTTGCAGGTTCGAGAAGCCTGCTTCTTTCGTATTTGAAGTCTCCTGTGTAGAGCATGTTGTGTGAGCCGTCTCCGATGTGCAAATGGCACATTGCAGATCCAAGAATATGTCCTGCATTGTGGAGGGTCAATTTTATGTCTGTGGAAATGTCGGTTACCTCTCCGTAATCGAGGGTGATTGTATGCTTGATCATTTCCTTTACATCAACGCTGTTGAAATCGAGCTTCTTGTTTTCCCTGTGTGCGATATCGATGTAATCCATCTGCAGAAGAACACTTAAGTCACGTGTTGCAGTTGTACAGTAAACAGGTCCTTCGTATCCATAATGGTAGAGATAAGGAATGAATCCACAGTGGTCCAAGTGAGCGTGAGATAATACAACAGCATCCAGGTCTTCTATTCTGAATTCAGGAGCATTCAAGACAGGGTATGATGATTTGTCATCTCTTCCTGCAACATTTACTCCGCAGTCAAGAAGCACTCTGCTGTTTGGAGTTTGAAGCAGCATGCATGAGCGTCCAACTTCTTTAAATCCGCCCATTGCAGTAAGTCTCACCCAGTCGTTTTCATGTTTTCGGCCGTGAATTCTTGCTCCCAGTTTGTGAAGGAATTTTTTTCTGTCCTTGCTGTTGTTCAAGGTTGTATTTCTTATTCTTCCAATAATTTCAGATGGTATTGGAGGGGTTCTCAATATTTTAGGAGCCCAACCGGTATTTCTAACAATTTCTCTTGATGTTACACCGAATTTACCGATTACAAGACCCGGCTTGACAGCTTCTATGACAACTTCATTTGTCACTTTATCGAATTGGATGTTTGTAATTTGCGCATCTTCCGGAACTATCTCTTCAATTTTTGCAATGGTTTCCTCCTTGTCAAGCAGAACTGACTTGTCTGATCTAATAATGATTCTTTTTCTCAAGTCTTTGGCAAGGGTTCTGATTAAATCACCATTGTCCGCGATAATATCTGGGTTTTTAGTATAAATAACTACTTCCGGACCTTCAAATTCGATATTAGCTAATTTTACTTCTTCTGGTAATTTTTTAATGATTCTTGTCTTAATCTCTTCAAGAAGAATTTCTTCTTCCAATTTAATCTCGTTGTTTTTAGTGTTTGAAGCCATATAATCACTTCGAAAATAAGTTATATAAAAGTAGTATATCGATATAAATGATATTCTTGTTTTAAATAAAAAATTTCTATATTAAATACTCGTTATAAGATATTCTTTTAATAAATTCTTAATTAAATACTCGTTTAAATGATCTTATCGTTGATAAAATTTAATTTAATCTATCTATGATAGTTTTTAAGAATATATAAGTAAATATGGGCTGATTTTTAAATAAGCCAATCTTTTATTTTAATAATTCGGGAAAATCATTTAAATTGTTTTTTGAAAATCAACTGAATTCCTTTTGCAAAATAAAATTATTGAAAAATTAAAAATATATAAAACCGCTTTCTCAAGCAATTTTATATGAAAAGAATGGCTATTGTGTCATAAAAAAGATGTTTACTTATTTATTGCATATACTATTTATATTGTAATATGAAAAATTAGTTGTAATAAAAAAATAAAAATAAATTAAAATTTGTTTTATTTTTTAGCCATTGATTTTCTCCACAATAGCATCAACTTCTTCTTTGTCTAACATTTTATAACCATCTTTAGTAACTTGTGCTACTAAAAATCCGTTTCCGGAATAGGTATCTCTTTCTTGTGCAGCTTTAATTGCTCTAACAGCTACTTCCAAACCTTCTTCCACATCTAAACCTTCGTGGTATCTGTCTTCAAGCACACCGTATGCTACGATGGAACCTGAACCGGTTGAGATGTAAGTGTCCTTGATCATGCCGCCGGCTGCATCTAATGAGTAAACTGATGCTCCGGTATCATCCACTCCTCCGATGAGTGTCTGGATGTATGCAGGGTTTGAGCGTAATATGTTAGCACTTACAGCAGCAGCAGCTTCGATGCTGATGTTTCTTCCATTTCTTAATCTGTATAATGATACTTCAGCGCTGATTACTTTCATAATTGCTTGAGCATCTCCAACAGATCCAGCAATGGTAGCTGCAATGTGATTATCAATTTTGAATATTTTTTCGGCTACTTTGTGTGCAACCAGGTTTCCCATGGTAGCTCTTCTTTCACTTGCAAAAACTACGCCGTCCTCACAGGTAATTCCAACAGTTGTGGTACCTTTAAGGATTTTTTCTTCATTACTCATATTAATACACCTCGTATCGTATTATAAATTAATTATTAGAATAATAATTATAAATAAACTTTAATAATTAATAATCGAGTTAAATTCATTAAATCGCTTCTTTTTCTTAAAATAATAGTCTAAAAAAATTAAAATTTTAAAAATCAAGCAATCCTAAATGAATAAATTAATAATTAAAATTAGTAATTAGCTGGAAATTTTTCATTATATTTAAAAATAATCTAATTATGATAATTTTTTACAATTTCCTAACTAATTTTATTATGTATTGTCTAATATATAATGGTTTCGATGTAACTAATTAATTAATTTAATAGTTCATATCAACCAAAATTATTTTATTCATTTAAAACATTTTTTACTCATTATTTTTTCATTTATTTTGGATATTTATAATTTATTATTGTTTGTTTCTAATTCGTCAATCTTTATGCTTGTTATTTAGCAATACAATTAATAAAAATAGTTTTTAGTTATTTTTATTTAGCTATTGATTTTAATAACTTTAATTTATTTTAATCTTTTCAATTTTATTATTAATCTTTTACTATATAAAACTTTTCACTTTTTTCTAAATTGTTGTTACTAAAAATTCTAGATATTTTCATCATTGATTTTAAAGCATAAATCTTGATTTATTTATAAGAATTGTAATTTTTTGCACTTATCACACTTTGGTTTTTTAGATGATAAATTTTTTATTTTATGAAAATAAAATATAATTAGATTCGATGGTGTTTTTTTATGGGAGAATATTGGTGATATTCTCATTGTTGAATTTTAGACGGTGATTTTTTTTGAAATGGAAGAAAATTGGAGATATCCTTGTTGTTGACAATAAGTTCAGTAAGACTTCAGTGGATTCTCTTAGAAGTTTGGCTTTAAAGCATAGAGTCAAGTCAATAGTAAAGATCAATCATATTGGCGGCGAAATGAGAGAGCCATCTCTTGAAATTATTTATGGAGATGAAACAGAGACTATCCACAAGGAAAACGGATGTTTGTTCAATTTGGATCTCTCCAAAGTCATGTGGGCTAAAGGCAATAACAATGAACGTCTGCGCATAGCCAAGCTTGTTGAAGATGGCGAAGTTGTGGTGGATATGTTTGCAGGCATTGGCTATTTTTCCATTCCAATAGGAGTTCACAGCAATGCAGAAAAGATTTATTCCATTGAAATCAATCCAAACTCCCACCATTTTCTATGCAGGAATGTTGAGCTTAATAAAATCAATAAAAAAGCAGGTTATGACAGATTGGTTCCAATTCTAGGGGATTGCAGGATTGAGGCGCCTAAGTACTCTGCCGACAGGGTCCTGATGGGCTATGTTAAAACAACTCATCACTATTTGAATCCCGCTATTGAAGCGGTCAAAGAAGGTGGAATTGTCCATTATCATGAGACTGTTCCTGAAAAGCTGATTGAAACCCGCCCATTTGAGCGTTTTAAAAAGGCAGCAGATGTGTATGGCAGGGATATTGAATTACTAAACATCCAGAATATTAAGAAATATTCTCCAGGCGTGGACCATGTCGTTTTGGATGTTAAAGTTTATTAAAAATTAAATATTCTATTTTTGAAAAAAAAAAGAAATTGTTTATAATTTATTCTATTTCTTTTTGGAGTTTTAGAGTTTTTTCCAGCAATTCCGGATTTTCCAGGTACTCTGAATTAATATATTTCTTATAAATGCATAATCTTTCTTTTAATTCAAATCCCGCATCATTGGTTAATTTTTCAAGAGTGTCTAGTTCAGGCCATGGGGAGCTTGGGTTCACATAGTCCTCACTTAATGGAGAAACTCCTCCCCAGTCATCAGTACCGCAAAGCAGGAATACCTGGCTGGTTTCATAATTTAAATTAGGAGGGACCTGGATGGATACATCATCAAAGAGCAATTGTGCTGTGGAAACTGTTCTAATCATATCTAGAAGGCTAGGCTCTTCGTAATTTTCCATTTCAATTCCAGGACTTACTGTAAAGTTTTGAATGATTATCTCTTGGATATGGCCGTATTTGTCTTGGATTTCTTTTAGCTTTATCAAGGAATCAGCTATTTCCTCTTTTGTCTCTCCTATTCCAATCAGTAATCCTGTTGTGTATGGAATCTTCAGCTTTCCAGCATTTTCAATGGTTTGGATTCTAATTTTAGGATCTTTCCCAGGACTTTTCCTATGGGCAATGGTGTTCATGAGACGTTCTGATGTACTTTCAAGCATCATTCCCATAGAGGAATTCACTTCTTTAAGCTTTTTCATTGACTCGTAACTGAAATTTCCAGCATTTGTGTGGGGCAGGAGAGAGGTTTCCTCAAGAGTAGCCTTGCAGATGTCGTAAATGTAATCGGTCATGTTTGAAAAGCCAAGTTCCTTTAATTTCAATTGAACTGCTT
>Ga0256405_10012281_pt1 | contig 10659 bp, 9 predicted proteins | sample RumenRJG_02DNA_FD_189096 | JGI IMG/M metagenome (GOLD analysis project Ga0256405, IMG submission 189096) | Bovine rumen microbial communities from Lethbridge, Alberta, Canada - RJG_02 | ecosystem: Host-associated > Mammals > Digestive system > Stomach > Rumen | place: Canada: Alberta | collected... | reverse complement strand
GGCAAAAATTTCTTGTAGCGGGTTGTCACCGGTGGAGCGTTGGTACTGGGGCCCCCGCCGCCGGCGACTTGCTTCGAACACGAACTCGCTAATACGAACCTACAAACTGTAATTGGTAAAAACTACGTTGCTAAATTCAAAAAAGCCTCCATAAGCTAGATGAATCAATCTAACTTATGGAGGCTTCCATACTTTATGTCAATATAAAGGAATTTTCGCATTCCCTTTTACCTGCTAGATCTTATCCTCAAGGCCCAACAGGCTCATGCAATCTGATAAACCCGAGCATCGCAGTAATTTTTCCAATAACGAACCGCATCGTCATAGGACAGAACATAACGATCTTCCATCTCACTGCGTTTCAGTTTGATATCGTAATAACATTTGGCATATACCGACGCCTCAAGATGCGCCGACTCGCTAATGATTACTTCTAATGTATCTTCGATAAAAGCTGTCTTCGATTTCCAAACAGCTTTTTCTTTAAGATTATATTTCCCTTTTTTAAATTTAAATATCTTATCTGTTGTGTTATTGACTGCCACAACCATTTTGCTACTCCCTCCACGTAACAACATTTAATAATAAATATATTCTATTAATCTTTCCCTTGTACATAATAGACTTATGTACTATTCTACCCCATAAGTCCTAAAGGCAAAATGTATTATATCACAGTCTTTTTCAAAAAAACAGTAAAAAACACACAATATTAAGCAATAAATCAAGATTTATGTCATTTTGAAACAGCCGCTGCTTTCTTTTCCGGCTTCTCGGGGAAGAATTTTGCCAGGACCTGACGGTCTTGCGGTTTGCCCACATAAGCGCCAAGCAGGAAAAACAGCAACGAAACCGTGATGCCGATAGTAATCTGATGAAGGCCCATGAACTTTAGGCCCATTCCCTGAGTCAGGCAATAGGCAAGCGTGCCGCCTCCCATGGAAAGGATCGCGCCGAGTTTATTGGCCCGCCGCCAGAATAAGCCTAAGAGCAGCGTCCAAAAGAACGCCGTCTCCAGACCGCCAAACGCAAACATGTTGATAATCCAGATAAGGCTCGGCGGGGTAAGGGCAATGACAAAGACGATAACGCCAATCGCCGCCGTAACCGACATCGACAGCAGGCGCAGCTTGCCTACGGTCGGCACGATGCCTTTTTTCTGCTGTTCATGCAGGTAAACGTCCTTGATAATGGCCGATGCTGCCACGATAAGCAGTCCTGAAATCGTCGAAATCGACGCCGCCAACGGACCGATGATGGCAAAACCTACCAAAGCCTGCGGCATAGCCGTGACAATGGTCTTCGGGATGATGTTATCCACGCCGCCGTAGCTTTGCAGACTGTCGGTGAGCACGCCATGAGCAAGGATACCCGTGAAGTTGATCCCGATATTCATAAAACCAACCACAATCGTGCCAATAATCATCGCATGGTGAAGGCTTTTGGTATCCTTATAGCTGATGCCGCGAACTACAGACTGCGGCAGGGCAATCGTACAAATACCCACGAGAATCCACTGGGTGAGATAAAGGCCTACCGGCATGTGACCGGCCGACAGCGGTTCAAGCATTTCCGGATGATTGGCATGGATCGAGGCCATGATATTCGTATAGCCGCCACCAGCCTGCAGGACATAGTATAACAGCAGTACGATGCCAATCATCATCATGACCGCACAGCAGGTATCCGTGAGGGCTACCGCCCGGAAGCCCCCGATGCTCGTATACGCTACGACCACCAGGCCAAAGAGCAGCAATCCCATCTCATAGCTATAGCCAGTCACCGCAGCAAATAGCTTAGCACCGCCAACAAACTGTGCCGTCATCGTCGCACAGAAAAACAAGACGATGATAAAGGCTGCCATGCTGGCCAGCCCATCCGATTGAAACCGCTCGCGAATGATGTCCACGACCGTAACGGCATCGAACTTCCTTGACAACATAGCGACACGCTTGCCGAATATCCCCAGGACAAGAAAGATAGCCGTTACCTGTACGACCGCCATGTATATCCAGCCAAAGCCAATCTGCCAGGCCATGCCCGGCCCTCCGACAAAAGAACTGACCGAGCTGTACGTAGCCACTGTTGTCATGGCCAGTACAAAACCGCTGAGGTCGTGATTGCCAATAAAATACTGCTGTACAAAGTTATTGGCAAAGCCGCGGGCCTGCACACGCCGCACATAGATGCCAATGCCCACCATAATGGCCATAAACGAAAGCAGGGGCAGCAAAGCTGCCAGATTGCCGTTATTCATGCTGCTCAGCCTCCTTTTCCGCATCGAGTTCCATGTCCTTAAAGACCAGTGCGGTCAAAAGCTTCACGAGTAAAATCGCAAAGAACCAGACGCCAACGCTGGAAGTCAACGCCCAAACCGGCATTCCCAGCACCTCTCCCGGAAGCCCCGACAGGCCAAAGCCCGCAAAAATCCAAAACAAAATCAGCACAAAAAGCGCGAGGCCGGTCCACCGTGCCTCACGCTTTATCTGCTGATATTTCTCATACTCTGACATAAGAATCCTCCTTCTGTACGGTCGCATCTTCGCATGCGTACCGTCAAACACTTACAAGTGTACCTCAGAAGAGGCTTCTTATGCAAGATTTCCTTTTACTTTATGGAATTCAAACGATCTGCCAACGTCTGTGCCGATTCGTCATCCGCATTCGTCGTCAGGATTGCCTGGCTGCCCATCATAACGGTATTGCCCTTCACCGTTACGGCATTTTTGTTCTGACCGTCATGATAAGCCCGGGCCAGATTGCCCATGACCAGATACGAACGCTCTTCCGAGCTGATATTTTCCTGGGCCATCGGCGTTACGAATTTCTTGCCATTTACGAAAACATCGCCATTCTTGGCCGTAACATGTTTGCCGCTGTACGCTTCCAATTTCTTGACGTAGTTGTCACGGCGAGCCGCATGATTCGGATGGTCGGACGGATTGAACCATAGGTTCAGGCCCCGCTGCGCATTGTCGCCATACTCCTCGAGCATGCGCTGCCATACAGCAGCACCAGCACCAAGGTTGTAGTTCGTATGCGTCATGTATTCCCAGGAAAGATTGTCCGCTTCCCACTCACGGCCCTTATCCGAATGAGCTTTGCTGATATTCATGCCCATTTGGCAAATGGTATCGGTGAGCTGATTGCCGCCCAGGGACTGCGAAGCAATCTGCGCGAGCAGCTGTTTATCTGCCGATTTCAAAAGACTCTTAGCGGTATGGTCTTTCTGTCCATGCCCCATCTCATGACCGACGACAAAAGCCAACTCATCATCGCAGGAAACGCGCTCAAAGGCACCGCGGTTGACGGACATGACATGTCCCATGCCACAGAACGCATTGAAGCTCTTATCCGGATTCAGGAAATAGCGGTACGGCTTATCATCAATGGAGGAATCCACCTGGCGGATAGCTGCCGTCATCACCTGCATCATATTCGTAAGCCGACGATTCATAGCCGGGTCGTTGTCGACACCATACTGCTGCTGAAATGCATTCATCAAATAATTGCGGCCATCATCCGTCGCATTGAGGGCATTGATCTGCGAGCTGAGTTTCGCCTTGGCCTCAGCAAACTGCTGGCCCATTTGGGCGATTCCCTGCAGGTCTCCCAAATTGCCTAAAGAAAACGCCTCTGCCGTAGCTGGCTGCTGGGCCACCATGCTGACGCCCGTAAAGGACGTTGCCAGCACAACTGCCATGATGGTCTTTTTCGATGCTTTTTTCCAATCCATTAGTTTTCCTCCATTTAGTCCCTTTATCAAAATCCTAAGCCCATTATAGCGTAATCCCTCCATAGGTCAACAAAAAAATAGCAATTTCGACAAAAAAAGCCCCAGCCACCGGCAGGCAACTGGGACTTTAGGGGGTAAGAAATGAACTTTAATCAACGGCTTTAAATGCCTGATCCAGGTCATAGATAATATCATCGATATGCTCCGTACCGATGGAGAGACGAATTGTGGAGCGGGTGATGCCGGAAGCAGCCAGCTCCTCATCATTCATCTGGCTATGGGTCGTCGTTGCCGGATGGATGACCAGGGATTTCACATCGGCCACATTGGCCAGCAAGCTGAATACCTTCAGGTGATTGATGAACTTCTCGGCTGCCTTTTCGCCGCCTTCGATTTCAAAGGTGAAGATGGAAATACCACCGTTCGGGAAATACTTCTTATAGAGTTCATGATCCGGATGACTTGCCTGGGCCGGATGGTTGACCTTCGTTACCTTCGGGTTCTTGGCCAGGTAATCCACTACCTTCAGGGCATTTTCCACATGGCGCTCTACGCGCAGGGACAGGGTCTCGGTGCCCTGCAAGAGCAGGAAGGCATTAAACGGTGAAAGCGTAGCGCCCTCATCGCGCAGAATCAGCGTGCGGATATAGGTTGCAAAGGCTGCCGCACCGACATCCTTGGCAAAACTGATGCCATGATAGCTCTCATTCGGCTCGACGAACTGTGGGAACTTGCCCGAGGCCACCCAGTCAAATTTGCCGCCATCAACGATGACACCGCCGAGCGTCGTGCCATGGCCGCCGATGAATTTCGTCGCCGAATGGACGACAATATCGGCACCATACTCCAACGGACGCAGCTGATACGGCGTCGCAAACGTGCTGTCAACGACCAGCGGGATATTGTGCTTATGCGCAATAGCTGCCACGGCCTCGATATCAATGAGGTTCGCATTCGGATTGCCGATGGACTCAATGTAAACGGCACGCGTATTATCCTTGATGGCGTCCTCGAATACCTCAACCCCCTTCGTCGGATCAACAAATGTAGTCTCAATCCCATAGTTCGGGAAAGTGTGTTCAAAGAGATTGTACGTACCGCCATAGATTGTCGTAGCGGCAACGATGTGCTGACCAGAATGAACCAGTGCCTCCAAAGCATAAGTTACCGCAGCCGCGCCCGATGCCAAAGCTACAGCAGCTACGCCACCTTCCAAAGCGGCGATGCGCTTAGCAAAGACATCCTCCGTCGGATTCGTCAGACGGCCGTAAACATAGCCTGCATCCTTCAGAGCAAAGCGATCCGCTGCATGCTGGAAATCATGGAAGACAAACGACGTGGACTGATAAATAGGAACAGCACGAGCATCCGTTGTTGGGTCAGCCTGCTCCTGGCCAACATGAAGCTGTAACGTTTCAAAATGATATTTTCTCTCTTCACTCATGATGATGACCTCTTTTCTTAATTACCATTTTCGTAAACATATCTGATTAATATGTTTACATTATAGCTGTAACTTTGTTAAGTGTCAATACTTTTTGTAAAAAAATAACAGGATTTTAGCACATTTATGCCAAATCCTGTTTCCCCTCATTTAACATTCGTTTTCCATTTTCCTACCCGTTCGTGAATGGCCGCATCGCGAAGGGCGGCATCCATGGCCTCCCGCGCCAACTGTGATACCTCACCAGCCGCCGAATATTCGTCATCGAACCATCGCGATGCTCCTTTGCGGAAAACCTCATCACTCTGGCGGTCATACCCGACAATCTGCACCGCCGCATAACTATGGAGCATAAGTCCACGGCTCCAGCGAAAACTCATACGCGTATACTGTTCATACCCAGTCAGTATCGGCATGACCACCAAATCCGCCTGCAGTTTCTCAGCTAAAGGCTTTACCACAGCCTTGGCTTTGACTCCCTTGCCCGCCGCCGATACGATTTCATCCAACGCCTTGAGGCATTCGTCCTCAGGAATGTATTCCACTGCCTTAAGCGTGCCATTCAGCGGCACATGCAAGCTTTGATCCACCTGTTTTTCCAGGCTGTCTAGTACCGCCGACGAAGGACGCATGCCGCATTCCAGTTTCAAGGGCAGCTGCACCACCCGCAAGGGAACCCTTTGAGCCGCATCCACTTGCGCAACCAGCAGGAACAGCATCGCCAAGACCATAACGATTATCCGTCGCATAGAATCCCCTCCCTTACCGAAAAAATTGTCAATGAATGGCCTTCTTCTTGAACCGTCCACCAACGATGTCATGCACGACATTGATCGTGACAAACGCACTCTCATCTTTTTCCAGCACGATTTCCTTCAGCTTATCCACCTCCAGACGGGTGACTACGCAATACAGCACTTCTTTGCTCTCCCCCGTATAGCCGCCAGCACCGTGCAAAAGCGTCACACCACGGCCCAGCCGATCATTGAGGGCTGAGGTAATCTCCTCATGTTCATTGGTGACAATCATGACGGCGTAGGATTCATCCAGCCCCTTGATGACTACATCAATCATCTTGGAGATGACGAAGTAAGCGACCAGCGAATACATCGCCTTATCCCAGCCATAGAGCAGTCCTGCCGCCGACAAGATGAACAGATTAATAAACATGACGACTTCGCCTACGGAAAATACGGATTTTCTATCCATTATGATAGCCACGATTTCCGTACCATCAAGACTGCCACCAGCACGAATAATAAGACCAACACCAAGGCCATCGACGATTCCGCCAAAGATAGCCGCCAAAAACGGATCATCGGTAACTTTTGGAAAACCGGCAAACACCGCCGACCAAACGGAAAGAAGGCAAATCGCAATCATCGTAGCAACGGCAAAGTTCTTGCCGATCTGTTTATACCCTAAGTAGAGAAATGGCAGATTGAGCAGTACGAGGAAAATACCGAGGGACATTCCCGTAATCGAACTCATCATGATGGAAATACCGACGATGCCACCATCGATAACTTCATTCGGAATCAGGAACAATTCCAGTCCTATCGCAGCAATGAACGCACCAACCAGAATCGTCAGATACTTCTTTATGTAAAACGACTTGGGACGATGCTGAACGATTTTCTTCTTTTCTACCATAAACTCACACTCCCCAGATTCTTGTCTTAGCTATATTATAACGCCGTTGCTGCCGTTTTGCCAAAGACAAAAACCGCCATTGAGAGCTTCACCGATACAACCGATACAGCGATTTGCCGCCAGCTATGATATTTGTCCCACCCCCGCGTTATAACCAAATCTGTGCGTAAAATGTAATAAAATTCCCACAAAATTCGTGACTTTGGTCAACTATTATCGTTTCATCCTGTCTTTTCCCATATCGCCCGATTCTTTATAATTTTTTTTGCATGATTATTCGTGGTTTTGATTGACTTTGACAGACTTTAGTTGTATGATGTAGTAAATAAGGAGTGATAGCCAACATGCTTACGGAAGAACGCTATGCGACGATTCTCCGCATTCTCGAAGAGAAAAAGGCTGTTACCGTATTAGACCTTACCAAGGCACTCGATGCCTCGGAATCCACTGTTCGCCGTGACCTTACCGCGCTGCACAAAAGCGGCCGCCTCTATAAGGTTTACGGCGGTGCTACTTCTATCGACAACAATTACAGTTCGGCAGAAGAGGATATGAAGACCAAGCGCGACCTTTTCCCGGAAGAAAAGATTGCCATTGCCCGCAAGGCAGCCAGTCTCATCAAACGCAAGGATTTCGTCTATATCGATGCTGGTTCTACGACGCTCCGGATGATTGACTTCATAACGGAAACCAGTGCCGTATATGTGACCAATGGCCTTCCCCATGCATCACGCTTATCGGCTAAAGGTTTCAAGGTATTCATCCTCGGCGGCGAACTCAAGGCCGTCACGGAAGCCGTTGTCGGAACAGAGGCACTCAACAACCTCCGTTCCTATAACTTCACCAAGGGCTTCTTTGGCACGAACGGTATCAGCACCAAATCCGGATTTTCGACTCCGGATTCCAGCGAGGGCATCATAAAGGGAGCGGCCCTTTCCCGCTGCACCCATGCCTTCGTTCTGGCCGACCGGTCAAAATTCAACAAGATTTCACCGATTACCTTTGCGAACATTTCCAGTGCTTCCATCATCACCGGACGCCTGGAGGATAAGAAATATCGGGACTACACTACTATCATTGAGGGGGATTTATAACTCATGATTTATACGGTTACTTTTAATCCGTCACTGGATTACATCGTCCGCATGGACAAATTCACCGCTGGTGCCATCAACCGCGTAAACTACGAACAGGTTTTAGCTGGTGGCAAGGGCATCAACGTATCCATCGTGCTCAAGAACCTCGGTCACGAGAGCACGGCCCTGGGCTTCCTCGCCGGTTTCACGGGTGAGGAAATCAAGGATCAGCTCAAGGGCTTCGGCGTAAAGAGCGACTTCGTTCAGCTCGAGAAGGGCTTCTCGCGCATCAACGTCAAGGCCAAAGCAGACTGCGAGACCGAAATCAACGGTCAGGGACCGGATATCAGCGAAGCAAAACGCGAAGAACTGTTCGCCCAGCTCGACAAACTGCAGGAGGGCGACACGCTGGTACTGGCTGGCTCGATTCCCAAGACGCTGCCGGATGACATTTATCAGAAAATCATGGCCCGCCTTGACGGCAAGGGCATCCGCATCGTCGTCGATGCCGAGAAGAACCTGCTCTTAAACGTCCTGCAGTATCATCCGTTCCTCATCAAACCGAACAACCACGAACTCGGTGACATGTTCGGCGTGAAACTCACGACGGATGAAGAGATTATCACCTACGCCAAGAAACTGCAGGAAAAAGGTGCGCAGAACGTACTGATTTCCATGGCCGGCGACGGCGCTATCCTGCTGACGGCAGAAGGCAAGTCCTACAAGTGCCCGGCCCCGAAAGGCAAACTCATCAACTCCGTCGGCGCTGGCGACTCCATGGTAGCAGGTTTCATCACGGGCTACATGGAATCGGAGGGCGACTTCGAAAAAGCCTTCCACATGGGTGTTGCCACCGGTTCCGCTTCCGCTTTCAGCGAAAATCTCGCTACGCGTCCAGAGGTTGAAGCACTCCTCAAAACCATCGCATAACCATAGTTATCATAAATACTTTATACAAAGGAGAGAATACAATGCGAATTACTGATTTGCTCAAGAGCGACAGCATCCTGCTGGGTGCAGCTCCGGCTGACAAAGCCGCTGCAATCAATCAGCTGGCTGACCTCATGGAGGCCGGCGGCAACCTTTCCGACAAGGAACAGTACACGAAAGATGTATTTACCCGTGAGGCTTCGGGTACTACCGGTCTTGGTGATGGCATTGCCACGCCGCATGCAAAGAGTGCTGGTGTTAAAGCAGCCGGCCTTGCTGCTATGACGGTTCCGGCTGGCATGGACTTTGAGTCCATGGACGGCAACCCGAGCCGCCTGTTCTTCATGATTGCTGCACCGGATTCGGCTAACGATGAGCACCTCGCCATCCTGTCGAAGCTCGCTACGATGATCATGGACCCAGATTTCAAAGAAGCACTGATTGCCGCTAAGACGAAGGAAGAATTCCTCAAACTCGTCGACGACAAAGAAGACGGCAAATTCGTTGCTCCGGCTGCTGCTGAGGAAGAAGAGGCAGCTCCGGTATCCGACCACATCCAGGTTCTCGCCGTTACGGCTTGCCCGACGGGTATTGCTCATACCTTCATGGCTGCCGAAAGCCTTGAACAGCACGCGAAAAAACGCGGCATCAGCATCAAAGTCGAGACCAACGGCTCTGGCGGTGCCAAGAACATCCTGACGGATGAGGAAATCGCTGCCGCTGACGGCATCATCGTCGCTGCCGATAAGAACGTCGCTATGGCCCGCTTCGCTGGCAAACGCGTCGTCATCACGAAGGTTGCAGACGGCATCAACAAGGCGGACGAGCTCCTCGACCGCGCTCTTTCGGGCAATGCGCCGGTATACCAGGCAAACGGCTCCGATGCAGCCGAAGGCGCTGCTGATGTCGAAGGCGAGAGCCTCGGCCGTCAGATTTACAAGCACCTCATGAACGGTGTCAGCCACATGCTGCCGTTCGTCGTTGGCGGTGGTATCCTGATTGCCCTGGCCTTCCTGCTCGATGACTATTCCATCGACCCGAAAAACTTCGGTTCCAACACGCCGGTTGCTAAATTCTTCAAAGATATCGGTGGCGCAGCCTTCGGTTTCATGCTGCCGGTACTCGCTGGTTTCATTTCCATGTCGATTGCGGACCGTCCGGGTCTGGCTGTCGGTTTCGTCGGCGGCGCACTGGCTGGCACGACGGGTTCGGGCTTCCTCGGCGCTCTCGTCGCTGGTTTCGTTGGCGGTTATGCAGTTAACTTCCTCAAGAAGGCCTTCAGCTGCCTGCCGGAATCCCTGGACGGCATCAAGCCGGTCCTGCTCTATCCGTTCTTCGGTATCCTGATCATCGGCGTCATCAGCATGTTCGTCATCGCTCCGCCGGTCGGCGCTCTGAACACTTGGATGGTTGAAACGCTCAAGAACATGGACCCGAATGCCCGCATCCTGCTCGGTATCATCATGGGCGGCATGATGGCTGTCGATATGGGCGGCCCGATCAACAAAGCTGCTTATGTTACGGGTACTGGCCTTTTGGCTTCTGGCGAATTCCACGTCATGGCTGCTGTCATGGCTGGTGGTATGGTTCCGCCGCTCGCTATCGCTCTCTGCACGACGTTCTTCAAGAACCGCTTCACGGAAAATGAGCGCAAGGCTGGCGTGACGAACTACGTCATGGGTCTGTCCTTCATCACGGAAGGTGCTATCCCGTTCGCAGCTGGTGACCCGCTGCGCGTCATCCCGTCCATGGTTATCGGTTCCGCTACGGCTGGTGCCCTGACGATGGCTTTCGACTGCACGCTGCGCGCCCCGCATGGC
>Ga0256405_10012280_pt1 | contig 10660 bp, 8 predicted proteins | sample RumenRJG_02DNA_FD_189096 | JGI IMG/M metagenome (GOLD analysis project Ga0256405, IMG submission 189096) | Bovine rumen microbial communities from Lethbridge, Alberta, Canada - RJG_02 | ecosystem: Host-associated > Mammals > Digestive system > Stomach > Rumen | place: Canada: Alberta | collected... | reverse complement strand
GTATATTGGATAGTTTTGCATTAACCGAGTGTAATAATATTTTCCCTTTTGCATGCACATTATCACCAATTTTTAAATCTGCTATATCTTTTATATGACCATATATATCTAGTTCAATATCGCAGTTTCCGTTTACATCGTCAATTCCTTTTGTCGTATTAGCTTTTTCATTAAGCATAGTTGATGTTTTTAGGGCATTAAGAATATATTTTGCATTCTGCATAGGCATTTTTGCAAAATATTCAAAAGTTCCATCTAGGTTACAGTTACCATTTAAAGAAATTTCTTGACCGTTAATTTTACCCTTATTGAGAGTAAATTTAGTATCAAAATCATCAAAATTTAGAATTGCATCAATATTGGACAAAACAAAATTTGGTATTTCATCAAAGAATACGGACGCATTTAAGGTTTTTAACCAGCCGTATGCGTGAGGTTCTTTTTTTGTACCTTTTATTTTTAAATCAATACTGCCATATCCGGAAAAGTTCATAATCGGAACAGGTCCTAAGAGAAAGTCAAAAGCTTTATGCACAGGCATTAAAACACGCTCCGCTTCTGATAAATTTATTAATTCCGTACTTGTTATATGTAAATCTGCATAGTTATCATCATATGAATCAATGATGCCTTTTACAGATACAAATTGATTAGTATCTGTCGGCACATGTACGTTTAAATTAAATTTATCGCCAATACATTTTATATGTATTTCAGCATTTTTAGTTGTATTTGTTATCGGTCTATCTATGTAGGCATCAGTTATATCAATGCTTCCAATAACGTTAGGTTTTATTAAATTATCTGAAATCTTAAGCTTTGCATTAACAATAGCATTAAAATTTGCATCCTTAATTACTGATATATTTATTTTTGAGGATTTGTTCAACTTTTCACAGTAAGGTAGAAGTTCAATTATATCTTTGGCTTTTGCATCAAATAATTTAAACTCTAAAGACGGAACAGCATTCCTAGAAGAAATTTTATCGACTTTGCCAGATAGTTTTGCACTAAAATTATCTGTATTAAATGAAAATGCAGGAATAGTCAGCTCATCATCCTTTAGTAAATAATTAGATTTAATATGAATTTTATACGGATATATGTAATCTTTTTCAAAAAGTTTTGTTTTTATTGCAAAGTTATCAATTAAAACATTTGAAAGATAATGTTTTTGCCCAAAAATAGCATTGTCAGAATGAATTTCCATATTAACAATACCCTTAATATCAGAAATATAATCATCTGATAAATATTTTATATAATTATTAAATTTTGCGAAATTGAAATTTGCAACAGAGAAGGAGAATTCAGGGGGATAGTCATTTAAGTGAGGCTTAAAAGGCAGTTTTGTATCTACTGAAATGTCAACTGAAGATTTTTCCTTTCCGCAAGTAACATCAAAATTAACCGCACCTTTTAAATAGCGATTTTTTATGAACTTATCAAGTTTTAGGTATTTCCCATCGACTAGGATTATTTCGTTTTTAATTTTGTCATTAAGGCGAATATTAAATCTATCAATAAGTATTTTACTGTTTGAAACACTAAATCTTAAATCTGAAGTTTTCAAAATAAGGTATTGACCTAAGCTAATACGTAACTTATCATCACAATAAAAATCAGTATATAATTTTTCCGCACTAAAATATTTTAAATTAACACGTCCAATTAATAATGGTATGATAGAAATTTTTATTACCGGCTTATCAGCAGACATTGCAACGGTGTTATCATTATTAAATATCGTAAATTTATCTGCCTTAACCCATATGGAAGGAGAATATGCCATCTTTAAATTGGGTTTTAAAAGTTCTACGCTAAATCCGTACTCTTTTTTAATATAATTTGTGATAATAGGATTAAATCTTTCCAAATTAATAATATACGGAAGCCCAAGGTAATAAAAAGCATAAATTATAGAACAACCAAGTAAAATTAAAAGTATATTTAATCTCTTCCCCATATATATATTATAGAACAAAAAGTTAGACTAACAATATTCTACAAGACAGTTGATATGTATTTTGCTAATCCAACTCCCATAGAAAAACAACTTGGAATAATTCTTAGCGCAGCTTGTGCTTGAAAATCCGCCGATAAGCATCGTCCTGCTACAAATAAATTATTTATATCTTTAGAAATTAGTGATTCTATTGGAAGTTGATATTCTTTCACGCTATATTCAAGAATAGAAGAATTCTTTTGTGAAGAATGAACATCAACAGGATAATTAGATATAACTACAGGATTTTTAAATTGTTTACCCTCTCTTAAATCATCAATAGTATATACATATTTGCCTTTTATTCTTCGGCTAACCCTAACACCTAAAGTGTCTGCTATATTTGATATATAGGCATCTTCAAAACCTTTTAAATACTTTTTGCAGAAATTAGAAATCCTGTAAATAGATGCTCTGCCACGCATTAAAGCCTTTGAAACTTCAAATTTGTCAAGAGGATTAATATCACGTTCAAAATATATTCTAGGACAATTAAATGCAACGGAATTAGGCATGTTAGGAATAGTAAATATTTGAAAATAGTTCCTATCCTCATTTGTAATAATATTTTTGGCTACAGCATCGTCAAATAATGGCTTTAATGCCCATTGTTTACCTGTATCCCAAGTATAAGCAGTTGATAAGTGGATGTTACCATTTATTTCTGCTACTGTTGTAACATTTCTGTCATTATCAAATTCCATCAACCAATCAGAAAACTCTTTAAGATTAATACCACCCATTATAAATCTTAAAGTTGTTGGTTGATTTTCATTAAAATTATTTATAAACTCGCATTTTGATAGGTAACCTAAATCACAATTACCTGTAGCATCAATATAATATCTCGCACAGATAGATACCGATAATATATTGCCTGATATATTTATCGAAGTGATATATCTATTAGATATATTTGAACTCAAAATTTCTGAATTATATAAAACTTCAACGTTTGCATCTTGCATCATTTCGTCCAGTACAATTTTTGCAATTTCAGGATTGAACCACCCTTTATTGCCATCAATATATGTTATAGCTGCATTTTTGTACTGCATAATTTCAGTAAAATCATTTAAAAATTCGTTATTAATTGAATTATCTGAAGTTTTCATCATTGGAGTAACTAATGACGAAGTCATAGTACCACCGAGGAATGAATTTTTTTCAATTAATAAAACTTTTTTATTAAATTTGCCAAGCATATAGGCAGCAGCGCACCCAGCTGTACCGCCTCCAACAATAACTACATCATATTCCATAAATGTTTTCCTTATATTGATTTTTAAATTGTGTACTTGATATAAGATTACTATTATTAAATTCTATATTATGATTATTAATGATTTCTTGGTTTGTCGCATCTAAATTGTAATCTCTATACATAATACCGGCTTTTGTGTGTAAAAGTCCAATATCATAATCGTCTAAATTTGAATTAATTAAATTTGGATTTTTAACTGCTAATGTTCCGGTAAATTTATTTTCATTTTTATTATAAATTTTAGTTATAAAAAATTTATTTTTAATCATAGCATTTCTGATTGAGGCAGAATTTGAATAAGTCAAAATTTTTCCATTATCTGATAAATGATTATAAAGAAGCTTAAAAAATTCATAGGTCCATAAATTTGGGCACTTAGATGGAGTAAATGCATCTAAAAATATAAAATCGTAAGTTGAATTATCAGAAGTTAAAAATTTTCTTGCATCAAAATTAATGTACCTAATTGAAATGTCGTTATTTTCTAATACTTTTAGAGTATTTTTATAGCTTTTAGATAGATACTTATAATATATATTATGTAAAAAGGGCGATTTATTTGGTAAACTTATAGGAATACACTTATCCAAAAAATAAAATGCCATAAAACGCCTTATATAGTCGCTAAAAAATTTATCATACTTTTTGCTATACAGAATGTCCAATAAATCATCTGAGAGATAATCTTTTCCATAATTTATGAGCAAATTATGTAGTAACAGCATATTTACTTCCGGAGTAATATTATAATTTTTATTTAAATTAGTTTTTTCACTTTGATACCTGTCAATTTTATTTATGCCTGTGCAATGTTTTTTATTAACGAGTTTGTCTGTAATAAAAAATGGCGAAAGTTTCATTAAATTTTCATTAGTATCTACCGCATCAATTTTTATTTTGTAATTTCTAATATTATCCATAGAATTTTTCAACAAAATTTATTAAAAAATCTATTAGCATGAATATTATTTATAAAAGTTTTATTTAATACATTATTGGTATATATCTGATAGTTATATTTGTTTAACTGAATATTATTGGTACCTATCGAACAGTTACATTCTGTAAGAGAAGAAGTTTTTTTAAAAAAATAATTTAAAAATGATTTTGTATTATATCCAATTCCATAACATAAATCTAGAATTCGTATTTTATTTTTATTAAGAAAATATTCATCAAAGTTTGCTGGTAAAATAAACTTGTCGTAAGCCTCTGAAACTGCACCATATACAGAATGATATATATCATTATCAGAATAGCTGTACAGTCCTACTGAGCCATCATTTGTAAAAAACGGTAAAAATTCATCCATTACAGCATTATAGCCCAATAATATGCAAAATAAAAATATGTTAAGTAATATTAAATATGACGTAATTCAGGCATTATAAGCATTTTAGCCAATTTATCAGAGCCGTCAAATGTTCTTTTTTCTAAGATACTTGCAGCAGAAGTCTTATCATAATCAACCATTCTATGTTCAATTTCAAGTTTTCCGTTAGTTATATCGGCTATAACATAGCAAGCTTGCGGTTTCTTAGTAAAAGGTCTGCCAACACTACCATCATTAACAACTGTAATTTTTGAATTAGTTTGATAACCGCATGGAATGTGCGTATGACCGCAAAATACAACATCCGCATCAACTTCTGTGAAAATATCCTCTATAATATCCATATCCATATTAGGAAAAATATTTTCATTGTTGCGTCTTGGTGAACCATGAACAAGCAAAATTTTTAATCCGTCTATTTCAAGCGATTTATTTATAGGTAAATTTTTTAAATAAATTTTGTTTTCATCACTAATTTCTTTTACGTCTTGTTCTAAAGCATTAGCCATTATAGGAGCATTCTTTTTAACGATTTCAAAAATTTCATTATTGAAATTGGCTATCATTTCATCAGTATTACCCTGAATAACAGTCCAGTCTTGAGTTTTTACGAAATCTACTGTTTTATTAGGTTCAGGTCCAGCCATAGCTATATCTCCCAAACATAATACCCTTTCTATATCAAATTTCTTCATATCTTCTAAAACTGCTCTAAGTGCAAACATATTCCCGTGTATGTCTGATAGTACTGCAAACTTCATATCTACCTCATTATATTTTTTAGTGATATTATTATTTTATGATAAACAGACGTAAAACAAAACAAATTTCAATAGGAAATGTTAAAATTGGCGGAGATGCTCCAATTTCAGTTCAGTCAATGTGTAACACAGACACAAGAGATGTAAATGCAACATTAACTCAAATAAATGAACTTGCGGATGCCGGCTGCGAGATTATAAGATTGGCAGTTTTAAATAAAGATGCGGGAGAAGCCCTTAAAGAAATTATTAAAAAGTCTCCTATACCTGTAGTTGCAGATATTCATTTTGATTATAGATTAGCAATTCAATCAATAAACAATGGTGTGTCAGCACTAAGATTAAATCCCGGAAATATCGGAAAACGTGAAAATGTAGAAAAAGTTGTAAAACTCGCTAAACAGCAAAATGTTCCCATAAGAATAGGCATAAATGCAGGGTCATTAGAAAAAAGCTTAAAAGACTTGGATATAAGTTTGCCTGAAAAGCTTGTAATGAGTGCGGAGGGACATATAAAAATATTGGAAGATTTAGATTTTGATAAAATCAAGGTTTCGTTAAAATCTTCTGATGTAGTTACAACAATTGAAGCTTATAAGTTATTTTCACAAAAATATGACTACCCTGTTCATGTTGGACTTACTGAGGCGGGAACACTAAAAGGAGGATTAGTAAAATCCTCTGTTGGCATAGGCAGTCTCTTAACACAAGGAATAGGGGACACAATAAGAGTATCTCTCACCGAAAATCCTGTTGAAGAAGTATACGCAGGCTTTGCAATACTCAAGGCACTAAACTTACGTAAAAAGGGTGTTAACTTCATTTCCTGTCCAACATGCGGGAGAACACAAATAAAACTAATTGAACTTGCAAAAAAAGTAGAGGACAGATTTAAAGATTTAGATGCAAATATTACAATAGCTACGATGGGTTGCGCAGTTAATGGTCCTGGGGAAGCTTCCGGTGCTGATTTTGGAATTGCAGGTGGTATAAATGAGGGTTATATTTTTAAAAAGGGGGAAATAATTGCTCGTGTGTCGGAGGAATTGCTGCTTGATGAACTTGAAAAAGTTATAAAAAATTCACTAAATATGTAAATAATTTGTAAAGCGGTGGAAATAAATGATAATATAATGTAAAATTATATTGTAAGAGGTTTATATGAATAAAAAGATTTTATTATTAACATTGACTTTAGCATTTGCCTTAAGTGCAGAAGCATACGTTACTACAGACGAATTAACTTCACCTGAAGCTTTAATAAATTATAATTACTCATCTGTTTCAGCTGAGCATGTTCAATTGGTAAAAGCACAAAATGCAAATAAACCATATAGAAGTCCACGATATTCTAAAAAACCTTGGTGGCGTACATTGTGGGAATATATAGATCCGGGTACGGATGACGGATACTTATTACAGCATGACGTACAGCCCGGTCATTCTTGGAAAGATTTATAATTTAAAGATTATATGCAACGAATTTGCATAACTCTATCAGCCAAGCAGGCATGATACCAATAATGAGTGTTAACAATGCGCAAGCATATAAAATAACTATTGGAGATGATGTTCTGTTTGGCAGTATTTCGTTGCTAACAGATGCATTTCGTTCAAACATTAATTTAACAATCTTTGTATAGTAATAGCAAGCTACAACAATTGTAAGCGCTAAAATTATAAGCATTGGAATAAAAATTGCACCTGAACGTATAATAGCAGAGAATAAGTATAGTTTTGCAATAAATCCGGAGGTAATAGGAAATCCTGCAAGACCAAATATACATATAGCAAATGCTAATGTAAAAATAGGATTTGAATACGCAAATCCTTTAAATTCGTACAGTCTTGTTGAATAATTAGAGTTTTCCAAAACAATAATAGCAGAGAATGCTCCTAAATTCATAAATATATAGGTTACAAGATAAAATAATACTGTCGAAAGATTATACACAGAAACAAGAGAAAGTGCAAAAAGCATATAAGAAGCATTGGCGCTTGAACTACAAGCTAAGAGCCTTATTATATTTTTTTGTCTTAATGCGAGAATATTTGCCCATATAGCTGTAATTACAGCAAGAATTATAAGTATAATTGGTAATTCAAAAGAATATCCTGCAACAAATGCCAAAAGTCTAGCCATAATAGCAATCATTGCAATTTTTGGAATTGTTGCGACAAAAACTGCTACAGATGTTGCACTACCCTCATAAACATCCAGAACCCAGTTTGCGAAAGGTAATATTGCTAACTTGAACAATAGTCCAATAGAAATAAAAATTATCGCTAATGTATAAATTAGTGTAGGTTCATTTTGCAAGAAATAATCGTTAATAGCGTTGAAGTTTAAACTTGAAGTTATTCCATATAAATAAGAAACTCCAAATAAATATATTGCTGTTGAAAAAGAATTTGTAATTAAATATTTGAAAGAAGCTTCTTTAGAGTTATATCCTTTTTTGTAGCCTATAAGAAAGTATGTTGAAAAACTCAACATTTCAAGAGAAACTGTCAATGTTAAAAAATCGTTTGAAGACACAACAAATAGAGCTGATAAAATACCGGATAATAACAATGCATAAAACTGAAATGTTTTGTGATTTCTCCTTGTAACATTCTTCTTTGAAAGTAAAACAATAATAAATGCTGAAATTAAAATCAATGCTTTCGCAAATACCGTAAATGTATCCGATATTACAGCTTCATTAAAACTAAAAAATACAGGCTCAAGCTGAAGAAACTTAAGTGAAAAAAGAGCTGTAGCTATACCTGTCAATGCTATCCATTTTGATAATTTATGAATACGAACGGTATAAAACATTGAAAATGCAGAAAGCACTAAAATTGTTATAACTAAAATAAATTCAGACAACATAGAATTTGAAATATCAGAAATAAAATTCATTAAATTACCCTCCAAAAGCTCCAACTATAAGTTTTACATTAGTTGAAATAATATCAATAATTGACATTGGCATAACTCCAAATACAATCGTGATTAATGACAATGAAAATAGAATTATAAACTCGTGTACTGCAACATCATTAATTGCCATATATCTTTCTGATATATTTGAATAAAAAACACTATGCATAAGTCTTAACAAATAACAAGCTGATAAAACAAGCACTATTATTGATGCTAATGCCAAAACTTGTATTAAATAGTTACTAAGTACCGATGAAATAAGTGCCCCAAAAAATACCAGAAACTCTCCCGGAAACGACATAAGCAGAGGTAATCCAATACTAGCAAGTATAAGTATTAACGCAAATCCTGCAAGACGCGGCATAGTTGATGCCAATCCGCTAAGTTGTATTATTTCTCTTGTTGAAGTTCTCTTATACACTACTCCCACTACAAAAAATAAACCTGCAGAAATTATTCCGTGAGCTAACAGTAAAATATATGCACCAACAATTCCGGCTGAATTTGCCGAGCAAAGACCTAATAGTACAATACCCATAGATGAAATACTTGAATATGCAATAATTTTCTTTATGTCAGACTGTTTATATGCCAAAATTGCGCTATAAACAATATTTATAAAAGCTAATACTGCCAAATAGGGGATAATAATCAAAAACGCATCTGATAGCATTTGAATATTAAACCTTATAATACCGTATGCACCCATTTTTAACAAAATTCCAGCCAATAGCATACTTACAGGAGTAGGTGCATCAACGTGAGCAGATGGCAGCCAGCTGTGAAGCGGTACTATAGGGAGTTTTACGGCAAAACCTATTAATATCAATATTGAAGTCGCAATTTGCAAATAAACAGGAGCAGTATCATAGTCAAATTTTAAACTTGATATATCAGCTGTGAGCTCAGATGTAGAAATAAAATTAAAATTGTAAAGCATTAAAAATCCGCATAGCATAAATAAGCTGCCTACAAATGTATACAGTAAAAATTTCATTGCGGATTTTTTTGCATTGCCGCTACCCCATAAGCTAATCAAGAAATACATTGGAATTAATTCAAGTTCCCAAAATAAGAAAAACTCAAACATATCACCTGAACAAAATACGCCTAATACTGCGGTTTCCAAGATAAAAATTAAAGCATAAAACAGATTATGTTTTGAATTAATAATACCTTTACTTGCCATACAAGACATTAAAATTAAGAAAGATGTCAGGATAACAAGTAAAAGAGAAATTCCATCCAACTGCATTGACATTGATATACCTAATGAACCAAGCCATTTTTGTCCGAAAAAAGTAAGTTCAGTTTGATAATTTGCAGGTAATGATGAATCAAAAAATGCTAAAAACAAAATTGAATATACAAAATGCAGTGATGCAAATGTTTTAGCCAATCTTCTTATTAAAACAGACTTACCAGATAACAAAGGTAATAAAAAAAGTATTGATATTAACAATGGTGAAAATACTAAAATTTTTAAATCCATTACTGCACCTCAGAAAAATAAATAATTAACGCATATACCAGCATAACTCCGCCGAAACACGTCATTATGACAAACAACGAATATGACAAGTAAGATTGAGGATTACCTGTCTGCATTTTAGAAAATATTAATGAAAAAATTCGTACTACTAATGAAGAAAAATATGAAATTCCTTCACAAATATATTTCTCAATATAACTAAAGAAACTTGCAATATAAGCATATAATTTCACAATATAACTATTAACATCATCAGCATAAAAAGCGTTTAATGACAAATTATAAAATATTGGAAGTTTCTTTAAACTATTTCTGTATTTAAAAGACAAATAAGCTAAAGCTATTGCAATCGTTGTAATTACAATGTTAATTATTACAAGATAAATATTTGATTCTTTTGGAAAAACAAACCATAATGCTATCACAAATATAGCAAATATAATTGGTACATAATTTAATATTATACTTGTATCTTTATGATTTTCATTTGACTCACCTTCAAATAAATAAAAATATAATCTAAATAGGTAATAAGCTGTCATAAAAGCTATAATCACAGATAAGATTGCATAAATGTAGTGATTATTTTCGACTAAACTACTCAAAATCATTTCTTTAGAAGTAAACCCTGAAAACATTAATCCTGACAAGGAAATAATGCCTATTAAAAAGGCATAGGCACAAGCTGGGAGTTTTTTTCTTAAACCTCCTGCATATCTTATATCCTGATTTCCAGCTAAAGTATGTACAACAGTTCCGGCAATTAAAAATAACATAGCTTTTGCAAAAGCATGAGATGTCAAATGAAACAGACTTATAGTAACTGAACAGCTGCCTACGGCTAAAAACATTAAACCTAATTGTGCATTAGTAGAA
>Ga0256405_10012276_pt1 | contig 10661 bp, 12 predicted proteins | sample RumenRJG_02DNA_FD_189096 | JGI IMG/M metagenome (GOLD analysis project Ga0256405, IMG submission 189096) | Bovine rumen microbial communities from Lethbridge, Alberta, Canada - RJG_02 | ecosystem: Host-associated > Mammals > Digestive system > Stomach > Rumen | place: Canada: Alberta... | reverse complement strand
CTTCCGGACGATTTCGTTGATTTCTTCCGTCACACGGTCGGTGAGAATGAGCAGCTTTGGTTCCTGCACCGTGCTGTCGATTTTGATTTCGACCTTCAATAACGCCACCTCCCTGGTACGCCTGTATCATAATCTGCACGGCGTGCTTTGGCAAGCGATTTACGATACTTGGTCGTTTTTGGGATATAAAAGGCAGATTTGTCTGCCTGCCCGGCGAGCCTTGCAGCACAGTCCTTGTCACACATCTCGAAGTAGGAAGCAAGGGTTAAGAGAAGCTCCCGCTAAAAGAATACAGCAATCCTTTTATGGCCAGACTGTCCGAAAATTGAGCTTCGGGCCGGAGACGGACTGCGTGCCGGTAAAGATGTTCGGAAATCTGACAGCGCCGGTGCAGAAGATTCCATACAATGCGCGGATCAGCCCGAGCAACCACACGCTGGACACGGGGCATGTGCCGAAAAAGAAGGTCGTCCTGAGGATACAGGACAACAAAGAAAAGTTAAAGCAGCGAATGTGCCTGTCAGAGCATCCCTTCGGAACGGTGAAGTGGTACCGAGGCGCACACTACCTGCTGTGCAAGGGAAAGACGAAAGCCGCGGCGGAGCTGGGACTGAGCTTTCTCGCGTATAACCTGACAAGAGCGATCAACATCGTGGGAGTCAGGTCATTGATTGCGGCCATGTGAGCAGAGAATGCTCACTTTTTTCGCGTAAAACAGCATACAGGCAAACAAAAATGTCCGAAAACTCGCACTAAAAACGAGTTTTCGGACAAATTGTGCCAAAGTACGCCCAAAAGGTACAAAACCGAGCTAAGTACGCCTAAAAGGTACGCGCCGAACGGCTCGATAGACCGGAATTGGGCAACTTACTTTATTTCTGAAAACACATACGCCTGATGAATCCATGAGAAAAGCTCATCATCTATCTCATCCGCAGTTCCAATGACAATGTGAGTTGTCCATCTTCCAGGATACGGCTCTGTTTTTACTGCGACCCGATCAGAATCCAACGGGTAGGGCAATCCCAATGTGATTACAAGATAGGGACTTGGAAGCTCTGCTTTCTTTTTTACCCGTGCAAAGGACACGCAAGCGAATATATGCCTGTTTGAAAAGGAGATCTGTGTCTTCTGCACCCTCTTCTTTGCTGCAGGAAACAACTCATAGATTTTGGTTTCAAATACTTCATATAACAGTAACGCCGATGGGTTCTTATCAAAAAACAGCAAGGTATCAGTATCCACTATGTTTTCACCTCTTCAAATCCCGGTTTGTTGAAGCATAACTGCGCTAAGTACAAACAAAAGTACACCAGAGAAAAGAATTATGTAAACTCATCTCTCCGTGGAGTGTTCCCTGCAAGTATTTGCATGTACTCATAAAAGCTCTCGTTCACCTCATCCTTTCAGATCACAGCCAGTCGGCAACCTTCTGTTTCGAGTTCTTCGCCTGAGAACCCTTGACGGCGAGGCCGGGCTTCACGTCCGCACCTTTGCACAGCTTCTTGACATCGGAAACCATGCTGCCGAGGCCGGAGCCCTCGTGCGTACTGATAACACGCACAGTTTTTCCGCTGAAATCCAAACCTGTGAGCGCGGTCGCCATCTCCGGCGCGTAGGTACCCCAGTAGACCGGGCTCATGATGAAGAAGGTATCGTAGGCGGAAATGTCCGCCAGCTTCTCCTTGATCGGCGCGTTGCCGATCCTTTTCTTTGCCTCTTTGATGCAGGTGTTGTAGTCCTTTGCATAGGGCACGGCCGGCTCAACCTTGAACATGTCTGCGCCGGTCAGCTCCTGCACAAATTCCGCGACGATCTCGGTGTTGCCTTTGTCGATCCAGCCGACTGCATAGTTCTCGTCGGCCCTGCTGAAATAGATGATCAGGCTCTTGCTCATTTTCGGATAAACCTCCTGTCTGCTTCGTTATCTTCCAGGCTCACATATCGCTCTACGGTCATGTGCAGATCATATTTCTCCCGTAGCGCGGCGATGGTCGCCATCATGGGAGATGCATGGTGCGCGTCGATAGCCGCCTGATCCGCCCACGAATCGATCAGCAAGATCGTTTCCGGATCATCCAACGCCTGATAATACTCATACCGCATATTCCCCGGCTCGGACCGGATCAAGTCCACCGTGCCGGATGAGATCATCGCTTCCGCAAACGCCTTTGCCGATCCGTTTGTTCCTTTATATCGCAAATTAACGGTAATCATCGGCGCACCTCCAGAACAATCCCGAGTTGTCGGAATGGATTATACCATACAACTCGGGATGTTGGAAGCTTGTATTGATCTCATTTCTCCGTTTCAGAGCGCAGCCATTTCACTTCACTGCAGTCTTCCCAGTCTTCAGGATAGCCGCATCTTCGAAGATAGTTCTTTCCGCCGTCAACGGCGCACGCGCCACAAGAGCAAAAACGGAAATCGTGGACCGTCTCGCTCTCGATCACGTCTCTGCATTTTCTGCAGCGGATTCGGTTGTGAATTATTATACTCTTCATCATAATCGAAAAAATGAGATTTATAGAAATCAAAAGCGGTTTTCACCTTCTGATTGTGACGGAATAAGATTGAGCAAGCTCTTTGAGGACTTCATCGATGCTCAGAGGGAGGTCACCGTCCTAACGGATTGCGAGACATTTTGCTATGTGATTTCGTCTGACCGCTGCCAACCAACATGATGGTCAGGAACGCATGCGATGGTGGATTATTGCTTTAGTATTTATCGCAGTATCTCCAGCTCGGCTAAAAGAAACAAATAATTTCAAAAAGATATTGACACAAGATGTTTCGCGTAGTATATTCTCATTACCGAAACAACTTGTGTTTTTATTTGGAGGCGCTTATGCGACGGATTGATCCATCGAAAAAAGAAATCATCGCGGAATATATCGACAAGCATTTTTGCGAGCACGATGAGATTCCGTCTGTGCGTGACATCGTAGAAGGCACGGGGATTCCTCTTTCCACCGTGCACCGTTATCTCATTTCCATGCGCGAGGACGGATCGCTGGATTACTCCGGCCGCCGCACCGCGCGCACAAAATTGATGGAGGACGCGGCGCCGGTCCACGCGCTGCAGGTGCTCGGGACCGTCGCCTGCGGCCCAGGACAGGAAGAGGAACAGCGCTTCATCGAGTACATCCGTATGCCGGAGAGTTTAGTCGAGAAGGGAGACTTCTTTGCGCTGATCGCCAAAGGTGAGAGCATGATTGGTGCGGGCATCTTCCCCGGAGATTATGTTTTTGTGAAGCGTCAGCAGACAGCCAACGAGGGCGATCTCGTCATCGCGCTGTTTGATGGAAAGAACAATCTGAAGAAACTTGGCTTCGATCAGAAGAACAAAAAGTTTATTCTTCATTCCTGCAACCCCGATGCGAAAACATATCCCGATATTATCGTGGATGAACTTCAGATCCAAGGCGTAGTGAAAGGCTCGTATCATAAGCACTGATTGCGGAGGACATAGAACGAAATTGAAAAACGCCATCGCAGAAGATCGTCTTCGACTTCCTTCTTTCGATTGCCCGAATCTGAGCTGCCATGCAAAGAATCTTGTCTTTGCCGCCAGTGCGGAGGCAAGAAATCGCGCAAAGCTCGTTCCGCTGAAAGATGTTCCCGCGCATATCTCAATAGATTTCATCGTGTTCTGTCCGAAGTGCAAACAGCAGTTTGCTATGATTCGGAATCTAAAAACGACGTACATTCCATTTGATGCGATTCCCCTTCACGGCAGAGTCGCCACTTGAACGAACTGAATGCTTTGGCATAGTGAGCCGTCCTCCCACCCGTGAATGTGGAAGCAAAGGGCAGGTATCAAGTCCAAAAAAGAATCACGCAGCATGAGAAGTTGCGCGTGATCTTTGGCTTGATGCCTGCTCTTGTTTTTTCAGTTTTTACATGAGCGTGACTTTTTTCGACAGCATTTTTTATCAAAAATCTGTTAGATTCGGAAGAAGAAACGTGAAAAAACGGAGCGCAGGGTAACGGTCAGATACTAAGAGCAAGTATCGACCCGTGGCCCAAATTTCGGCTTTTGCCTCTTTGGTCCCGGTCAAAACTTGTTGGGGAGTGCCTTCCCCAAACCCAGCAGAACGAAAGAAACGATCATTTTTTCTCACACGGAGGTGTTCAAAAAATGCGGGGAACATACGACACGCCCAAGCGCAGTCATGTCATCAAAACGCGCCTGGACGATGAAGAATATAAGTTCTTCCTGTTGAAATGCAAGGCCTATGGGATGAATCAATCGGAAATGATCCGTACATCTTTGGATAAGCTCGTCATCAATCCCGTAATCAAATTCTCGCCGGTGAACAAAGAGTTGCTTTCCAAAATCGACGAGCTGATCACCGAAGGAAAACGCATCGGCAACAATCTCAATCAGATCGCCCGCGCACTTAATTCCGGTTTTCCCGATCAATCTCTTGAATCAGAAATCCGCCGCGCGCTCGGCGATCTGGCGGAATGGAAATATGAAATCCTGCAGGAGGTGGGCAGCGCCATTGGCAACGATCAAACATTTGAGCTCGAAAAACTCGGACCTCGGGGCCGCCGAGCGTTACTTGATCTTTCAGCACGACGAGAGCAGCAACAAACCGGTTCTTGATGAGTACGGTCATCTCATTCCGCGCGAGGATTATCGCATCGACACCGTGCTCTGCGGCGATGAGGATTTTGCCATTGCCTGCATGAAAACGAACCTCGCCTATAACAAAAATCTCTCCCGCGGCGATGTCAAGACGCATCATTACATCATCAGTTTTGATCCCCGCGACGCGGAAGACAACGGCCTGACGATGGATCGCGCGCATGAGCTGGGCTTGGAATTTTGCAAAAAGCATTTCCCCGGCCATCAGGCTTTGGTCGCGACTCACCCGGACGGTCACAACAAAAGCGGCAACATTCATGTGCATATCGTCATCAACAGTTTGCGCATCGAGCGCGTGCCGCGAATGCCGTACATGGATAAAGACTGCGATATGCTGCCCGGCATGAAGCACCGATGTACATCCGCAGCTCTCCGTTATTTCCGCGCGGAAGTGATGGAAATGTGTCAGCGCGAGGGGCTGTATCAGATCGATCTGCTCAACGGCAGCAATAACAGAATTACTGAACGCGAGTACTGGGCGCAGAAGCAGGGACAGAAAAAACTCGACGAAGAAAACGCCGAGCTGATCGCAAACGGTGAAGAACCGAAGCAGACGAAGTTTGAAACGGACAAGCAAATCCTGCGTCAGCAGATCCGCGCCGCGCTCCAAAAATCCAAATCGTTGGAAGACTTTTTCGATTATCTTTTGGAGGATTACGGCATTGCGGTCAAAGAGAGCCGCGGTCGTTTCAGCTATCTGACGCCGGAGCGCTCGAAGCCGATCACATCGCGCAAGCTGGGAGATGACTTTTCCAAAGAAGCGATCCTCGCCGCGTTGGAGCAAAATGCAAAACAGATCATTCCTTCTGTCACTCAGAGGCCGGACACTTTTGTCACGCCCGCAGCAAAACCGGAGATCGAAAAGCTGATTGATCTCGAAGCCAAACGCGCCGAAGGAAAGGGCGAGGGCTACATCCATTGGGGCACGGTCTTCAATCTGAAAACGATGGCGAAGACACTTTTATATTTACAGGAAAACGGGCTTACCGATCTGGACGCACTCGACGCCGCATTAGAGGAATCGCATGAGAACACAAATACAGCCCGCACCGATCTGAAAAAGATCGAGGCGGAACTGAATGCGAAAAAGGAATTGCAGCGGCATGTCCTGAACGCCCGCGACGCGAAAGATCTGCATGCAGAGTACTTGAAGCTGCCGAAGAAAAAGCAGGAAAAGTTTTACGAGGAAAACCATCCGGCGCTCATGCTCTATGACGCGGCCATGCGGTATTTCAAAGAGAACGAGGTCAAGATGATTCCTACCGTCAAGCGAATCCAGGATGAGATCGAAGATCTGACTTCGGCGAAAAACGCCGGATACACCGAATACCGTGAGAGCCAAAAGCGCGAAAAGGAGCTGCAGACCGTCAAAGCCAATATTGAAAAAATGCTCCGGCTGCAAGAGCCGGAGATCGGGCAGGAGCGCAAAAGGGACGAACAGGAATTGTAGATCAGGTGTCACGCTTTAGGCATGAAAAAATGCAGCGATCATGTAGGTTTCTATTGCACGATTCTGACAGGTTAATACGATTTGACCTGCACCCCGGTTTTCCGGCCTTTAGAGCGTGACATTTTCAAAAGGCAAGGGCTGCGGAGTGGAAAAATAGAGCTGCAAAAGTCCAGCAATCATGCGGGTTCCGAGGCGCACTTTTGATGGGGTAATACGATTTCTCGTTCCCCGCGATTTAGGATTTCTATTATTCCACTTTCCCAGTCCGGTGCCGCTTCGGCTGTTAGCTTTTAGGGCATGAAAAATGCAGGCATCATGCGGTTTTCAGGACGCGGTATTGACGAGGGAATATGATTTCCCGTCTTCCTCGAATTACGCCCTTCTAAACGCTAACAAAAATCCGGCAACTCGCTGCCGCTGCGAAAAAGAAATAGGAGCTAAAACGGAAAATCGCCAGATTTGTCCGGTCGAGGGATTGGGGAGCCGTCATCCCCAACGAGATGGCCGGAGGAAAGAAAAACTCATTTTGGAGTTTTCGTATTCGCCAGGCGTATCTTGCTTTAGAAATGTCGCGGAAAGGAAAACATGAAAAAATGGAAAACGAGCACATGACCGATTTTGAAGATGAAGCATTTGACCTTGATTCCGACGAAGCTGAATATCTGGAAATGATCGAATCATGGGAAGGTGACGAGGACGACGGAAGCGACAGTATCCCGGAGCTGTATTTCAGTCGGCCCGATCCTTATGCGAAACACGATCCTCAGCCAGACGATCAGTATCGCCGCAACTATCACATTGATGAGCAGGGGCGCATCGTTGTTCGGAATCTGAGCGCATGGTGGATTCCGGAAATGAAGATCATGGAAGAAATCGACGGGACCATCTATACGGTCACCGGCAGTTATGAGGGAACAGAGATGCTGGATCAAAAACTATCCCGAATCATGCTGCACAATCTGGAGGATTTCTGATGACAAACGAAAAAGGTTATGTTACCATGGAGCCGACCAATCCTGTACAGACAGTTGCCCCCGAAAAGGAGGAAACAGAATTGATCAGGGCAACTGATAAAATCACCGCATTATACTGCCGCCTCTCAAACGAGGACTCTCTGGATGGCGAGTCGAACTCCATAAGTAATCAGCGCAGAATCCTCGAATCCTTTGTGCGAGACAAGAAGCTGCCGAACCCCGTTTTCTTCATCGACGACGGATACAGCGGAACCGATTTTGATCGCCCCGGCTTTCAGGAAATGCTGGATGAGATCGAAGCGGATCATGTAGCCGTGGTGCTGACAAAAGACCTTTCCCGCCTCGGACGCAATTCCACTATGACGGGTATGTTTATCAACATCACCTTTGCCAAACACAACGTCCGGTACATTGCGATTAACGACAACTTCGATACGATTAATCAAAACAGCGTGGACAACGATTTTGCCGGGATTCGCATGTGGTTCAACGAGTTTTATGCCCGCGATACCAGCCGGAAGGTTCGTGCCGTCGTCAAAGCCAAGGGCGAGCGCGGCGAGCCGCTGACCGGATTTCTGCCGTATGGCTACATCAAAGATCCGAACGATCCGAAGAAATGGATCGTGGATGAGGAAGCCGCAAAGGTGGTCAAACGCATCTTCGCACTCTGCATGGAAGGCCGCGGCCCGACGCAGATCGCCAATCAGCTTGAAGCGGAAAAGGTGCTGAACGTCACGGCCTACTACATGAAGGAAGGGCGCAAGTCAAACCATCCGGAACCAGCCAACCACTATCATTGGGAGTCCAGAACCATCTCGGATATCCTTGCCCGCCGCGAATACACCGGCTGTACAGTCAACTTCAAGACCTACTCCAATTCCATCTGGGATAAGACGACACGCAAGAATCCGGTGGAGAACCAAGCGATCTTCTACGACACACATCCTGCCATCATCGACATTGACACCTTCGATAAAGTGCAGGAGATCCGCGAGCAGCGTCACCGCAGAACGAAATCCGGCAACACGCACATGTTTTCCGGCCTTGTGTTCTGCGCAGACTGCAAAGGCAAAATGTATTTCAGCGGTTCTCACGACGATCCAAGCAAATGGAATTACACCTGCTCGAACTCTCGCGGCAGCGATTCTCCGTGCTCGGCCCACTTCATCCGCGCAATCGTGTTGGAGCGTTTGGTCTGGAATTACACGCAAAGGGTCATTGAGCTTGTACTCCGCTATGAAGCCCATTTCCGGGCAATCATGGAAGAGAAGATGCAGACGGAGAGCAAAGCGATCCTCAAGACCAAGCAGAAACAACTTGAGAAGGCGGAGAAGCGCATCCAGGAGCTCGATCGGCTGTTCGTGCGTACCTATGAGGACAACGTATCCGGCAAACTGAGCGACGAGCGGTTTGCAGCGATGAGCCAGGGTTATGAGGAAGAGCAGCAGGACTTGAAGGAAGCGGCAGACACTCTCCGGAAGGAGATCGAAGTACAGGAACAGCAGAACCAGAATTTAGATCTGTTCATTGAGCGCATTCAGAAGTACACGGCTTTGGAGGAGCTGACGCCCTATGTGGCGCACGAGCTCATCAAGGCGATCTATGTGGGCGCACCGGACAAGAGCAGCGGCAAGCGCCGCCAGAGCATCCACATCGAGTATGATCTGATCGGATTTATCCCGCTGAATGAACTGATGAAGCAGGAAACGGCATGACAAAATGCCATGCCGTCCCTGCAAAGACGATAAAACTATCTTACGGGAGTGGGCCCTTGCCCCCCCTCCCGCTTTCCGATGCGCAATCGCAAATCGCGGGCGGGGCGAGCCACGCCCCTACGATGTTTCAACGGGAGCCGAACGCAGCCGAGGGCGATGAAAAAGGCGTTGATTTATCAACGGAAATAGCCGGATAAAAGGGCTTTCGTTTTGTCACAGGTTAAAGAGCCGAGTCAAGTGTTTTCTTGAAAAACGAAACGCTGTCATTGCGGGAATATGAGATTAATGGTAAGATAATAACAACTTTCTCATTACTGCGAAAAGAATAGGTGTTTTTATGAAATACGAATTAATTGAACGTCACAGAAATACTTCAGACAATGAGCTTCTTGATGATGTGAAGAGAGTAGCTTCGATCTATAATAAACCGACGCTTACTCGAAATGAGTATAAAAAGTATGGTAAATATGGATTAAACACTTTTCTTCGCCATTTCGGAAGTTGGAACAATGTATTAGAGAGGTGTTCGCTACAAATTGGCGCTTTACAACTTGCAGCTGCAAAGAGTAGCCATAATCACAGTAGCGTTTCTGATAGTCAGCTTCTTGAAGACTTACGGAAGGTTGCCCTATTACTCGATAAGAGTAGCATTACTTGTGGTGAGTATGAGCAATACGGCGAATATTCTCGTGATAGTTTTTATAGACATTTTGGTAAGTGGAATAATGCGTTGGAAAGTGCCAGTCTTGAGCCGTTTGAAAAAGTAGCAGGGAAAAGAGTCCCGACGGAGGAATTGTTTGCCGAGATAGAACGGCTATGGACACAATTTGGGCGACAGCCAACAGTTACAGATGTTAAGAATGGGTATTCAAAATACTCATTAAATACATTTACAAGGCGCTTTGGCGGGTGGTGTAATGCACTACGAGCTTTTGTTGAGTATGTGGGAGAGGAAGATTCCGAAACAAATAGGAGGAGAATCGAAGAAGATTATAGTCAACCTATGGCATTGAAAACAAAAGAGTCAAAGACCGAAACAAAGCAACAAATAATAAAGGACAAACATACAACCCAGCGGGAACCAAATTTACGACTACGGTTCAAAGTGTTGCAACGAGATAATTTTAAATGCTGTTCATGCGGTGCTTCACCTGCTAAAGACCCGACAGTAGTACTACATGTAGACCATATTATTCCTTGGTCCTTGGGCGGTGAAACGGAGATAAACAATTTACAAACCTACTGTTCAAAATGCAACCTGGGCAAAAGCAACATATTATAATTCGTATGTTCTCGTATATTTTCAAGATAACTAATTAAATAAACATAGTAAATAAGCGAAGTTCTAATGTTTATTTCGTTCCCTACTATGAAGCCGGAAAACAACTGAAACTGACATACACATCGCCCTGCCCTTTCTGGCAGGGCGATGTGTATCTTGAAAAGTAGACGCGCCACGTGAAAAGCCGCCGTTGCGGGAGCGGGCGCGCTATGGTAAAATACCGACAAACGATCAAAGCGTGAGGAGGGGAGCGCTGTGCTGCTGTACCATTACTCCGTCGATTCCTACCGGGACGGCGGAGAGCTGATCAACGACTTCAAAAACAACTGCCGCTTTGCCGAGCCATTCCTGCTCGCGCTGGAAAAAGGCGAGGATTGCTTTTGGAGCGTCTTTTTTTCCGCCATGTCATATGCGCGCGAGCTCTGCGCACTGGGGCTGAGAAAGCATGAGAATTATACGAAGGACGCGGTAGAGGGGATCTTCGAATGGGTCAGAAGACGCGAGTTCCCCACCGACTCGGCCAGCCGCGTCGGCTGCGTCTACTACTGTGAAAGCAAGGACGAGGCCATCGCTTATCTGAAGGCGG
>Ga0256405_10012275_pt1 | contig 10661 bp, 11 predicted proteins | sample RumenRJG_02DNA_FD_189096 | JGI IMG/M metagenome (GOLD analysis project Ga0256405, IMG submission 189096) | Bovine rumen microbial communities from Lethbridge, Alberta, Canada - RJG_02 | ecosystem: Host-associated > Mammals > Digestive system > Stomach > Rumen | place: Canada: Alberta... | reverse complement strand
ACCAGCAGGTGATTTAGAAAGACTTAAAATTGCTATTTTATATGGAGCAGATGCAGTATATATAGGAGGACCTATTTTAGGCTTAAGAGCAAACGCTATTAATTTTACATTAGAAGAAATTAAAGAAGGTGTAGAATTTGCTCATGAACATAATGCTAAAGTATATGTTACTGTAAATATTATTCTACATAATAAAGAAATAAAACATGTAGTTAAATATTTAAAAGATCTAGAAAAATGTAATATAGACGCTATTATCGTATCAGATCCAACTATTATTGAAATAGCAAAAACTTGTACAAATTTAGAAATCCATTTATCAACACAAAAATCAACAATGAATATAGAAGCAGCAAAATTCTTTAAAGAACAAGGTGTAAAAAGAATAGTATTGGCTCGTGAAACATCAAAACAAGAAATAAAAGAAATAATGAAAAATACAGGTATTGATATAGAATGCTTTATCCATGGAGCTATGTGTTCAGCTATAAGTGGAAGATGTGTTTTATCAAATGTTTTCACTGGTAGAGATGCAAATAGAGGTGGATGTGCTCAAATATGCAGATGGGACTTTGAACTAGAAGATAAAGAAGGAAATAAATTACAAGGAGAAAAACCATTTACATTTTGTGCTAAAGATTTATCAATGTTAAAATATATTCCAGATATGATAGATATGGGAATAACATCATTTAAAATAGAAGGAAGAATGAGATCAGTCTATTATATTGCTACTGTAGTAAGTACATATCGTAAAATAATAGATTCATATTTAGAAAATAAAGAATATAAATATGATAAAAAATTAGAAAGTATTTTAAGAAATGTTGCTAATAGAGATGCAGTACCACAATTCTTTAATGGAGTAAATGATGTTACATGTAATTACTATAATGGAAGAGAAGAAATATCTAATCAAGATTTCTTAGGAATAGTACTTGATTATGATGATTATCTTAAAATGGCAACTATTGAACAAAGAAATTATTTTAAAACAGGAGATAAAGTAGAAATATTTGGACCAGATCATAATATAATAGAATTAACTATTGATAAAATATGGGATGAAGAAAACGAATTAATTGATGTAGTAAATCATCCTAGACAAATAGTATATTTAAAAATAGATGCAGATATACATCAATTTGATATGATTAGAAAAAAACTTGACAAATAATAAAATTTATAGTATTATTTTGCAAGTATTAGAAAAATACAAAAAAGGAAAGCGTGAGAAATATGGCAAATACTAATGAAGTATATGTTACAAGTGAAGGATTAGAAAAAATGAAATCTGAACTTGATTATTTAAAAATGGAAAGAAGACCTGAAGTAATTCAATCTTTAAAAGAAGCAAGAGCATTAGGTGATTTATCAGAAAATGCTGAATATGACGCTGCAAGAGCAGCTCAAGCAGAAGTTGAAAACAAAATAATTGAATTAGAACAAATGATAGAACATGCAGTAGTAATTGAAGAAACAACTGCTGATGAAGTTTCAATTGGTAATTCAGTTAAAATTAAATATGTAGAAGATGGAGATATTGAAGAATTTACAATTGTAGGTTCTAAAGAAGCAGATCCATTTGAAAACAAAATTTCTAATGAATCTCCAATCGCAAAAGCCATTTTAAATAAAAAAGTAAATGAAATTGTTTTAGTAGATAGTCCTAATGGAAAATATGAAGTTCAAATATTAGAAATAAAATAACTAGAAATCTAGTTATTTTACTTGTATTTTAGCAAATTTTATTATATACTATAGAGGTATTGAGGAGGAAATTATGGCAAAGAATGTAAAAGAAATAACAATAAAAGTAGAAGGAAAAGAATGGCAAGATGCTATTAATAAGGCATTTGAAAAAGCAAATAAAAAAGCAAAAATAGATGGTTTTAGACCAGGAAAGGCTCCAAAAGAAGTATTTATTAAAAAATATGGAGAAACTAATCTTTGGTTAGATGCTGCAGATGATGTACTTCAAGATGCTTATAAAAAAATGTTAGATGATAATAAAGATGTAGAAATAGTAACACAACCTGAAATAGCTTTAAAATCTATTACTGGTGAATATGTAGAATTCTTATTTACTATTACTGGTAGACCAGAAGTAAAATTAGGAAAATATACTAAACTAGGTGTTAAAAAAGAATCAACAAAAGTATCTAAAGAAGAAATTGATAATGCATTAAATGAATTAAGAAATAGATATGCTGAAATGGAAACTAAAAAAGGTAAAGTTGAAAACGGAGATACAGCTGTAATTGATTTTGAAGGATTTAAAGATGGTGTTGCTTTCGATGGTGGAAAAGGAGAAAACTATTCATTAGAAATAGGATCAAATACATTTATTCCTGGATTTGAAGAACAAATCGTTGGTATGAAAGCAGGAGAAGAAAAAGATATTAATGTTACTTTCCCTGAAGAATATCATTCAGAAGAACTTAAAGGACAACCAGTTGTATTTAAAGTAAAAGTTAACGAAGTTAAAACTAAAGTTTTACCAGAAATGGATAAAGATTTCTTTGAAGATTTAGGTATGGAAGGTGTAGATTCAGAAGAAGCTTTAAGAAAAGAATTAGAAACTAATATTAAAGCACATAAAGAACATCATGCTGAAGAACATTACATTGATAATATCTTAGATAAAGCAATTGAAAATATGGAAGTTGAAGTACCAGATGGTATGGTAAACGATGAATTAGATAGAATGATTCACCAATATGAAGAAAATTTAAAAATGCAAGGAATTACATTAGAACAATTCTATCAATTTACAAATGCTAATGAAGATGCTTTAAAGGATCAAATGAGAGAAGAAGCTATTAAAAGAATTAAATCAAGATTCTTACTTGAAGAAATTAAAAAAGCTGAAAATATCAATGTTACTGATAAAGAAGCTGAAAAAGAAGCTGAAGAAATGGCTAAAAAATATCAAATGGAAAAAGATCAATTTGTTGAAATGTTTGGTGGAATAGAAATGGTTAAATATGACACTGAAATGAAAAAAGCAATTGAATTCTTAAAAGAGAATAACTAAAAAGACATTATACAATGTCTTTTTTTAATATTTCTAATATATGTCTACCAGTACCTAATAATTCATTTCTTTCACAAGTAGATAAATGATATTTAATGAATAATTCAAATGTTTTATCATCCATTTTATTTATAATATTTTTCATATATTCAGTAGGACCATCTTGATTAATAATTTTAATTCTAGTTAAACCAACTTTATCTTTTAAATAATCGATATCTTCTAATCTTACAAATGAATAAAGATCAGTATCTTTAGGATTAATTTTAAAATCATCATCAATAATATCTAATTCATTTAATATATTATTATCCATAAATCCATGTTTAATAATTGCAAATTCATTCATACAATAACTTATAAATATATAACCACCAGGTTTAGTTATTCTTTTAGCTTCTTCTAATGCTTTAATTTTTTCATTCATACTAATTAAATGATACATTGGACCAAATAGTAAGGTAATATCAAAACTATTATCTTCTAACATATTCAAATTAGTAGCATTTCCAAGAAAACATTTAATACCTTTTTTTTCAATTTGTTTTAAATTATGTTTAACAAGTTCAACTGCTGTAACATCATAACCTTTATTACTATATATTTCACTATATCTACCAGTTCCAGCACCTATATCAATTATTTTATCACCGTCTTTAATATAATTATCAATATATTTTAATGCAGTAATAAATTCAATTTGATTATGTTTACTATCTAATCTTTTTTCTTCATTAAACTTGTTATAATATTTTATTAAATTTTCTTCATTCATATAGATCACATATATATAATAACATAAAATAGATAAAATGTATTTACAAATATTTGTTTGTATGGTATAATTCTTATCACGGGGATGCTTAGGTTTCGACAGGAATATTTAGGTATAAATGGCAAGTGGAAGGTACTCCTTACGTACAAAAACCGAATAAACGGAAACAAATTAAAAAATGCATTTGCTAGAGCTTTCAGAGGAAACGCTGTAGCATTCGCCTAATTTAATATAAAGGCATGCGCTCTTCTTTAATTTTCTCCTATTGGATTTTAGAAGGGCTCGATTAAATAGGATATATTATTACTTAGTCTTGAAGTAATAACGAAAATTAAAGACTTACTAAATAATTGTTTGTTTACTAACGTATTATTTAGGACATTTATTAGTAAACTAAACTTGTAGATATTTATACTCGCGTATTTTTGGACAGGAGTTCGATTCTCCTCATCTCCACCAAATTTGAATTACACGAACTTTTTATAGTTTCGAGAATAAATAGACAATCAATTCTAAATTAGGATTGATTTTTTTCTTGCTTGGGAAAGAGTCTTTTAATGAAAGAAATAATTAAAAAAAGTAAATTTTATCAAGTAAAAAATTGACAAATTTAAATATAATATTATAATAATAAATCAATGGAGGAAAAAATATGACAAATGAAGAATTAAAAATTAGAATTGAAAAACATAAAAGTTCAGCTATTGAAAAGGAATTTGAAAATTTTAATAATAAGTCATTAGAAGAGAGAATTGATTATATTAACGAATTAATTAGGTTAAATCCTGGAGAATATAGAAAATGGTTTTTAATTCTTAAACAATTATCTTTTAAAACTATTCAGTTTAGCAATCTTAAGAAATTTTATGAGAGCTTAGATGAAAATGGAAAGAAAGAATTTCAAACCGAATTATATGAAACAATAAATGATTGTGAATGGTATTGGGAAAAAGATGAAATTGTTGATGAATCTGATAAATTACTTAAACCATTCTATAATTTGGATACAAATGATTCTAAATTAGAAAAAATAAGAGAGGAATTCTTTCAAGAAACCAAGCAAGATAATCATGAATATCATGAAAAACTTATTAATAATTGTTCGGAAAAAGTAATTGAAGATTTTAAAAAATCAATTGAAGATTATGTTTTATTAATGAAAAATAATCTTAGTAAAAGTACTAAGAAGAAACTTTTCTCATTACCTGCATATATGAGAGTATATGCATTTATGAAAATGTATAGTACTGCTGAATTTTGGAACTTTGATGATTGGTATCTAATAGATAATTATGATTACAGACAAATGGTAAGAAATATAAAAAAGCAACAAGTCAAAGACCAAGAAGATATAATACCAAATTCAAAAGGATATGTAAAAAGAAAATTTCCTTTAATAAAACCAAGATATAAAAATTACCAATCAATTTAATAATATAAAGTAGCAAAGTTATTGCTACTTTTAAATTTTTTTGTAAAATAAATATACTGATTGATATAAATCTTCTTTAGTGATTGCATCGTTCGAACCAAATTTGAATTATTCGAACTTTTTATAAAGTTTGTTTTTTATTTACTTTAAAAAGACTTGATCAAATTTATTGCTTTTTATAATAATAGTTGCATTTTTAAAAATTATATGTTATAGTATGTGTCACTAAGGGGAGGTTTATTATGGGAAAAATTCAAATTGTACAATTGAAAATGGGAAGAAGTGCATTTATTAAAGCTGCAAGTTTAGTGGAGTATATGAGAAAATATAGCTATTATATGGACGAAAAGAATAGAGAATCATTAGATTACTATGCAGAATTATCTGAGGGATTACCTTTGCCAAGTGGAAGATGGGGAAATGCAATTGCATTAGCATTAGAAATTAATAATTACGTTGTTGCTGAGTATTTAATAGAAAATTCAGATAGACTGAAATTATATACTAATACTGTTGTTAGTGAATTGGGTGGTAAAAATCCTTGGAGTTTAAAAGATGAATACTTATATTCACAACTTACATATGATGAAGAAATAATGCCAATAATAGATGGAATTTCAAAAGAAACTTATCAAGGATATGTTGATTATATGACTCGAAATAAACTTGCAAATAAAAGATTAGAAGAAAAAATTTCAATTACAAGTGAAGATAAAAAAATATTAGGTAAATAAAAGTAGCACAAAGTTATTGCTACTTTTTATATTATTTATAAAATATTATTGAAAATTATATATTTGACAATTAATATAATTTTAGTATAATATTGGTGCTTGGTGATATTATGGAAAAAGTAGTATATAGATGCTTATCTGGAAATGAAGTATTAGATATGATAAATCCTAGTAATAGAAATTATGATAGAATAAAAAATCATAATACATTTAATTACGAAAATGATATCAATTATAAACATTTTTTTATATTTGAAAATCATGCTGAAATATTTATTCCAAAATATAAGGATTCTTTAATAGGTGTATTTGCAATTAAAGAAGAATTAATAGATCAAATGGGATATGGTTTTTATTCTAATGTTAAAACTAAAAATAATAGTAAATTAGGTTACATGGAAATTCCAATTCCAGAATTAATTGTTAGAGAAGAAAACTTTAATAAAGAGTCTCTAATTAGACTTTATAATCCACTTCAAAATGAACTATATTGTGGACAATATGATAATCCTTTTGAAAGAAAATTTATAGTTGATGATGGGGTATATTCATATGCTGATATATATTATGAAATTATTTGTGATCTTTTATATAAACATAATATGAATATGAATGAAATAGTAGAGTATTTACAAAAAATTGATATTAAAAATGAAATAGAAAACTTTTTTGTTGATAAATATAAGAAAAAAATAAAATAAATACTATTTTGACTTTTTAGATATTTATAGTATAATTTTAAATTATGAGGTGTAATTATGAATAATGAAAGTAAAAAAGAAATATTTGATAGAAATAATAGAAAACACAGTATGAAAGAACTTAGTGAAATGATTTATGAAGAAAAAACAAAAAATATGTCTACACAAGAAAAATTAGATTATGAAAAAGAATTAAAAAATCAAGTAGAACAATTATGTAATATAAAATATAATTATGTAGAAGAAGAAACAAAAAAGCATAGATAATTATTGAGAGGTGATTAAGATGAAAAAAGACTTAGAAGCAAAAATATACTTGAAAGCCCTTGGATTAGTTGAAGAACCATTAAAAAAATATTCAGATGAATTATGTGATTATAGTATTGCTTATGTTTTTGATAATTATGAAGAATTCAAACAATATTTTATAGACAATGATTGTAGTCATGCAAATGATGATAAATTTTTAAAAAATTGTATTATGAAAAAAACAAAAAAGGGAACAATTATTACTTTAAAAAGATTATGTGATTGTGTAATAACAAGAAAAATGAAAGAAACCATAATTAATGATGAAGAAGTAGTAACAAATGATATTGAAGATAAACCTAAAACAAAAATAAAATAACATTTAATGTTATTTTTTTATTTTTGCTTTTTCAGTATCAATATTATATATTTTTTCTAATTTTTTCTTATATATTAAAGAATTAGATAACTTCCAAACATCTTCAAATCGTTTGTTAGCAACTCTAAATGGTACATTATGTTTTTCAGCTATTTTTTCAATAAAATTAACAAAAGAAATTTCATCAGTGACACATTTATCATAATAATCTATATAATCTATCATTTTATCATATGGAATTGCACAAACACATCTTACATAATCCATCTCTTTTACAGTTTTAATATATCTTGATTTTATACAAAAAGTTAATATTTCTTCTAAATTATCTACTGATTTAATATCACAAAAATTTATACAGTAATTTGCGAATGCTTCTAATTTGTACATTTTACTATTAAACATATTAAAACCTCCTAAAATTAGGTATTATTTTATCACATTATATAATAATTGTCTATAAATATCTCTTTGAATTTGCATTTTTCAAATTTTGTGGTATAATCTTTATTCGTGGGGTGAAATTATGTCAAAAAAACACAAATATAATAAGGTAGATAATTATAATAATGATTTGACAACAGAAGAATATAGAGAACAATTTAATAATAATAAATTTACATTAGATGGTTTATATAGAAATCTTGAAAACACTAAAAAAGGTATAGATACAGGTTATTCATTAGATGAATTAATAAAATATATTGAATCTATTGAAAAACAACAAGAATTCTTAGCTAAAAAATTAAAGAAAAGTATATATAAAAGATTTAGAAAGAAATCCTTATTAAAAGAACAAATAAGAGAACAAAAGGTACTACAATCTAAATCAATTGAAAAAGAACCAGTAAAAACTTCAAAAGATGATGAAATGAAAGCACCTGCTTTAATTATGCCTAAAAAGAAATTAGAACATTCTATAGGTAAAAAAGAAATTGTAGTTGGTACATTTTTTGTAAATAATTATATTTCTGATGTAGAAGATAAATTACCAAAAATTGAAGAAACTAAAAAAGAAATAGTTCCAGTTGAGGTTAAAGAAATAGTTCCAACTAGAGAATTTCCAGATGCTAAAATAGTATTTGATGGTGTATATAAAGTAAAAAATTGTGGTGAAACAATATATCAAGAACCAATAGATGACGTATTATTAGAACATAACAATATCAATAAAACTTCAGTAAAAAATGCTAATATAATTAAAATGTTAAATAATTTTGATGAAGAATATAATAGTAATTTATGTGAAAGATATGAAAAAGGTAATATAGAAGTTCATTATGATTTAGTAAAATTTGATCAATTACAAGAAGATGTAGGTGTTACTAAAAGTATTGAAACTGTTGCTAAAAGAGAAGCAAAAAATAATGATAGAGTAGTTATTCATAAAAAGAATAAATTTAATAAATTAAAAGTTGGTATTTCTGCTATTGCTGCTGCTGCTTTATTAGTAGTAGGTGGAATGGGTGTAATAAGTAAATTACATAAAAATAAAAAATCTGATAAATCTACAAAATCAAATATAGAATATGCTGTTGATAATAATTTAGAAACAGTAAATTCTGTTCCTGATACAGAAGTAGTAGAACCAATTACAGAAAATGTTGCATCAGTAGAAGATGTTAAAGTGGTAAAAACTACTACAGAAGCAACAACTGAAGTTACTACAGAAGCAACTACAGAAGCTACTACAGAGACTACAACTGAGGTAATTACTGAATCTACAATAGAAGAAATATCAATTGAAGTTAACAATGATATTAAAATAGTAGAACCAGTTGAAGATGAAGTGATTGAACCTGTAGTAATAGAAAATGAAGTAAAAGAAATTGAAGACAATCAATCTGATATAAGAATTGGAGATGTTGTTATGTTTAATGATGCTCCTTTATATTATTCAAGTGTTGATCCATCACCAGCAGGTAATTCTAGTTATTTAGATAATCCAGATTGTAGAGTAAATATGATTGCTATTGTATATCAAGGTACACCAGTAGAAGTAATAACAGATGAAAATGCATCAGTTAAAGAAATTCAAAATATGTGTGAAGAAAAATATGGTGATGATATTCAAGTATTTATTAATTCAGATGTAATTGATGAAAATGAAAATACAACTATTTCTAATCTTGGATGGGTAGATGTTACAGATGATAATGCAAAAAGTAAGGTTTTAAAATAATCTTAGTGTTATAATGAGGTGTTTATATGAAAAATTTAACAATATATACCAAGATTAAAGAAGTTATTAATAATTCATTTTTATGTGTATTTACAAAAAAATATCAAGAAGAAAAAAATGAAACTGAATTATTATGTAATAAAATATTTAAATTACAAAGCGATAATTATGATTTAGATTCAAGAATAAAAGTATTAGAAAAAATTAAAAAAAGGGACAAATAATTGTCTTTTTTTTGTATTGATGTACGAACAATTGTATGGTATAATTAATTTGTATTAAGGTCTAACCTCGCAAAGTACGGGGAAATATGAGTAATTACTAGAATATGAGTAACGGGCAAATTTGATTGAAAGGAGAAGTCTTTTAGTAATAAAAGGAAACAATAGTAATAACAAATTACTATTTGTATATGTTGAAATTTATTAAAAAGGAGGATAAAAATGAATAATAAATTGGAAACATTAACAAATTTGTTCGAAGGAAAAGAAATAAGAAGTATATGGGATAGTGATAAAGAAGAATACTATTTTAGTGTAGTAGATGTAATAAATGCACTTGCTGAGCCTAAAGAGCCAAGAAAATATTGGAATGATCTTAAAGTTAAATTAAAAAATGAAGGTAGTGAATTGTCCGAAAAAATCGGACAGTTGAAAATGAAAGCTAAAGATGGAAAAATGAGAGAAACTGATACTCTTGATACTGAAGGTATTTTTAGATTAATTGAGTCCGTCTCATCTCCAAAGGCAGAACCATTTAAAATGTGGCTAGCAAGCTTAGGTAAAGAACGAATAGATGAAGTATTTGATCCAGAAATCGCAATTAATAGAGCAATAGAATATTATCGTAAAAAAGGTTATACAGATGATTGGATTTCTAAAAGAATAAAAAGTATTCAAGATAGGAAAGAACTCACTGATGTATGGAAAGCAAATGGAATAGAGCAGGAATATGAATATGGAATATTAACAAATGAAATATATAAAACATGGTCAGGAATGACTGCACAACAATACAAAAAATATAAAGGACTTCATAAAGAATCATTACGAGATAATATGGATAATTTAGAAGTATCATTAACAGATATAAGTGAAGAAGTAACAAAAAGATTAGCACAAAAAAATAATCCTAAAGGATTAGAAGAAAATCTTAAAGTTGCAAGACAAGGT
>Ga0256405_10012273_pt1 | contig 10665 bp, 8 predicted proteins | sample RumenRJG_02DNA_FD_189096 | JGI IMG/M metagenome (GOLD analysis project Ga0256405, IMG submission 189096) | Bovine rumen microbial communities from Lethbridge, Alberta, Canada - RJG_02 | ecosystem: Host-associated > Mammals > Digestive system > Stomach > Rumen | place: Canada: Alberta | collected... | reverse complement strand
CCGCTGAAAACCCATTTCTACAAAGAACTTATTTATCATCTAAGAGGTCTGTTTCCTGTTCCAAATCTTTGCAACTAAACATATATTGCGGTTTCCCTGAGCTTTCGATAATACAAGTTAGCGGAAAATCCTTCCCTTGAACCACCATCCCTTTGTGTAACGTTAACAGTTCTGTTCAGAGCCCTGTTAATGTTAAATGTCTGGCTGCTATGGTGGGTAAGGAGTGTGTAATATATCTGTGTAATATATGTGTAGCTCACTCCATTCCTAGCGAGAGAGGCAATTGCGGACTTTTGTAACGAACTTTTGGCACGTATATAACGAACTTTTGGCACGTATACAACGAACTTTTGGCACGTATATAACGAACTTTTGGCACGTAAGTGAGATATTATAACTATAGTTAGTTAATAAATGTATCAATTCAATACATCCCCGATAATAACGGTTTCTCATAATGATAAACATTAAAATCATCTTATTATGTAACGATTAACATTATTTATTAATCGCTTGACACATTCGTTGTAATGTTATATAATTATTGTGAACTGTCATACCCCTTTATAAAATAAAGCAAAGGAGGTTGCTAATATTGAATTCAAAGGATAAGTATAATGTTATAGAGCCTAACAGCATAGCGGAAGCAAGAGGCCCTATGAACAAAGCTTTTATCGACATTCTGCATACGACTCTGGCAAAAGCGGCTGATGATGACGATGCCAACAATCTCAGCTATTCCTGGAAAGTAACTGATTATTGTGGCAAATATGGGTTCAAATATTCACAGGATGAATATCGGAAAGTAAGAAGACAGGTGGATGACGCTTTTGATAACAGTCCTATTTTCGTCACGACAATGCCTGACGGTACAGAAATACGATTTAATGTGTTCCAATCCGTGAGATATTTAAGCGACCAGGACACAATTACGGTCTCACTTACAAGCGATTTTAAAGCAATGCTTGTAAAACTTATGGCCGATAAAGGCCGTAAAATATATTTTTCTTTGCCCGACACGTTGGCGATGAAAAGCGAATACGGAAAACGCATGTACCCTATTCTGCTTGAATATGTTGGAAAGCCCATAAAATTTGCAGGGCAAGGAAGCTTAAGTGGGCAGTTGTTTGACAGAATTGATTCCGTAGATGATCTGAGAAGCGTTCTTTACATGCCTGATTCATACAAGATTTCAAATATTAAGCATTGTTGTGAGCTTATAGAAAAAGATATAAATGGTAATACAAATTACGAAGCAAAGGTATTTTACAATGTTTCGGATAAAGGCAGAGGCGCGCACAAGCCAATTACGCATGTATGCTGGACCATGCGTAAAAAAGACAATAATGATGGTATTACCGCTACAAGTGACGATAAGACAGCTATGCCCAAAGAGACGTCATCTAAGGCTTTTGATGACAACATTATGACGCTCTTTATTAAGGGTATCACTAACTTGGATGACAGTTCATGTGAACGTATAGCAAAAGAGGCCGTGAAACATAATCGTGACAATGCTTATATTGTTAACGCCTACAATCATTGTGGCAACGCGAAAGACATGACCGCCATGATGATGTATTTCATGATTACCGAGCCTGTGGATTACGGTGCCAAAGTGAACACATCGGTCAGCAATGAGGATGAAAAGATGAAAGATATAGGTGAAGCTCTGCTTCACAGGTTCGACAATTTTAAAAAATAAGCGTAATTATTATTGCGTTTTTTCTCCTTTTGAGTTACAATAACACCGTAACTATATCTACGCTATACAGACGTTTGGATAAATATATTTAATCATCATGGAGAAGACGCAATGGTAAAGATAGCTTTTGTGAATCAAAAAGGCGGAGTTTCAAAAACAGCAAGCACAGCGAATCTTGCCGCCATATACGCCGGAAAATACAACAAACGTGTACTTGCGGCGGATTGTGACGCTCAGGCAAACCTTACTTTCTATCTGTCAGGCGAGGTGAACGGAGTAGACGATTACGCGGAGGCTCTGATTGAATCCGTAAAGAATAGTACTTCTATAACAAATCTTGAAGATTATATTGTTCCGGTCCAATACGCATGGAAAGGAAGACAGACTGATATTTCCTTGTCTCTCCTTCCCGGCAGCTCAAAACTTGATTTCGTCTATGACGCTGACATCAATACCTTGTCAGAGGTTTTGAAAAACGTGCAGGATGATTACGACATCTGTCTTCTTGACTGCGGGCCTCAGAAAATGCCATACAATATGCTTGCCATAGCCGCCGCGGACTATGTGATTGTTCCTATGGATCCCAACCTTGTAAACTTACACGGCTTTACGCTTTTAAACGAGTTCGTTGACAACGTTAATAGCCTTTCAGAGAACAAAACTACTGTTCTGGGCGCTTTCTTAACCATGCTGGATGTGAGAGCCACCATACATCAGCAGGTAATCACTCATTTCAAGAGCGCTTTAGGAGATCTTCTCTTTGGCACATACATAAGGAGAGCCAGGGCGGTTGAGGAATCATACAACGTTGCGACGCCTCTGTATTACTATGAGAGAAGTCAGCCTGTATGCGCCGATTACATTAAACTCGCGGATGAAATCTTAGAAAGGATTGACAGATGAAAAAGAACTCAAAAGACATTTTCGCAAAATACGCGGAATCAGCGGCAATAAAGACATCGGGAACCGATCCGGAAGGCAGGACGGAAATGATACAGACAGATCAAATAGATGAGAATCCCGAAAACTCAAAGATATTTTCCATGGATAAGGTATCTGATTTAGCCAGGGATATAAAAGAACGAGGTTTTGTCGGCGCTATATATGTTTATAAAAAAGATGACGGGCGATACGAAGTAATATCAGGCCATCAGAGACTGAGAGCCGCGAAATCCGTTGGCATGACAAAAATACGGTGTTTTATCAAGGAATACGACAAATCCACTCAGAAAGCGGATATACTGCGTGACCTTATAAGTTCCAACATAAATAACCGGGAAATTACCGCTATGGAAAAGAGTAATGCCGTATACGCCTATTGTGAAAATGTCCTTGACAACACTCTTACTAAAGAGGCACGTATAGCCAAGGCCTGTGATTACTTCGGTATGTCACGTTCCAATATAACAACCCTGTTGGGCCTGCAAAATCTTAACCCAAAGCTTAAAGAATACGCCATGATGAACGGATTCCCCGTAAGAGGTTTTGAGGGAACTCTCAGAATGAGCGACGAATCCATAGACAGGCTTTGCGATATGATAGAAAGCTATCCCGGTTTCAAGCAGTATCGGGAACAAAATGAATCCTGCCCATTGTCAACAAGGCTGTTGAAAGGTCTCGTGAAACAGGTATCTGAATCAAAAAGTGTAAGAGAGCCTGATAAGCCTTATAACAAGTATCTCAGTCGTGTAATGTCATTCAGAAATGACATAGTGAAGCGTTCCGATATATCGTATATTGAATTCAAGAGCATGTACAATGAAATCAATAATACTTTGTCAGCCCTTGACGCTTACATGAGCCTTATAAATGGTGACAAGACCGATGTGAATGATTCGTTGCTTCCCTATCTCTCAAAAGAGCAGATAAAAAATCTGGAAAATTTCTGTTCAGACAATAGAGCGCTTATCGAAAAACTGCAAAAAAAAGAGTCCCGATAAAGGGGCTCTTCTTTTTTTTTTAGAAACTAACGTCAACAAGCTGAAGCTGCGCTCTCGGAACAGTGGTCATAAAGTAATCAGGGCTCAGTTTACCTATGGCTGAAAACGTTTCGGGTTTGCTTAGAAACAGACTCTTGAATTCGGGCGGGTCAAATGTCACTACCTTACACGTCTCAGTATCAATTCTGGCATATTTCTGATTAACTTTATAGTTCTTGGCGACAAGTTTGGTTATCCTGTAAACAGGAGCCGGATTGCCATTACCGTATGGGGCGAACTTATCAAAATTTTCAAGGGCTTCAGGAATTTCATCAGAGAACAAAGTCAGATCATAAGCCTTATCCGCATTATCCGTATACGAAAATCCTTTTGAGGCTTCCGTAATGTTTTCACAGAAGGCATCCATAGAAGTTTTAGGTATATGTATACCCGCGGCACCGACGTGACCGCCATAAACAAGTCCGTTAACAGAGATTTTATCAAGCATGCTCTTCATGTCGTAGCCTTCAACAGAGCGACCGGAACCAGTCAGATTATCTCCGTCATCAGTAAACACAAAACACGGAACATGCCATTTCTCTGCCACATAGCCTGCTACAATACCGACTATACCTTTGGATACTGTCGGGAGGTAAAGCACACACGGGCACGTGACGTTATCAAGACTTTCAAGTGCTTTGTCAGCGAGTTTTTTGCCGTCAGTCGCGAGTTCCTTTCTTTCTTCATTGCGTCTGACAAGCTCACCCATGAAAACTTCGTCAGGGTCTCTTAAGAAGTTTACTACATCAACCGCGCCATTGTCGATAAGTCTTGATGAAGCGTTAAAGCATGGCGCAACAGAAAAGCCAATGTCATCAGCTTCAATTTTTGTGGCTTTTACCATCTGATGCAACAGCATAAGCAGGGCCATGTTGCCATAACTTTCGTTGACTGCTTTGAGTCCTTCCTTCACGAGAACGTAGTTTTCTTCACGAAGGGTAACACAGTCAGCGATTGTTCCGACCATGGCAAGACTCCTTACGTCGGCGTTGTCAAATCCGAACTCACGGGCAAAACGCCACGCAAGACCAGCGCCACAGTAATCAACAAAGTCGGAATGCCCCAAGCTATCGATGTGTGGGTTTACTATTACATCCGCATCAGGCAGAACTTCTTTACCGTCTTTGACAACAGGAAGGTGGTGATCCAAAATGACGACCTCGCAGTTTTTCGCTTTCACTTCTTTAATGGCATCAAAACAGGAAATGCCATTATCGACGCACACAATAAGTGTATTGTACGAAATACGCGCAGCCATATCTTTGTTGAATCCGTATCCTTCAGTAAACCTTTTTGGAATCATAAACGTACATTCAATTCCAAGGTAATCAAAAAGATCCATAAGGATAGTCGTGCTTGTTATACCATCAGCGTCGTAATCACCACAGATAACAACACGGTCGTATCCACCTTTTCTCACCAGGTCAGCGGCTTCTTTAAGACCGGCAATAATGTAAGCGTTCACCTCACTTTTCTCGAACATGGCCTCAACTTCGGTCATTGAATCTTTTTCCATATTCGCAAGAAACATTTCTTCAGCATCGTTATATTCGTTTGATTTCCACATATAATACTCCTTTCAATCTTATTAAGTGGTTACTGTAACAATATAGCTGCCACCAGAACATAAACCGCGCAAACGATTATTACGTATACGCAATATGCGCTTTTGTAAAGGTTTCAGCATAAACGTAGATATATTTACGCATAATGTGGTGGTAACGTACATATAACTACGTTAAAGAAGAAGCATATAAACGTATATACAGTTACGTATAAATTGACAATTACGTAACTATTTCTACGATACGAAAAACGTATGTATATATACGTTGCTTGGAATTCAGTAGGCGCAACAGAACAAAGCACATAATCAGAATATAGCCCGTTTATATGAAATCAGATACAGCGGATGGTTAATATCGTTACTGCATAATTATTGCGCCTAACAATCATCAGGTGACGTTATGGTATCCGCAAACATCAAAATCCGCATTTTCTGTAATGGGTTTTACTACGCATGCGTTCACATCATTTTCAACGGGGCAGAATACTACCTCTATCTTCAACTGCGCGACTTGTCTCAAGTAGAAGCCTTGGCGAGGCTTCTACTGCCGTAATTTCCGTTACAAGAAGAAATGGTGACAGAACACAAACGCTCTTAACTCTCTTGATTTTTCTGTTACTCATGGTATTCCAATATATGCGCTTAACAGTCTGATGTGAACAGTTTTTAACTCTCCTGGCTCTCTTGGAAGCATTCAGAGGAAGCAAAGCACAGACGGTCAGGACTACTTACGTCCTGACCTGAATAGCGGTGTAGGACAACGTGGCGTTGTGAGAGACGTGAATGAAAAGGATAGCGCAATAATAGTAAACACAATATGGAAAGTGCGGTACACACATTAAAATGTAGCAAATTAACGTACAGATAATTACGGCAAATTCATTTCAATCCGTGGAAATATATTCAGGAAGTTGTTCTTGTTCGGAGTTGTGAAAGCTATCTACTATAAAAGCGCAATGCGCGGAAAGGCATATAATGAAGAAAAAGATTTTAAAGAAACTGAGCCTTGTGCTCGCGATGGTCATGACGGTATCCGCTTACGCGGTACCCGCGAAAGCGTCTGAAAGCGATACCGTAACCGCGAGATACATAGGCGAGTCAAAGACAAGCGCCACCGCTGTCACGAGCAAGACACTCTGGGCGGGTGGAAGAAGAGTCAACTTTGACTACAGTATTGACGGTATTACATCAGGACTTGCTGGTACATGGACAAGTTCCGACCCGACTGTCGTGAAGGTAGACAAGAATACCGGTGTCGTGAGAGCGGGGAAGCCTGGTAACACTGTCATTACCTTCGTGACCGATGATGGCCGCATGGTGTCCGTTAACGTAAAGAGCAGAACGAGGGCGAAAGATCTTACCGTTACAAACGATTCAAACCTTAGTGGTAACGGTCTTCCTGTTTATGGTTCTGTCGATATCGAGCAGGGTCAGACTAAGACCTTCTATGTTCAGACAAATCCCGGTATCAAGGCGATGATTGCGGGGTCTGACTACTCAACCTACTTTGTTCATCACAGCGAAGACGGGCTCAAGGTAACGAACGGCTCTGAAGACGGCTCCTATTCGGGTGATGATTACGGCAGGAAGGTGACAATTACTGTTCCTACCGAAACCGCCATAGGAGTAAAGACCGTAAAATTTACGGCGAATCCTTATACCGACAACAGAACAGGAAACTATGACGTATCAGCCGAACTCGAAGTAAACGTGACAGCAAAGACCGTCAAAAAGGCGACCGTTTATGTAGAACAGGTGGGAACAGACAAGGTAAAGCTTGCAAATGTTCCTTCTACGGCGGGAATTACCATATCAAACGGCGTGAGATTTGATGTCGCGAAGGATTCAAGTGGCAAGGAAATCGTACAGAAAAACGCTGACGGCACATTCAACATCACCTTGAAGACGAGAACACCGCTTGTTCAGGGAACAAAGTACGTCTTCTACGACAGAGATAATAAGGAGCTGGGATATTTCTACGCTCTGGCGGCGAGACCTGACAACATAAGGTTTGATAAGCTTACCACGGACGGAACTAACGGAACAGGTGTAGTAAAAGTTCTCGACCAGTGGGGTGACGCTTACGCGGGTTCCGTAAATCTTACCATTAACGGCAACTCTGTAAGTGATGTAAGCGAAATCGACCCGAAGGATAACGCTGACGGACTCTACTACTTCACCGTAAGCGATGTCAAGGCAGGAGATACCATCAGAGTCAACGCGAAAGGGACAGTTACTGTAAACGGCACAAAAACCTGGGAGAAGGAAATCAGCGAAGCGTTAACTGCCGTGAAAGCGACTGAAAGCACTTACAAGGCGAAGGTCGTAAACGACGGCATCTACGTAAATGGAATAAAAGCTGCAAGCCTTACCACATCAAACGTGTCAGACGCTTCAATCAAGTTCCATTACGTAGGAACAAGCGGAACAAAGACCGTTACGGGATATTTCATTGTAATCCTTGACGGCTCTGTCACAAGCGTTGTCACAACGCCTGACAGTAATCTTTACTATACGGTAGATTTGAAGAACTTCGCGGGCTACGATACAGTCGGAAAGCACAAGATAACAATAATGACCGAAACAGCTTCGACATCCGTAAGTTACGAGATACAGTAATCATATCAGTCAGCTGGTAATCAGCTGGCTGATGTCTTATCGAAAGGACACATATTTATGAGAAAAAAGATAAAGAGCATAGCGCTCATTGCGGCTCTTGTGGGAACCGTGGGTGGTACAGGAGCTCTGACGGGCTATATCTATGGCCCCGACAGTTCAAGTTTCGCGGCCGAGGAAACGACAAATCCCGACCTTGCGACAGCGAAGGAAAATCTTGAAACAGCAGGTAAGACAGCAAGCGAAGCAGCTATAGCTCTCGCCGAAGCTGAAGCGGACCTTGAGAGAACAAACGCAACTATAGAAGCCACCACAGCGAGGAAGACCGCCGCTGAAGCGATAAATCCCGATGTAACATCCGTAAGCTTCAAGGTAGACGCGCTTGAAAAAGAAATCGAAGGCCGTACTGACCTTGATGAAGTCGATGAGATTTTACGGGCAGCCAAGTTGCAGAAAAAAGTAATCCTTACCGTGGCTGAGTCCGTAAGGACAAATACAGCGGTAAGCTATGACAAGCTGTACACGGAAGTCACGGCGAATGACGAAAATATCAATAAGGCAAATGATTCTGAGAATCCAACGGACCTCGCGGAATATACCAACAAGACACAAGCACTGGGAGTAACGGAAACGTCCAAAAACTTTATGAACGGCGTTCCTGATAAGCTTACGGGCATGGACTTTACCAATATCACGAAAGCCAATAAAACGATTGAGGACGTTGCGGAAAAGGTTGCTACGGCAAAGCTTGCGTATGGAAACATAGAAGATTATAAGACAATCGTAGCAAATCTGAAAACCGCATTAACCGAAAAAGCAGACAAAGACCTTGAAACAGCCACAAAAAACAAAGCAACAGCTGAAGCAAACATAGTGAAAGCGCAGACTGATAAGGAAGCTGCTGACAAGGCTTATGAGAAAGTCCTTAAAGTTTATCAGGCTTATGAAGATAACAAGAAGGATGACACACCTACAGGTTCAGCTATTGATAACCCTACAAAATCGGCGATAGATGTTCCTACAGGCTCTTCTCTGAGTGAACAGTTTGAAGTGCTCAAAAAGGAAAACGCTGAGCTTACAGCTACCCTTACCAAGGCTGAGAACAGGATAAGCACACAGAAGACAGTTCTTGCTGACTACAAAGACAAGGCAAACGAAGCTTCGATATGGTACACAGGGCTTGTTTCGGCGAAAGCTGACAATGACAAGGCAGTTCAGACGGTACTTACTACCGACGCGTACTACAGAGCCGAGTTAAACGCAGCCACAAAAAAGTATAATGAAGCCGAGGCACAGTACAAGACCGCTGTCGCAAGCAATGTTGCGATAAAGGTCCAGATTGAAAACGCGAAGGCTGAAAGAACAATAAACGCGAACAAGCAGAGTGAGTACGTCACTATCTATACAAGTATTGTGAGTGACTATGATGACCTTAAAAACGAGGCGGCGGTTCTCAAAAAGTCCAACAGCAACTATACAAAAGCCAATAAGAAGTGGACGGCAAGAAACAGGGCTTTGAGAACAAAGATTAACAGGTTAAAGTAAGGAGCATGACTATGAACAAAAAACTCATAATAGGTATACCCGCTCTCTGCGCCCTCTTTGCCGTAAGCGCTGTAAGCTCAAACGCTCTTTACGGAACAGACAGCAACAGTAAGGCAGAAACAGTCACGCAGGCGGATATTGACGCTTTAAAAGAAGAAAATGAGAAGCTTAAAAGCGATATAGCTTCGGCTTCAGCTATTGTGACAAATTTAAAGGCTGAGACAGCGACCGTAAAGAAGAACTATGACGATTACACGGCAAAGGCGAATGCGATTATAAAGACGGCGACAGTTTCGCCCGAAAGTCTCACGATAAACGGAGAACCCGCCTTAAACGCGAATACGTTCAGCACAAAAGCGCAGGCAGCGACTGTTTCGGCCGCGGGAATGGTAATCGGCGCTGAGGAAGCGGCAAGCGAATATCAGACACTCAGCAGTGAACTTGAAGCGTGGCAGACGGCGACGGCGGCTGACACGAAGAGATACAGTTCATATCTTGCTGAAATCTGTGAAACTTACGGAGTACCAGGTTCGGGTGACGCGAAGACCGATATGGAAGCGTTAAGACAGAAATATTCAGATCTTGAGGATACGGTTTCAGACCTGAAACTTACAAACAACACGCTCAAAAAGAAGAATAAGGCTTTAAAGAAAACATACAAATCGCTGACAGCGAAGTATAAGGCTTTGAGATAAGCAGCGTTGAGAGGAAGATTGCTGAGTTTTTTCCAAAACGGCAGCAATTTTCCTCTTGTAATAGCTATATATATTATAGGGAATATTAAAGGAGAAATTATGTTTAATCTTTTCACAAACAAAGTTAAAACAACGGTCATTGAAGAATTGGATGAGAATGAACTCAAGGAGTTCTGTAAAAAGAACGAAAGTGAAACTAACGTAATTCTCTCTCAGAACATTAAACTAGGCCACAATTCCCAAAGTACCTTTCGCAATGCCAATGTTATTTGTATCGGCAACGCGGGAAGTGGCAAGACCCGACAGTTCGTTATCCCAAACATCATAGCATGCAATGCGAACTACGTTATCACAGACCATCGGAATGAGATTTTTGACGCCTGTGAGGAAACACTAAGAAATAATGGTTATGAAATAGAGGTGATAGATTACAAAATACCGAACGCCAGGATAAAGCCACAGTCATAAATAATCGCAAAGGGAAGCGGCAGGTCGTCTACAAATACAAACGTAAAAAGCGTTTTGGCAAGTCTCTTGGAAACAAAGCACCATCTGAGT
>Ga0256405_10012272_pt1 | contig 10666 bp, 11 predicted proteins | sample RumenRJG_02DNA_FD_189096 | JGI IMG/M metagenome (GOLD analysis project Ga0256405, IMG submission 189096) | Bovine rumen microbial communities from Lethbridge, Alberta, Canada - RJG_02 | ecosystem: Host-associated > Mammals > Digestive system > Stomach > Rumen | place: Canada: Alberta... | reverse complement strand
ATACTGCTTCGCTTCTAAAAGGTATAATTGGGCATAGTACTGCCCAAACACGTTTTATCAGCACAACCCCACTGCGGCCCCTTGCCCAATGCGCGCCTGAAACGCCGCCGGAGGCCGAGGAGCTTGCTCCGAGCACGGTGTAAACTGCACGGACAGAGACCGCGCGAGGACAATGGTATACTGATGGGCTTATATACAAGGACGAGCTGTCAGTTTATGCCATATGGCCAAGGGGGACCTCCGGGAGGGGCACCTTCGGCCTGAGATGGTGTCCCTCCCGGCGCCTGGCCTGCGCAAGGCCATCGAATCAGAAACCCGTAGGGTTTCTTCCCTTAAATCCCTTTTAGAAGGGATTTAGTATTAGGTTGAGAATAGTATGAAACACCATGGACAGAAAAACACACGGGGAAGTTTCCTTCCCCGCTGACCCTCTTGTGTCGTTGTTCTGACCGATTACCCGGGTAATCCGTTACTCGGCGTCGTCCACCTTGACGATCTGCTTGCCGTTGTAGTAGCCGCAGGCCTTGCAGACTCTGTGGGAGAGCACGTACTCGCCGCAGTGGGAGCACTTCACCATGGTGGGCATATCGAGCTTCCAGTGGCTGGAACGTCTCTTGTCTCTTCTCGCCTGGGATACTTTTCTTTTCGGAACTGCCATTTTTCTCAGCCTCTTTCTATTTCATTCATACTGCCGGATCCTTCCGGGGACTCCGGTTCAGTCTTCCTTCTGCTTGTCCAGAAGGGCTTTCAATACCGCGAACTGCGGGTTGACATACTTTTCTTCCCGGCATCCGCAGTCGCCGTCCTTCAGTCTTCTGCCGCACTTCGGGCAGAGGCCGGGACAGTCGGGTTCGCACAGGTCGAAGGTCGGAACGGTCAGGGAGACCTCCTCCACGATTTCAGCGTCCGGATCCACCGATCCCTCGTTCACGTACAGGACATCGTCGGTGACGCCGTCCCATTCCCCGTCCTCCGTCACATGGGACAGGGCCCGGTCGGCCGGACTGTCCGTCAGGATCATCCGCTCCATGTCGAAGGAGTACTCTTTTTTCACGGGATCGAGGCAGCGGGCGCACCGGGTCTCGTAGGTGACGGTGATCTCCGCCCGGAACATGAGCGCGCCGAAGGAATCGACCGCCTGTCCGCGGACACGGATCCCGTTCTCCGGAATGGTCACGTCGTCGGGCATGGCGGCGCACTCTTCCGCGACCTGCGCAGGGTCAAACGCATAGTCAAAGGAAACAGCGGACCGCTTCCCGCCGAGGAGCTCCGACAGATCCAGCTTCATCCGAACCTCCGTGCGATTGATGGCGTGGTATGTTCTCTGCGATGACCGCAGGTAAGAGGCAATGCTACCTTATTTCATAGGTTTCCACACTAAGGGGTATTATACCGCGGGTTCGGAGCTTTGTCAAGGGGATTTTCAGTTTTCCCACTCAAAATCGGAGGACATGATGCGGACTGCCTCCTTCGAGACGATGAGCATCCCTCCCCGGCACCGGGCGCGGCGGATGTTCTCTCCGTTCTCCCCCGTATAGAGGCGGCATTCCCCGTCCTTCAGGGCGGTCACGAAGGGGATGTGTCCCGCCAGGACCGCCAGATCCCCTCCGATGCCGCGGACCGACAGCTGAACGGCCTCCCCGTCGTAGCGGAGTCCGTCCGGCGCGGCGATCTGCACCTTGAACGCTTTCATGCCGGTCTCCTCACTTGGCCGCCTTGGCCTTCTCGAAAGCTTCGTCAATGGTGCCGATGAACAGGAACGCGCTCTCGGGCAGGGCGTCGCACCGTCCCTCGATGATCTCGCGGAAGCCCCGGATGGTCTCCTTCAGCGGGATATACTGGCCCGGGAAGCCGTTGAAGGCCTCCGCCACGTGCAGGGCCTGGGACATGTACCGCTGGACCTTCCGGGCCCGGGACACGGCCAGCTTGTCCTCCTCGGACAGCTCGTCCATGCCCATGATGGCGATGATGTCCTGCAGCTCCTGATACCGCTGCAGAATCCGCTGCACCTCGCGGGCCACCCGGTAATGCTCCTCGCCCACGATCTCGGGGGTCAGGATGCGGGAGGTGGATTCCAGCGGGTCCACGGCGGGATAGATGCCCAGGGAGGCGATGGAGCGGCTCAGGGCCGTCGTCGCGTCCAGATGGGCGAAGGTAGTCGCCGGAGCGGGATCGGTGTAATCGTCCGCCGGCACGTAGACCGCCTGAATGGAGGTGATGGAGCCCTTCTTGGTGGAGGTGATGCGCTCCTGCAGCTCGCCCATTTCCGTGGCCAGTGTCGGCTGATAGCCCACGGCGGAGGGCATCCGGCCCAGCAGAGCGGACACCTCGGACCCGGCCTGGGTGAAGCGGAAGATATTGTCGATGAAGAGCAGGACGTCCTGACCCTCCCGGTCGCGGAAGTACTCGGCCAGGGTCAGGCCGGCAAGACCGACCCTCATTCTGGCTCCCGGAGGCTCGTTCATCTGGCCGTAGACCAGGGCGGTCTTGGAGAGCACGCCGGATTCCTTCATTTCGTTGTACAGGTCGTTGCCCTCGCGGGACCGCTCTCCCACGCCGGTGAACACGGAATAGCCGCCGTGCTCCGTGGCGATGTTGTGGATCAGCTCCTGAATCACGACGGTCTTGCCGACTCCGGCGCCGCCGAACAGACCCACCTTGCCGCCTTTGGTATAGGGGCAGATCAGGTCGATGACCTTGATGCCGGTCTCGAGGATCTCGGTGTTGACCGACTGCTCCTCGTAGGAGGGGGCGGGACGATGGATCTCCCACCGCTCCTTTGTGTCGGGCGCGGGCTTCTCGTCCACGGGATCGCCCAGCACGTTGAACATGCGCCCCAGGGTCTCGGGGCCCACGGGAACGGTGATGCCCCGTCCGGTGTCCACCGCCTCCGTGCCCCGGACCAGACCGTCCGTGGAGCTCATGGCGATGCAGCGGGCCACGTCGTCCCCCATATGGGCCGAAACCTCCGCGATCAGGCGGCGTCCGCCCCATCTGACCTCGATGGCGTTCAGAATATCCGGCATTCTGCCGTCGTCAAACCGCACGTCGATGACGGGTCCGATGACCTGCGTCACGACGCCGACATGCTTTTGTTCCATAACATTCTCCACGAAATAAATCTTATAGTACTGCGAGCACTATAAGGAAGGAAACGCTTCGCGGTTCCGGATTTTATGACCCTGCGCGGGTCGGGCGGGTCCCCCTTGGCCGTATAGCATAAGCTTACAGCTCGGCACTTCATCCGGATTCGTTTGTTCATCCCATGTCCTCGCGCGGAGAATGCTCTGCATTCTCCAGGAGTTGCCTCGCAACTCCGGCGGGCTGTGTTTGTGAAGCCGAAACATGCGTGAAACTTCGTCTTCGGACGCAGTTTCACGGTTTTCTCGGGAGCCTCGAAAACAGCGATCGTAACGCGCATTTGGGATTTCCGCGATGCAGACAACCTGAATCAGCATTCAGCTCCGCGGCTGTTTGTTTATCTGCCAGCCAGCCGTCTCGTCAAGCGTTTGCGCCGGCGACGATTTCGGTGATTTCCTGGGTGATGGCGCTCTGGCGGGCCTGATTGTACTTGAGGCTCAGGTTCTCCAGCATCTCGTCCGCGTTCTTGGTGGCGGAGTCCATGGCCGCGCGTCTGGCCGCCAGCTCGGAGGCGTAGGCCTCGGTGACGGAGGTGAACAGCACGCCGGAGATATACTCCGGGATGATGGCCGCCAGGACCTCCTCCGCGCTGGGCTCGTACTCCACGGTTCCGAAGGCGCCGGGCTTTCCCTTTTCTTCCTCCTCGCCCGGGTCATGGCGGTTCTCCGCCAGCACCTCAAGAGGCAGGAGATAGGTGATGTCCGGCTTCTGGGACAGCATGGACACGAACCGGGTGGAGATGAGGTTCACCGCCCCGATCTCGCACCGGTCGTACAGCTCCTTCGCCATATAGGCGATCTTCGCCGAATCCGACGCCGTGAAATGCTCCACGGAGGCGAATTCCGTGCTGACCACCCTCGCCGTGTCCCGGGATCCGTAATAGTCAACCGCCCGCTTGCCCACGGGGATCAGAAGGTCCGTCGGCCGGATCATGGTCATGGCGGAGCGGAAGATGTTGTTGTTGTACCCGCCGGCCAGTCCGCGGTCGCCCGCGATGACGATAAAGAGCGTCGGGAGCTCCCGGGCCCGCTGTCTGGCGTAGACGCTCTTCTCCGCGGAGAGATCCGCGAAGGCGTCCAGCATCACGTTCCGGTAGAACCGGGATTTCTCCATGCGGGCCGCGGCCTTCCGGATCTTGGAGGACGCCACCAGCTCCATGGCCTTGGTGATGTGCCGGGTGGAATCCACGGAGCGGATCCGCGCCCGTATTGCCTTAGAATTGCCCGGCATGGTTTAATTCTCCCCGTCTTCCACGACGCCGTAGACCTCGGTACGGAACTTCTTCGTGAACCGCTTCACCGCGGCGTCCAGCGCTTCCCTGTCCTCGTCCGGCAGCTGGCCGGTGGAGACGATGCGCTTCATGAGCTCGTCCGCGTTGTCGGAGAGGAAGACGTACAGCTCCTCCTCGTACCGGCGCACGTGCTCGATCTGCACGTCGTTCAGGTACCCGTTCACCACCGCGTAGATGATGCCGATCTGATAGGCAACCGGCACGGGCTTGTTCTTGTCCTGCTTCAGCACCTCCACGATGCGGCGTCCCAGGGCCAGTCTCGCCTTGGTGTCCGCGTCCAGATCGGAGCCGAACTGGGCGAAGGCCTCAAGCTCCCGGAACTGGGAATAGAGCAGTCTCAGGGAGGAGGCGGTCTTCTTCATGGCCTTGATCTGCGCGGAGCCGCCCACGCGGGAAACGGAAATGCCGGGGTTCACCGCCGGGATGACGCCGGAGTGGAACAGCTCGGTTTCCAGAAAGATCTGGCCGTCGGTGATGGAGATGACGTTGGTGGGAATGTAGGCCGAGACATCGCCCGCCTGGGTCTCGATGATGGGCAGGGCCGTGATGGAGCCGCCGCCGTATTCGGGAGCCAGCCGCGCCGCCCGCTCCAGCAGTCTGGAATGCAGGTAGAACACGTCGCCGGGGTACGCCTCGCGTCCCGGAGGACGGCGGATCAGCAGGGACAGGGCCCGGTAGGCCACCGCGTGCTTCGACAAATCGTCGTACACGATCAGCACGTCCTTCCCCTGGGCCATGAAATACTCGGCGATGGCGCATCCGGAATAGGGGGCGATGTACTGCAGAGGAGCCGCCTCGGAGGCCGTCGCCGCCACGATGACGGTGTACCGGTCCGCTCCGTTTTTCCGGAGGGTCTCCGCCACGTTGGCCACGGTGGCGTTCTTCTGTCCGATGGCCACGTAGACGCAGAGCACCCCGGTGTCCTTCTGATTCAGAATGGTGTCCAGAGCGATGGTGGTCTTGCCGGTCTGCCGGTCTCCCACGATGAGCTCGCGCTGTCCGCGTCCGATGGGGATCATGGAGTCGATGGCCTTGATGCCGGTCTGCAGGGGCACGGACACGGATTTGCGCTTGATGATACCGGGCGCCTCGGACTCGATGGGACGGGTCTCGGTGCAGCCGGTGGGTCCCTTGCCGTCGATGGGCTGGCCCAGGGCGTTGACGATGCGCCCCACCATGCCGTTCCCCACGGGGACGGACACGACGCTTCCGGTGCGGTAGACCTTGGTGCCCTCCCGGATGTGCTCGCTGTCGTCCAGCATAACGATGGCGACGGTCTGTTCCTCCAGGTTCATGGCCATGCCGTACTCGCCGCCCTCGAACCGCACCAGCTCGTTGGCCATGCAGTTGTCGAGGCCGAAGGCGCGCACGATGCCGTCACCCGCGGTGATGACCGTGCCGGTTTCCGCTTCCGAGGCCTTTTTTTCGTAGTCCCGGATCTGATTTTTGATGATGCTGCTGATCTCTTCAGGACGGATGTCCAGTCGAAGTGCCATAGCGTTTTCTCCGATAGGTGTTTGTTGGGCCGGACCGTCTCCCGGGATGGGCGGCGGAGCGGGCGTGATTCGTTATACCTGAGCGCCGGACAGCTTCTCCGCGATGTCCGTCAGACGGCGGCGGATCGTATCGTCCAGCTGGCGGTTGTCATAGAACAGGCGCATGCCTCCCAGAAGGGCGGGATTGACGGCGTATTCCACCTCCACCCTTTTGCCGGTCCTGGCGCTGAGCCGCTCCTCGAGCCGCTCCCGCTGTTCCGGCGTCAGAGCGGACGCGCTTTCCGCCCGGACCTGCAGGACGTTGTTGGCCTCGCGCCACAGCCTGCCGTACTCCCGGAAGCACCCCGGGATCTCGGCGGCCAGTCCGCGCTCCGTCATGAGGCGGATGAAATTCAGAAGGTAGGGATGCACCCTGCCCCCGAACGCCTCCTCCGTCATACGGAGCCGGTCCGCCTTCGGTACGGCGGGATCGGACAGCAGGCGGCGGTAGTCCCGGGTGATGAGGGGGATGAGCGCCTTCGTTTCAGCAAGGATGCGCTCTCCGGCTCCGTCCTCCTCGGCCAGCGCAAAGAGCCCGGCCGCGTATTCCCTGACGATGTCGTTCATGCTTGCCTCGCTCTCACAGGTTGTCGATGAAGGAGTCGATCAGCTCGCGGTGGTCGTCCCCGTTGAGCTCGCGGCCCACCACGCTCTCCGCGATCTGCACGGAGATGCCGGCGACCTCGTTTTTCAGCTCGTCCATGGCCTTCTTCTTCGCCTGCTCGATCTCCTCCTCCGCCTGCTTCACGGTTTCCTCGGCGCGGCGGTGGGCGTCGGCCAGGATCTCGTCGGACTGACGGTCGGCCCGCTGGGACGCCGAACGGACGATGCCCTCCGCTTCCTCTACGGCTCCAGCCAGCTTCTGACTGTACAGCGCCTTGTCCTCCTCCGCCCGGGCGCGGGAATCCTCCGCCTCCCGGTACAGCTGATCCACCTGTCCCTGCCGCTCGGCCAGCATTTTCTGCACGGGCTTGAACAGGAACTTCTTCAGGATGAGGGTCAGAATCAGCAGGTTGAGGATGGACGCAACGATGTGCCAGACATCCAGCGATATGAGTTCAAGATATTCTCCGGACATGATGATTCTTTCTCCGAGTCTGCCTTTTCGGGCGAAATCCGGCTCTTACAGTCTTCTGATAAAGAGGGACGGCGCCAGGAGCATCAGAAGAAGGCCGGTGACGAAGCCGTAGATACCGGTGGTTTCCGCGATGGCGCAGCCCATGATCATGGTGGAGGTGACCTGACCTCTGCATTCGGGCTGACGGCCGATGGCCTCGCAGGCCTTGCCGACCGCGTAGCCTTCGCCGATACCGGGGCCGATGCCCGCGATCAGGGCGAGACCCGCGCCGACGGCACATCCGGCCATGATGGTAGCCTTTGCGTTGAGCATGGCGGCGGTTTCAGAGACGGTAGTGGGATCCATGGTGATTCTCCTTTACGGTTTAGGGATGATGGTCGTTGATGTTATTCAGACTTCGCCGCGCTGCCGATATAGAGCATGGTCAGCATGGCGAAGATGAAGGCCTGCATACAGGAGCTGAAGACGTCGAAGTAGATCGAGAGCACCGCCGGAACGCCGACCTGCAGGAAGGGGATCTTCCCGAGCAGACCGGGCAGCCACCCCAGAAGCAGGGTGGACAGGGAGGCCAGCGCGGCGTATACCAGCGTCGAGATGACCACGCCGGACACCACGTTGCCGAAGTGACGGAAGGTCATGGAAATGGGCGTGCCCAATTCGGACAGGATGTTGAAGGGCGTGAAGATCTTGATGGGCTCGGTATATCCCTTGAGATAGCCGAGGAAGCCGTTGGTCTTGATTTTGTAGAAGGTGATCAGGGAGAACACCAGGATGGACCACCCGGCGATGGTGTTCAGGTCCGCCGTGGGAGGATACATGCCGAGCAGGGCTGTCAGGGAGGAGAAGGCGGAGAGGCCCAGGATGGCGCAGACGAAGGGAGCCCAGGGCAGGAATTCCTCCCCCATGTTCTCCTTCACCAGCTTCGTCACCTGCTCCACGATCCACTCGGCCACCACCTGCCGCTTCGATCCGCCACGGGAGGACATGCCCCGGGTGAGGATGAGGCACAGAATGAGAATGCCGAGGATCACGATCCAGGAGTTGACCTGTGTCTCCGTGATCCGGATGCCTCCGAACACCGGTATGGTGAAGAGGATCTTCGCGCCGGTGATATTGATACTGTCCATATTGAACGCCTTTACTGCTTATTGTTATTGTCGTCCGATCCGGACGTTCTGCCGCTTTCCTCACCGGGGACGGGACCCTTCGAGAACCGGCTGACGAATTTCTCGAACTCGTCCTCCGCTTCCTCCCCGGCCTCTTCCTCTTCCGGAACAGGCCCGGAGCCCTCCGGCGCGGGATCCCTGCGGTGGAGATACCAGGTCAGCGTGCCCCGGACCGCGATGACGATGCGGGGATAAAACGCCGCCGCCACCACGGGGAGCCAGTGTATGCGCTCCGAACGGGTCCATACCCAGACGCACACCCCCATGACGGCCAGCATGACCACGGTCCTCACGGTGCGGGACACCAGCATCACGCGCTTCGCCGCTACCTCGTTCCCGCTGTCCAGGGCGCGGGTCACCCCCACGGAGAGGAAATAAAAATTCCCCACCGCCATGACGTATCCGATCAGCAGCCCGTATACGGCCGCCGCGTTCATTTTGCCGAGGACGAGGAAACCCACCGCCATGACGAGGGACAGGATCAGACAGTCCCTGGCCATTTTCAAAAGCTCTTTCCTGACCTCCGGATCCAGATTCATTCTGTTTTCCACCTCCGGACGAAGCACCGGAATCGCACGGAATCCCGGAACCGCGCGGAATCAAGAAATATTATAGCACACTTCCCTGCGCTTTGCAAGGCGGGAGCGGAAATTTAACCGGATGCGCACATTTTTGGAGCAGATTCACAAATCCGCCGTATCCGGTCACAATGCCCCGCTTTTGCCGCGCAGTCAGCGGGCCGTCAACGGGCCATCCGTCCCGTGTGTCTGAAAAACACTGCCCGCGAAAAAACCGGACCGGGCTTCTCACCCGATCCGGCTTTGTTTTGGTTTGATTTGCTTGTTCTCTCAGGGACTTGCGGATTTACTCCGCCTCGTACCCGTCGACTGCTTCGTCGAAGTCGTAGACGCTCAGGTCGCCCCAGAACGCCGCGGACTCGTCGTTGAAGTCAGCCGTCAGCTCGAAGGCTTCGGAGGCTTCCTCGATTCCGGCAAATCCGATGAAGGAGCTCTCCATCGGCAGAACGGGAAGATCCGCCTCGTTCAGCTCGCCGAGATCCCAAAGCACCTCCTCCTCCGCCGTCAGATCCAGCACAGGGAGGTCCGCTCCGTAGTCCGGGAACATGGCGACGAGATCCGCGATCTTGTTCTGGCCGTTTCCGACCATAAGTACCGCGTTTCTGGAGGTGACGCTTGCTCCCGCCGCGTCCGTGATCCTGCAGCGGTAGATGTAGCCGTCGTGACGCGCCTGAGCCGTCAGGGTGTACTCCGCCGTCTTTCCGGACGCCGCGGTCACGTTGACCCACGCGGAGGCGTCAGGCTTCAGATACTGCCACTGGTACTTGTAGGGAGCTTTTCCGCCGGAGACTTCCACGCTGAACCGGGCCGTTTCGCCGACGGATACGTTCTGTGCTTCGGGATGGGATACGACGGCGAGCGGCGTTTCGCTGACCACCGACAGCAGAACGGTCTTCGTCATGACCGTGCTCCCGGCGCTGTCCGTGACCGCGCAGCGGTACTGATACCCGTTGTGGCGCGCCTCGGCCTTCAGGGAATACTCAGCGGTCTTTCCGGATGCAGAGGATACGTTGATCCAGGAAGTCGTGTTCGGCTTCAGGTACTGCCACTGATACTGATAGGGAGCCGCGCCGCCGGAAACGCTGACCCGGAACACCGCCGTCTCACCCACGGCGACCGTCACGTCCGCGGGCTCGTTTGCAACCGTCATAACGGAACCGACCGTCAGCGTCGCGATTCCGGACAGGACGGTGTGACCCGCCGCGTCGGTGATGAGGCACTGATACTGGTATCCGTTGTGCCGCGTCTCCGCCGTCAGGGTGTAGGTCTGCGCTTTTCCGGCGGTGAATACGTTGGTCCACGCGCCGGTTTCGGTCTTCCGGTACTGCCACTGGTATGTGTAAGGAGCAGTCCCGCCGGATGCCGTCACGGTGAAGCTGACCGTTGTTCCGGCCGCCACGGTCTGATCCGCGGGCTGAGCGGAGACGGTCAGGGGCTCGGAAGGCGTCCCCACCGTCAGCGTCGCGATGTCGGAGGTGACCGTCTGCCCGGCATTGTCGGTGACGACGCACCGGTACTGGTATCCGTTGTGCCGCGCCTGCGCCGTCAGGGTGTAGGTCTGCGCTTTTCCGGCGATGACTACGTCGGTCCACGCGCCGGTGACGGTCTTCCGGTACTGCCACTGGTAGCTGTAGGGCTCCGTTCCGCCCGAGGCTGTCACCGTGAAGCTGACCCTGCTTCCGGCCTCCACGGTCTGATCCTCCGGGTGGGCGGCGATGGTCAGGGGCTCGGGAGGCGTCCCCACCATCAGCGTCGCGAAGTCGGAGGTGACCGTCTGCCCGGCATTGTCGGTGATGACGCACCGGTACTGGTACCCGTTGTGCCGCGCCTGCGCCGTCAGGGTGTAGGTCTGCGCTTTTCCGGCGGTGACTAGGTCG
>Ga0256405_10012270_pt1 | contig 10666 bp, 10 predicted proteins | sample RumenRJG_02DNA_FD_189096 | JGI IMG/M metagenome (GOLD analysis project Ga0256405, IMG submission 189096) | Bovine rumen microbial communities from Lethbridge, Alberta, Canada - RJG_02 | ecosystem: Host-associated > Mammals > Digestive system > Stomach > Rumen | place: Canada: Alberta... | reverse complement strand
GCGGCCTTCTGATAGGCTTCCTCCTGTTCAGGATTAGGCTTGCTCCCACATGCGTGGAGCAAGCCTAATATCAGTGTTAATCCAACTAATTTGTTGAATACGTTCATTTCAGATAAGAGATTACTTACTGCAGACGGAAGGTTACAGGTACGGTGTACTTCACACGTACGGCACTACCATTCTGCTTACCAGGAATCCAGTGCGGCATGGACTTAACCACGCGCTGTGCCTCCTTGTCGAGTGAGGGGTCAACGCTCTTCACAACCTTCACGTCGGTGATAGAACCATCACGTTCTACAACGAAGGTTACGATAACACGACCCTGTACACCGTTCTCCTCGGCTACTACCGGATACTTGATATTCTTAGACAGATACTCAAACAGTGCTGAAGGACCTCCAGGGAACTGAGGCATCTCCTCTACCACGTCGAAGACTTTGGATTCCTCCACCTTCGGGGGCTCGGGTTCTGCAATCACTTCCTTTGCCTTGAGGACTTCGCCACCTGCCTCATCGTTACCCTCTACGTTGAAGGCACCGATAGCGGTGTTGGTCTGCTGAAGTTCTTCCTGAGATTTCATCTCCTGATCTTCCTTCACTTCACTATCCTTCTTAATTTCAGGAACGGTGAAGGCTACAGAGCTCTTAACGCGCTCAATCTCTACTTTCTCTACCTCGGGCTCATCTTTCTTCTCTACCTTGGCCTCTTTTTTCTCAGCCAGGCTTGCGAGCTCTACGTCAGCCTCGATGGCGGCGTTCTGGGCAGCGATGTAGTTTTCGATAGATACCTTTGCAATCACGATTGCTGCGATGATGGCAAAGCCGATGAACATGGTGATCAGTGCCTTGAGGTTACGAGCACCAGTGTTCTTGCGCAATTGATAAGCTCCATAGGCCTGGTTCTTGCCCTCAAACACGAGGTCAACCCAGCCATTGTCAATAAGATCTATTTTTCCCATAGTTCTTTCTACATTTTAGGGGTTAATCACTTGACGCCTGCCTTTGCGATGAGGTCCTTGTCATCCTGGCTCATCTTGTCGACATTGTCAATGACGTACTTATCAATATTGCTAATCAGCATCTCATCAAGAGCGGCCACCATGTTCTCGTAGGTAGCGGTGTTAAGAGGACGGATGATGACGGTCATTGTAGGCACCTTCTCACCATTGGGCAGTTCGCCCTTCTTCAGCTTCTTCAGCTGCTCCTGATACTGCTCGTCAGTCATCTTTGAGCCGTACTCAGTCTTCTTGGCGTCGAGTTCCTTCTTGGCCATCTTGATCTTAGCGATCGGGTTGATACCTTCCTCTGTCGTATGCTCGTTGAGCACCTTCTCAATACCGTCCTTACCATAGCTGGTAGGCTTTACGCATGAGGGATCGTCATAGTTGGGCAGACCAGCTATATACCATACCTTATCGTTGCTACCCAGGTAGAGGGTGATGGTGTGAGAAGCCTTTGTTACCTGCTTCTGCTCTTCATTCAACTGTGATGTGTCATCGTTCGACGGCATGGTCAGCTGCATAGCCTGCGGCTTGGCCAGTGTAGTACACAGCATGAAGAAGGTGATCAGAAGCATCATCATGTCTACCATCGGCGTGAAGTTCACGCGGGTATCCATTTTCTTCTGCTTGGATAGATTCTTTTTTGCCATAATACTATTAGTCGTTTAAACGTTTAACATCGAGGTTCGTGATGAGCTGGAAACGGTTCTCGCTCATGTCTTGCAGTTCCGACATCAACTTCTTAATAGAAGCATAAGGAGTCTTTGAGTCGCACTTGATGGCGAGCTTGATGTCGGGGTTCACTTCACGGGCCGCTGAGACCCATTCCTGGAACTCGCTCTTGCCACCCTTGATACTGTCAAGCGGCAGACCGAGCTTCTGGATTTCTTCACCCATCTTCTCAGGCTCGAGGCTGAGATAGTTGGCGAGCTGAGACATGCTGGCTCCGACCATAGCATCCTCACGGAAGTGCTTAACCTGGTTGGCGTTCAACTGGACACCGAACTTGTCGGTCATCACGTCGAGCATCGCCTGCATGTTGTTCTTGTTTTCCGTACCGCAGTAAACCCTGCCCTCTGGGGTCACCAGAATGTTCAGGACATCCTGCTCTGGAATCTTCAGCTCTGACACTGAGTTAGGCGCGGTGACTGATACTGGTTCCGGTGTCAAGAATGTTGAGGTCAACATGAAGAAACACAGAAGCAGCGTCATCACGTCTGACATTGGCGTCATGTCAATCCAGATGTCTTTTTTCTGTATCTTAATTTTACCCATACTAAAACTGGTATTAAAGTTTTAAATGGTTTAAAATTAAGCCTCGTTGTGGTTAGAATCGTATGTAGCAGCGATTGTGTAACCAATCTCGTCGAGTGCGTATGTCAGCTTGTCGATCTTGTTTGAGAAGAAGTTGTAAACAACGGTAGCAACCCATGAGGTCAAGATACCAGATGCTGTGTTCACAAGTGCCTCAGAAATACCGGCAGACAGAGCCATAGAGTCAGCACCACCACCTGCAGACAGAGCCTGGAATGATCCGATCATACCGAGCACAGTACCGAACAGAGCGGTCAGGGTACCCAGAGATACGATGGTTGCAACCATAGGCATGTTCATCTGGAGCGTAGGCATCTCAAGCTGAGTAGCCTCGTCGTGAGCCTGCTGGATCTTAGCGATCTTGGCAGCCTTCTTCAGAGTGGTGTCGCTCTCAACGGTCTGATACATCTTAATAGAAGCCTTTACTACGTTAGCTACTGAACCCTGCATCTTGTCGCAAAGCTTGTCGGCCTCGTCGAACTTCTGAGCCTTGATCAGAGACTTAACGTCAGCGGTGAACTTAGCCAGGTTGATCTTACCAGCAGCGGTCTTGATAGCGAAGAAACGCTCGATACCCAGACAGATAACGGTGAAGAGAAGGGTAAGGATAAGACCTACCACGAAACCTCCCTTATACACTGTACCAAGAAGGTTTGCAGGATGACCTGAACGGTCGCCACCGATGAAGTTGTCGGGGTTACCCATTACGAAGTACCATACACCATAACCTGCTGCGCAGCAAATTGCCAGAATGATCCATGCAGCTTTAACACCTTGGAAGCCCGATTTTTTAGCTGGGGCTGCAGCCTTTGTTGTTGTTGCCATAAATGTGATAATTTTAATTTTTTAGTTATTTAAAAATTTGAGTTTATAAATAGTCTATTATTAAATTGACCTCGCAAAGATAGCAATTAAAAGTCTTATAAATGCCGTTTTAAGAACTTTTAACTATGAATTTATTGATTTATTTCAATTTTGCCACTGTATTTCTAATGCGAGTCATCGCTTCGATGATATTTTCGTCACTTGTTGCATAACTCATGCGGAAGCATTCGGGGTCGCCAAAAGCATCTCCTCCGACGGTGGCGACATGACCTTTTTCGAGCAGGTACATCGCGAAATCGGTAGAGTTGTTGATGGTGATCTCGCCGTCGCTCTTGCCATAGAAGCTACTGCACTTGGGGAAGAGGTAGAAGGCACCCTCGGGCACGTTCACTTCCAGACCCGGGATTTCCTTGGCCAGTTTCACGATCAGGTCACGACGACGCTCGAAGGCCTGACGCATTTCCTCGACACACTCCTGACTGGAGATGTAGGCGAATTCGGCGGCTTTCTGACTGACGGAACAAGGACCACTGGTGTACTGGCCCTGCAGTTTGTTGCAGCCCTTCACGATCCACTCGGGGGCAGCGATGTAGCCGATACGCCAGCCTGTCATGGCATAGGCCTTCGACACACCGTTGACGATGATGGCGCGTTCCTTCATGCCGGGGAACTGCGCGATCGACTCGTGCTTGCCGATGTAGTTGATATGCTCGTAGATCTCATCAGCCAGCACAAACAGGTCGTCGTGCTTCAGGATGACGTCTGCCAATGCCTGGAGTTCCTCCTTATTATATACGCTACCCGTAGGATTGCTGGGGGAGCAGAGGATGATCATGCGGGTCTTCGGGGTGATGGCGGATTCCAACTGTGCCGGCGTCATCTTGAAGTTCTGGTCGAAACCTGCCTCTACGATCACGGGTTCACCGCCTGCCAGTTTCACCATCTGGGGATAGCTTACCCAGTAGGGGGCGGGGATGATCACCTCCTCACCATCGTTCACGAGGGCCATGACGGTGTTGCAGACACTCTGCTTGGCACCGTTGGACACCAGAATCTCTGAGGGGGAATAGTGCAGGTGGTTCTCGCGCTCCAGTTTACGGGCGATGGCCTGACGCAGGTCAGGGTAGCCCGGAACGGGTGAATAGCGAGAGTAATTCTCGTCGATAGCCAGTTTGGCTGCCTGCTTGATGTGATCGGGAGTATTGAAGTCGGGCTCACCTACGCTCATGTTGATGACGTCGATGCCCTGGGCTTTCATTTCAGAACTCTTCTGTGACATTGCCAGCGTGGCTGATGGGGCCAGACGCTGCAGTCGGTTTGATAATTGTGCCATGTTCGTTGCAAATTTGGGTGCAAATGTACTACTTTTAAGTGAAAAACGAGTCGGGAATAGTGATTATTTTACTATCGCGACTCGTTTTTTTTGTTATTTTCACTTTTATTTCAGGTGAAGCATGTGTCCCATGCGGTTTTTCTTCGTTTCCAGATAACGCAGGTTGAAGGGATTGGGCGTCACCTCGATGGGTACGTTCTCGATGATCTCGAGGCCATAGGCCTCCAGTCCTACGCGTTTCACGGGGTTGTTGGTGAGCAGGCGCATCTTGTGTACACCCAGATGGCGCAGCATCTGGGCACCGCAGCCGTAGTCGCGCTCGTCGGGCTTGAAGCCCAGGTGAATGTTGGCATCCACGGTGTCGTAGCCTTCCTCCTGCAGTTTGTAGGCGGCGATCTTGTTCATCAAGCCGATGCCGCGACCTTCCTGCTGCATGTAGATCACCACACCCTTGCCTTCCTTCTCGATGGCCTGCATGGCCTTGTGGAGTTGTTCGCCGCAGTCGCAGCGCTTCGAACCGAGGATATCGCCCGTCATACAGGAGGAGTGTACACGTACGAGGATGGGTTCATCGTCCTTCCACTCGCCCTTGATCAGTGCCAGGTGCTCCAGTCCGTTACTCTTCTGACGGAAGGGAATCAGGCGGAAGTGACCGTAGTCGGTAGGCATGTCCACCTCTTCGCCCACCTCGATGAGCGACTCCTTCTTCAGGCGGTAGGCGATCATATCCTTGATGCTGATAATCTTCATGTCCCATTCCTTGGCGAGTTCCATGAGTTGGGGCAGGCGGGCCATCGTACCGTCCTCGTTCATGATCTCCATCAGGGCACCGGCAGGGTAGAGACCTGCCATGCGACAGAGGTCGATGGTGGCTTCGGTGTGGCCGCTGCGACGCAGTACGCCGTTCTCCTGGGCATAGAGGGGGTTGACATGTCCCGGACGTCCGAAGGTCTCAGGACGGGAGGCGGGATTGGCCAGTGCCTTGATGGTCTCGGCACGGTCGTGGGCAGAAACGCCGGTGGTGCAGCCCTCCAGTTTGTCGACAGTTACGGTGAAGGGCGTGCCCAGTACCGAGGTGTTGTCCTGCACCTGATGGGGCAGGTCGAGTTCCTTGCAGCGTTCGATGGTGATGGGGGCGCAGAGTACGCCACGGGCGTTCTTCAGCATGAAGTTCACCTGCTCGGGGGTGATTTTCTCGGCGGCGATCACCAGGTCACCCTCGTTCTCGCGGTCTTCGTCATCGACCACGATCACGAACTTGCCTTCTGCGAAGTCTGCTACAGCCTCTTCTATTGTGTTGAGCTTAAATGATTCCATATTGTTTACACCTTATTATATATTAGTCTATATGTATCTGAAGTCCTGCCTTCTTCTGCGCTTCGGCATATTCCAGTACCCGTGGGAGAATGCGCTCGCTCGTCTGGCGGATGGTGCGCAGGTCTCTGTACAGACGCAGACGGAAGCGGATCATCCTGAAGTAGAAGAAGGCACCCACGGGCAGGCACAGGCCTGTCACGATGTTCAACCACTTCTGACGGAACGGTCGGGTGTGGGCGTGTGTGGCAATGACGGGATAGTTGTTCAGCAGCGTGAGGATCAGTTTGTCGCGTGAGTAGCCCAGATCCTCTATGGCCACCTCGAGCGTCGTGTTGAGATGCTCGATCTCCTGGTCGTTGCCTTCATGGAAGAACACGTAGATGGGGTTCGGCCAGCGCAACAGTTTGTGGTTCTCGCTGTAGGCCGCGATGTCCCTGTTGACATTGGTCAGCAGATCGGCGTCGATCTTGTATTTCGGATCCTCGATGATCACTTCCTTACGGTAAATGTGGCGCTTCTGGCGCAGACCCAACATGCGCATGGCGATACCTTTGTAGAGGTCCATGTTGAACACGGTGGAGTCTTTGTTGGCCTTATAGGTGAAGAACGCGGCAATCGGCGTGAGTACCATGGTGGAGATGGTCTGTCCGAACCACACCTGCCACTGGCCGTCGCGCGCCATGCGCATGCCCGAGTTGTCGAAGATATAATAGACGATGAACACCAGCACGGATACGACCACCGGCACACCGAGTCCGCCCTTACGGATGATGGCGCCCAAAGGGGCTCCGATAAAGAAGAAGATCAGACACGACAACGACAAGGTGAACTTCTTGATAGCCTCGATCTGGTGCTGACGGTAGTTGCGGTGCATATATTTGGCATATTCCATCTTCATCTCCATGTCTATCATCACCTGCTGGACGCTTGACAGGGCGTTCTTCACGGCCACCTGTTTCATCTGGGACGACTGGTTGGCATATATGGAGTCGAAGGGTTTTGTGGAGGCTTCCAGCGCCTTCACCATCTTGATGGAGTCCTTGTCCTGAAAATCAGGCTGGCGGAAATAGTAGTTCTTCGCATCCTTATAGAAGGCCAGTCCCACGCTGTCATTGTACTCACGGATCGAGTCGAGGTCGTGGAGAATCTTGCCGAGACTCTTGGCACGGGCGTCGCCCGCCACCTCGTTCATGTCTGTCAGGTTGAAACCACTGTCGAAGTCAAGGACGATACGTTTCGAGGAGAACGTCTCCCTACGGTAGGGGACGGCGGCACTGTTGGCGAGATCCTGTGAACGCATGTTCTCAAACCACTCGCCGCTATAGAGCTGTAGCACGAGGTGCTTCTTCTCTGCCGTCGATTGCATCATGCCCGAGTCGGCGAGAATGATCGCCTGGTCCTCGTAACTGCCCGTCTGACGGTAGATCATGATGCCATAGAGCATACCCGTGTTCAGGTCTTTCTTCTGCACATAGATGTTCGACCCCGGGATACCGTCGTAGAAGATGCCCTCGGGGATCTCGAGTTCCGGACTCTTCTGCTTCATCGAGATCAGCAGCTGGTAGAAAGAGAGGTTGGATTTCGGATAGACCACATCCTGGAAGAAATAAGAGACGCATGAGATCAGACACACGATGACGATCAGGGGGCGGAAGGCCTGCATCAGGGAGATACCTGCGGCCTTGATAGCCGTCAGCTCGGAACTCTCACCCAGGTTTCCGAAGACGATCAGCGAACTCAGCAGGATAGCGAGGGGTAGGGCCTGGGGCAACAGCATCAGTCCCATGTACCAGAAGAACTGTGCCAGCACGTCGAGCGACAGACCTTTGCCGATCAGTTCATCGACATAGCGCCACAGGAACTGCATCATCAGCACAAACTGGCAGATGAAGAATGTTCCCATAAACAGCATACCAAACTGTTTGGTGATGAATATGTCTAATTTCTTAATCCCGAGCATTTCAGGGTGCAAAGGTACATGTTTTAATTAAGAATTAAGAATTTAGCCACATTTTTTAACGCTTATAGGCCGCTTGCCCTGTGTAATCTGTCGAGATTGCTCTCCCAGAGGATCTTCAGACCGTCGGCATCGTCGTCTTCAGCGAAATCGGTGATGAAGAGGGTGAGGTAGTGGGTTAGGTCGCTCTTCCCGATGCGCATCTCCCAGTAGGCATCCTCGTCCGTTTCGTCGTCGTAGTCCCATTTCAGTCTGATGTGGTCGTATTTTACATATTCTATAAGGTGTGCCTTGCGGATGTCCTGTTGGGTCCATGGCTCTCCCCAGGTGAAGGTGAAGATGCCGTCCTCCTCTGTGACGTGGTCTGCCAACCATCGTCCAAGACCGTGTGCACTGCTGATCTGTTCCCAAATGATGTTTGGCGACTTCGTTGTCAACGGGTATTCAATGTCTATTCGTTGCTTTCCCATAAGCGTTTTTAGTTCGTTTGTTATTGGTAAAAGGGATATCTACGCCACAAAATTACGAAAAATCTGCGAAATAAAAAATATTTTCCCGAAAAATTTTGGTGGTTACATTTTTTTTAGTACCTTTGCACCCGCTTAACAGCAGATGGCGGGATAGCTCAGCTGGTTAGAGCGCATGATTCATAATCATGAGGTCGCCGGTTCAATCCCGGCTCCCGCTACCAGAATCGGCAAGTTACAATCAAAAAAGTAGCTTGCCGATTTTCGTCGGTACAAACTAAAAAACAAGGAAAGAATGAAGAGAATCTACAAGGCTCATATCCTCTATACGAAAGAGAAAGACCGTTTCGAAGTGTTGGAAAATGGTTGTGTGTCTGTTGATGAAAACGGGCGTGTGACAGGTGTCGCTACTGACGTGAAATCACTTGACACGGGAGATGCCGAGGTCGTTGACTTCGGTGATTGTCTGCTGATCCCTGCTATGAACGATCTCCACGTGCATGCCTCTCAGTATCGTAATCAGGGGCTTGCCATGGATCTCGAACTGTTGCCGTGGCTTCAGAACTATACCTTTCCTGAGGAGATGAAATATGCCGACACACAGTATGCCGAAAAGATGTATCGCCGTTTCGTGCACGACCTGTGGCGCTTCGGAACGACGCGGGCCTGTGTGTTTGCTACCATCCATACTGAGAGCACCCGTTTGCTGATGCGTCTTTTCCAGGAGGCTGGGATGGGCGCCTTGGTGGGAAGGGTGGCGATGGATCGCGACTGTCCTGAAGGTCTCTCTTCATCGGTAGAGGAGACGGTGCAGGGCTATGAGGCCTTGATCAATGAGTTCGGTGATGATCCTGAAGCGCTGGTGCGCCCTATCATCACCCCGCGTTTCGTGCCCACCTGTACATCAGAGATGCTCCGTGCCTGTGGCCATCTAGCAGCCACGTATCAGTTGCCCGTGCAATCACATCTCTCTGAGAATAAGGATGAGATTGCGCTGGTGAAGACGTTGGAGCCGGAGAGTACCTGTTATGGGGATGCCTATGATCGCTACGGCCTGTTCGGACAGACGCCCACCGTCATGGCCCACTGCGTATGGACTGAAGGGGAAGAACTGGAACTGATGAAACGGCGTGGGGTAGTGGTGGCCCATTGTCCGACGTCGAATTTCAATGTGGCATCAGGCATGGCGCCCATCCGCCGATTCCTCGATGCAGGTTTACAGGTGGGACTGGGCAGCGACATCAGCGGTGGCCACGACCTGAGCATCTTCCGAATGATGGTCTATGCCATCCAGGTGAGCAAGATACACTATCAGCAGGATCATCAGCAGGCTTTTCTCACCCTGCCGGAGGTGTTCTATATGGCCACGAAGTCGGCAGGCAGTTTCTTCGGACGTGTGGGAAGTTTCGAGCCAGGCTATGAGTTCGACGCACTCGTCATCGACGACAGCGACCTGAACCACGACGGCTATTCGCTGTTAGAGCGTCTGGAGCGTTACATTTACTTGGGCGACGACCGTCAGATTACCCACCGTTTCTGTCGTGGACAGGGGCTTCAAGTGTGAATTCTCATGTAATTTTCAGATTTATCCTCGATCATCATGGAATGGTCGGGGATTTTTATTTTATTAAAAAAGAACAAAAAAGTTTGGTAATAAAAAATAAATTCGTATCTTTGCACCTGTATATGACCTAACCATGTTTTCAATACAATTTGAATACAGAATATGAAGAAGGTAATAATCATGTTGATGGCGGCCCTGCTGGTGGCAGCATGCGTCACCCTTACACCAGAAGAGAAAGCCGCACGTGATGCAGCCGTCAAGGAGGGTGTAAAGACGGCTGTGGCCAGTCAGAAGTTCAAGATCAACGTCACGTCGGTGACCCCCGATGCGTGGTACTATATCGACTACGAGGGATACGTCGTTATCAAGAAAAAATAAATGAAACAAAACCTGAATATAAATTAAACTAACCCAGAATAATTATGAAGATTAAAGCAGACTACGTAAATGAACCGCAGTGGAAGATCTTGACCGTCAAGGCTACGCTTCCTGCAGAACTGAAGTGTTTGGATGAGATGGCCCACAATATGTGGTGGGTGTGGAACCACGAGGCCCGTGACCTGTTCCGCGACATCGACGTTGACCTCTATCATGAGTCGAGACATAACCCCGTGATACAGTTGGAAGGCCTGACGTTCCAGCGCAAGGAGGAAATCCTGAAGGACAAGGCGCTGATGAAGCGCATCAAGGAGGTATATGCCAAGTTCCGTAAGTATATGGACGTGAAGCCCGACACCAGTCGTCCCTCGGTGGCCTACTTCTGTATGGAGTATGGTATCCACTCAGCCCTGAAGATCTATTCCGGCGGTCTGGGTATGCTGGCAGGTGACTATGTGAAGGAGGCTTCCGACTCCAACGTCGATATGTGTGCCGTCGGTTTCCTGTATCG
>Ga0256405_10012269_pt1 | contig 10667 bp, 8 predicted proteins | sample RumenRJG_02DNA_FD_189096 | JGI IMG/M metagenome (GOLD analysis project Ga0256405, IMG submission 189096) | Bovine rumen microbial communities from Lethbridge, Alberta, Canada - RJG_02 | ecosystem: Host-associated > Mammals > Digestive system > Stomach > Rumen | place: Canada: Alberta | collected... | reverse complement strand
CCGAGTACCAGTGCATCGAGGTCCTGAACGTGGTTCCGGATTCTCCGGCGCTGGAGGCGGGGCTTCTTCCCGGGGATCTGATCTGGACCGTTGGCGAGGAGCGTGAGCCCGTCCCCTCCCTGGGCTATTATCCCTCCATCGCCAAGCTGAGAGGCGAAGCCGGAACGGTGGCCGTGTTCTCCATCCTGCGGGGCGAGGGAGAGAAGGAGGAGCTGGATTTCAAGATCACCCGGGCCCGCGTCACGGAGATCACCGTGCTGAGCCACATCTACGGGCCGGATCCCTCCATCGGCGTGGTGCGGATCACCTCCTTCGACGCCACGACGCCCGTGCAGTTCGTCCAGGCCGTGGAGAACCTGCGGGCGGAGGGCTGTGACAAGCTGGTGGTGGACCTGCGGTACAATCCCGGCGGGGAGCTTTCCTCCATCGTCACGACCCTGGACTATATCCTGCCGGAGGGTCCCATCGTGCGGATCATGGACGCGGACGGCAACGAGGTCAACTCCTATACCTCCGAGGCCACGGAGCTGGATATGCCCATGGCGGTGCTGGTGAACGGATCCACCGCCTCCGCGGCCGAGCTCTTCACCTCCGCCGTCCGGGACTATCAGAAGGCGGTCATCGTGGGAACCACCACCTACGGCAAGGGCTGCATGCAGACCACCATTCCGCTGAGCACCGGCGGCGCGGTTTCCATCACCTACCGCATGTACAACCCGCCCTTCTCGGACAACTACCACGGCGTGGGCATCGTGCCGGACGTGGAGGTGGAGCTGGACGAGGCCCTGGCGGACAAGAACACCTATAAAATCACGGACGAAGAAGACAATCAGCTGGCGGCGGCGGCACAAGCCCTCGGAAACGACTGACGGCCGGCGGCGATCCATAAAGAAAGAGGATTTGACATGGAACAGAAAAAGACCACCAAGTACACGGCGGAAGGGTATCAGGCTCTGGTCAACGAGCTGAACTACCTGAGAGGAGAGAAGACCGAGGAGGTCAAGAAGGCGCTGGCCTTTGCCCGTTCCCTGGGCGACCTCTCCGAGAACTCCGAATACGACGCGGCCAAGGACGAGCAGGGACAGGTGGCGGCCCGCATTTCCGAGCTGGAGGAGCTGATTCAGTCCGCGGAGATCATCAACGAAAGCGAGATCGACGAGGACGTGGCAAACCTGGGCTCCACGGTCCGCCTCTTCGACGAGGAGTTCGAGGAGGAGGTGGAGTACGCCATCGTCTCCACCAACGAGGCCGACGCCATCAACGGAAAGATCTCTGACCGCTCTCCCATCGGCGCTGCGCTGCTGGGCAAGACCGTGGGCGACGAGGTGGCCGTGGAGACCCCCGGAGGTACGATCCGATTCAAGGTGCTTCACGTGGAGCGCACAAAGAACGCCGGCTGACGGCATAAGGAAGGAAACAGAACCAATGGCTGACAACATCCGGCAGGGACAGGCTCCCGCCGCTGAAGAAAACGTAAACGATCTGATCCGGGTGCGCCGGGAAAAGCTGAAAACCCTGCAGGATGCGGGACAGGATCCCTTTCAGATCCGCCGGTACGACGTGACCCACCATTCGAACGAGGTGCGGGACCGCTTTGAGGAGCTGGAGGGCAAGGAGGTGTCCGTGGCGGGACGGCTCATGTCCAAGCGCATCATGGGCAAGGCCTCCTTCGCCCATGTGCAGGACCTGGGCGGGACCATCCAGGTCTATACCTCCCGGGACACCCTGGGCGAGGAGGCCTACGCGGAGTTCAAGAAGGACGACGTGGGCGACATCGTGGGCGTGAAGGGCGAGGTGTTCCGCACCAAGACCGGCGAGATCTCGATCCGCGCTTCCGAATTCGTCCTGCTGTCCAAGTCCCTCCAGCCTCTGCCGGAGAAGTTCCACGGCCTCACCAACGTGGACCAGCGGTACCGTCAGCGGTATGTGGACCTGATCACCAACCCGGAATCCCGGGACGTGTTTGTGAAGCGGTCCAAGATCATCCGCGCCATCCGGAATTTCCTGGACGCCCAGGGATTCCTCGAGGTGGAGACCCCCATTCTCGTCCCCAACGCGGGCGGCGCGGCGGCCAGACCCTTCGAGACCCACCACAACGCCCTGGACGAGGACTTCAAGCTGAGAATTTCTCTGGAGCTGTATCTGAAGCGGCTCATCGTGGGCGGTCTGGAGCGCGTCTACGAGATCGGCCGCGTGTTCCGGAACGAGGGCATCGACACCCGCCACAACCCGGAATTCACCCTGATGGAGCTGTATCAGGCCTACACCGACTACCACGGCATGATGGACCTGACGGAGAACATGTACCGCACCGTGGCGAAGGAGGTGCTGGGGACCGACGTCATCACCTACAACGGGGTGGAGATGGACCTCGGAAAGCCCTTCGCCCGGATGACCATGGTGGACGCGGTGAAGCAGTACGCCGGCGTGGACTGGGACGAGATCCGCGATCTGGAGGAGGCCAGGGCAGCCGCGAGAGCGCACAAGGTGGAGTTTGAGGAGCGCCACACCAAGGGCGACATTCTGAACCTCTTCTTCGAGGCCTTCGTGGAGGAGCACCTGATCCAGCCCACCTTCATCATGGACCATCCGGTGGAGATCTCCCCCCTGACCAAGAGAAAGCCGGAGAAGCCAGACTACGTGGAGCGGTTCGAATTCTTTATGAACGGCTGGGAAATGGCCAACGCCTATTCGGAGCTGAACGACCCCATCGACCAGAGAGCCCGCTTTGCCGCTCAGGACGCCATGGCCGCCCAGGGAGACGAGGAGGCACAGCACACGGACGAGGACTTTCTGAACGCCATGGAGATCGGCATGCCTCCCACAGGCGGCATCGGCTACGGCATCGACCGCATGTGCATGCTGCTGACGAATTCCGCCGCCATCCGGGACGTTCTGCTGTTCCCCACCATGAAGAGCCTGGACAAGAAGCCGGACGACAAAAAGCCGGATGCCGTTCCCGCCGAAAAAAATCCCGCAGAAGCGGCTGAACCGGAGAAGATTGACTTCACCGGCGTGGTCATCGAGCCGCTGTTCCAGGACTATGTGGATTTCGAGACCTTCTCGAAGTCCGATTTCCGGGCGGTGAAGGTGCTGGCCTGCGAGGCGGTGCCGAAGTCGAAGAAGCTGCTGAAGTTCACCCTGGATGACGGAACCGGCGAAAACCGGACCATCCTCTCCGGGATCCACGCCTTCTACGAGCCGGAGGAGCTGGTGGGCAAGACCTGCGTCGCCATCGTGAATCTGCCGCCCCGTCCCATGATGGGGATCGATTCCTGCGGCATGCTGCTGTCCGCCATCCACAAGGTGGGAGACGAGGAGAGGCTGAACCTGCTCATGCTCGATCCGCACATCCCCGCCGGAGCGAAGCTGTACTGATACCGCGAGACGAAAAAGAGGGCCTGTCGGAAACAATCCGGCAGGCCCGATGATTGTAAAGGAACGACGGAGGACCGATCGTGAAAATCCTGATCAAGGTGCTGGCCGTTCTGGCCGGGGTGTGGCTGGCGGCGGGCGTGACCGACTGCGTGCGGGTGACCTATGCGTTTCAGAGGCCCCTGTTCTGTCTTCCGGTCGATACGGCGGACGACGGAGGCTCCGGTCACTACACGGGACTCGGATACTCTTTCGACATCCGGGGCCGGTTCCTGCCGGACAGCGAACCCGCGGAGGATCCGGACCCGGAGCCCGCAGGCGTAACCCGGTACACGGTTTACCTCTTCGGAAGGGAAGTCACCTCCGGGGCGAGGGAGTAGTGATTGCTCCGCCAACAAACAAAAGCCTGCCGGAATTGGTATCCGAGGCCCGAAACGAAGGCTGATCAAGGGGGCCGGAAGCTGCACGTTTGAAAACCGACGTTTCGTTTGCTGACTCATGTTTATAACAGAATCCGCCGTGCTTCCCGGGACAGAGGAGCACGGCGGATTCGTGTTGATCGGGGAAGGCTCAGACCAGCGCGGCGCCCAGGGCCCTGCAGGCTTCTTCGGCTTCGGCGTCGGGAGCGTCGTTGCAGATGACGAAATCGGCGGCCATGACGGCTCCGTCGGCGACGCAGCGGTCGTTCCAGTTCCGCATCCATTCTCCGTCGCCCCAGCCGTAGGAGCCGAACAGGGCGATCTTCTTGCCGTTCAGCTTCGCCTCGACGGACTCGAACATGGGAAGGAACTCGCTGTCCTCCAGCTCCTCGGAGCCCATGGACGGGCAGCCGAACGCCACGGCGTCGAAACCGTCCATCTTGTCGGCGTCAAATTCCGTCGCGGTGAAAAGGGTGGATTCTCCTCCCGCCGCGCCGATGCCCTCCGCCACCGCGTTGGCCATGGCCTCGGTGTTGCCGGTTCCGCTCCAGTAAACGACTGCGATCTTGCTCATGTGTGTACCAAACCTTTCTGTATATGAGATGGATAAACGAACCGAATGGGTTATGTCCGGGGCGCCGAATAGTCCATTTCCGCCACGGCGAGCCGGTCCACGGTGGCTCCCCTTGACAGCTGGGCCTCGTAGGCCAGGGTACACCGACGGTACCGGGCGAAGATGCGTTCCGCTGCCTCCGGGTCCCCGTATACCTTCCACGCGCCGACCCGCTTGCATCCGACGGACCGGTGCTCGATGAAGCCGCGGACGTCCTCCGGCGGATAGCCGAGAAAGAGGCCGATCTCATGGGGGAACGCCTCCTCCCGCCTCAGTCTCCGCATGAGCTCGCCGAGACAGGAGGCCGGATTGACCGAGCCGTATCCCCGTTCCCGCAGAATGGACTCCGCTTCCTTCCGGGCCAGATCCGCGCTGAGCCGGTCCGGGCGGTAAAGATAGAGAAGGACCTTTTTGCCGGAGCGGCGCAGGGGCAGAAGCCTCAGACCCTTCGGAACCAGCAGGCGGTTCTGCTCCCGGACGTAGGCGAGAACCTCCGCGACGGTCCGGTAGGGGCTGGTGAACATGCTGCCGGTTTTCATTCCGGCCAGGGTGGGCGAACAGTGTCTGACCAGCAGAGCGTCTGACATGGGTTCCTCCCGCGCGCGGCGCGCTTTTTCGTTTCTGTCAGGATTTCCCGGCGGGATCCGGTTTATGCGGTATGCGGAGACTGACTGCTGAAGGTTAGCTCTAACTAACTTCCGAATACAGTATATCATGTTTGAAACGCGCTGTCAAGTGGATGAAATGCACAAGAAAAGGCAGAGGGTTAAGGAGTTAAACAGGCGGAATGTACGATGGGCGGGAATGAGAGAAGAATGTCCTGATTTCAAAAGGTTAGCAAAAACTAATCGCTAAGAATCCAGAAGCGCGGACGTGAGGAGCCTTCGAGCTCCGGGAGACCTTCTTTCCTGCTTCCTTCCTTGACGGCGGGGGGACGGGTGTGGTATAATGGAAGCCGACAAAACCGGAAGGGGAGGCAATATGTATTATCTCATCAAGGAATCCCTGACGCCCTGCGGACCGGAGGACATCCGAAACGCCGCCGTCCAGTTCGTGGCGGTGCTGACGGGCGAGGAGTGGAGGGAGCGGCGGGACAGCTTCGACATGGTGATCGACATGGACATGGACACCGTTCACCCCACCGACACGAAGGCCGTGGTGAACCTGGACTCCCTGACCGGCACCCTGTCCATCCCGGACCGGGGGCAGATCGGGGGAGAGCGCCGCAATTTCGCCTTTGCCCTGGACGAGCGGGGCGTGATCCTGGTGGACGACAGCGGATACGCGGCCCGGCTGGTCAGGGAGATCGGGCGGACCAAAAAGTGGAGACTGCCCGGGCTCGAGCGGTTTCTGTATGATCTTCTGGAGCTGACCATCGCCGGGGATCTGACGCTTCTCGAGGAGACGGAGCACCGGCTGAACCGCATCGAGGAGGCCATTCTCAGCGGGGAGACCGAGAGCAGTCCGCCGGAGCTGAACGACATCCGGGGGGATCTCTTGGACCTGAAGCTCCACTACGGCCAGCTCATCGACCTGAGCCAGGAGCTGGAGGAGAACGAGAACGGCTTCTTCCGGGAGGAGAATCTGCGCTACTTCCACATGTTCACGGAGCGGGTGATCCGCCTGCGGGAGACCGTCACCGGCCAGCGGGAGTACACGACCCAGCTTCGGGAGCTGGTGCAGACCCAGCTGGACGTGCGCCAGAACCGCATCATGACCATCCTGACCGTCATCACCTCCATTTTCATGCCCCTGTCCCTGATCGCGGGCTGGTACGGCATGAATTTCCGGTACATGCCGGAGCTGGAGTGGCGGTATGCGTATCCGGCGCTGACGGTTCTGTGCGGGGTGATCGTGATCGTCTGCATCCTGTGGTTCAAGCGGAAGAAATGGCTGTGATTCTGCCGGTGGTTTGGCGCGAAAGGAGAGCATCATGAAAAACGTTTTCGACATTACGGACTTCGGCGCGGTGGGAGACGGGCTGACCGACTGTACCGCCGCCATTCAGCGGGCTCTGGACGCCGCTGCGGAGGCGGAGGGCGCGGTGATCGTTCCGCCGGGCCGGTACTGCACCGGGACCCTGAAAATGGGGAAGCGCACCCGGCTCCAGGGGTATTCCGCGTGGAATTTCCGGGCGGACGGCAGCTCCGTGCTCCTCCTGAACGATCCGGAGGCGGTCTGCCTGCTGGACATCACCGGGGCCTTCGGCTGTTCCGTGGCGGGACTCTGCCTGGACGGGAGGAAGCTGGGAAAAAAGGTCCACGGAATCTATCTGTACTGGGAGAAGTACAACGGCGGAAGCGAGGAGGACACGCCCGCGCTGGACGACTGCCGGGTGGGGAATTTCACCGGGGACGGCCTGCATCTGGAGCACATCTGGTGCTTCTCCGTCCGCCACTCCATGCTGCACCGCAACGGAGGAGCCGGGCTCTACATGGACGGCTGGGACGCCTTCATCATCGACAACTGGTTCACCGCCAACCGTCACTGCGGGATCCTGGGCGGTCCCTGCGCGGCCTCCGTCACCGCCACGGGCAACCGGGTGGAGTGGAACCGGGAGGCTGGCTTCCGCTTCGGAAACGGGGATTCCCTCAACGTCACCGGGAACTTCTTCGACCGCTCCTTCGGTCCGGCCCTGTGGCTGGGCGGCGGCGGGCAGTTCCGGGATACGGCGATCACGGGCAACGTGTTCCGGCGCTCGGGATGCCCGGACGGGATGACTTTCACATCGCCATACGAGTCCTCCCACGTGCTGATGGACCATGTGCAAAACGTGACGGTGAGCGGCAACACCTTCAAATGGGGCGTGAACGACGACGGAGGCGGCACGAGAAGTCCGGATTACGGGGTGTGCCTTTCCGATTCCGAGGCTGTGGCCGTTCAGGCGAAAGTCCTGTATGAGGGCGCGCTGAAACAGACCGTGGTATACGACGGGCGAGGGAACAACCTGATCCGGGACAATCTGTCCCACATGGACCGCTGACGGCGTGACGGAGCCGGTTCCGGAGAAGCGGATCCTGCACCGGAGCGACGGATGTAGTTGTTGCATTTTCACAAGATGCGGGCCCGCTTTTTTGTGCGGAATTGTCAGAAATTGCCCGGCGGGCGGACGCTTTGTGAGGCAATCCGGTATAAAATTTAAAATTTTTTCAAAAACAGGCTTGAAAATACCGCCGGGATGCGGTAAAATGCTGAATGGGAAAGCGGAGCGCTTTTATCCGATTATCTACAAGGAGGAACACCATGAAGAAACTCATGACAGTTCTCTTGGCCTGTGTGATGATCATCTCTCTTGCCGTGGTCGTTTCGGCTTACTGGGAGCCGGAAGAAGCCTTCGGCGAGGTAAAGTTCACCATCGGCAAGCAGACCACCGCATGGAACGCGGACGGACAGATCTCCGACGGCGAGTACTACAAGGTAGAGCTCGACCCGTCCTGGATCTCCTACGCCATCAACGACAACGACACGGATGCAGGTCTCGAGTACGCAAAGGCGACTCACCCGGAACTCTACATGTCCTGGGACGAGAACTACATCTACACGGCCACCAGGTACGAAGTGACCAAGGGCCACGAGAACCTCTGGGACGGCGACCCCGCCTCCATGTGGTACTCCGGCGCGGTTCAGTTCAACTACGCCAACTTCGACGAAGTAGCCTCCGAGTACAGACTTGAATATGGTGTGGGCCTGTCCTCCGACACCGGCGACACCCTGTACACCGTCTGGGCGGACGGCGCCGGCACCGGCTTCACTCCTTCCGAGGAGAACGCCAAGGTGTGGCTGGACGGCAACACCCTGACCTACGAAACCAGAGTTGCCTGGGAAGACTTCGCCGACGAGGACAATACCGCCGGCAAGGAAGGCCTCGGCTTCAACTTCTGCCTTGTGTGGTCCATCGGCGAAGGCCAGGACTACGTTCACATCCAGCTGGCTGAAGGCTGCACCGGCAACGGCAAGCACGCGGAGAACTTCGCTCAGGTCACCCTGGGTCCCGCGCAGGCCGCTTCCGCCGCTGCGACGACAGCCAAGGACTATCCCGTCGACTCCGCGTTCATCGATCAGGATGCGCTCGACGCAGACTTCTGGGATGATCCGGATACCCTGTTTGAAGGCGGCTCCGGCCAGCCCATCCAGTATGTGAACGGCTACGGCGTCGGCTACTCCTCGCTGAACGACCAGGTCATCTACGAAAAGCTTGACTTCGGCGAGAACGGCGCGGACAAGATGATCATCAATTTCTCGAACGGCGGCGCGGACGACACCACGCTGGCGGTCTACATTGATGAGAAATCCGGAACTCCCGCCGCTACCTACACGATTCCCAACACCGGCGGATGGGAAGAGACCTGGGCAGAAGAATTCGAAACGGCTATCGACGTGCCCGGCGGCAGACACACGGTCATCGTCGAATTCACCAACTCCAACTCCGGCTCCTTCACCTATATCCGCTTCCATGAGAAGTCCGGCGACGCCGCTCCCGCTGCCGCTGCTGAGACTTCCTCCGCTGCTACTGCCGTGGTCGGCAAGAACGGCGAGTACGACGACATTCAGCTGCCCGGCACCAAGACGGCTCCCGCCATCGACGGCAAGCTGGACGACTGCTATGTGAAGATTCACGACTTCTATTCTCCCGACGAGGAAGAGTGGTACGACGCTTCCGACGCCGCTCATGCCGGCAAGGGCGAGGCTTGGGCGACCTGGGACAAGGACAACTTCTATACCTTCTTCAAGGTATATGAGCCCGAGTATTTCCCGCAGAACGCCGGCGGCGAGGTTCCCGCTGCCTCCAGCTCCTCCATGTATCTGGCCCTCCTCGCCACGAAGCCCGTGGACGATCTGCCCGAGAACGACAACTACGTTCTGCAGGTGGCTCTGAACCGCTCCAGCGACGATACGCTCGAGTGGAAGTACACCGGCTCCGTTCCGGAGGAGTTCCGCGCGAATTCCGCCGATCTCGCCATGTACGACGAGACCCCGTTCACCTTCGAGTGCATCAACGTGGACGGCTATACCTATTACGAGATCGCAATGCCCTGGGATCAGATCGACCGGACGGGCGACGTTCCCTTCGGCGTCGGCCATGAGTTCACCTTCAACTACATCGTGACTTATTACGATGACGAAGAGGTGTCCTGGCCCATCGTTCAGTACGGCCAGGGTCTGATGAACGACATCTACGACATGGGCGGCATCATCACCATGGTGGCGGCTCCCGACGACGCCGCCGCCGCTCCCGCCGAGGAAGCTCCCGCCGAGCCCATCTACACCTATCCCGCCTCCGGCACCGAAGGCAATGCCATCACCGGCACTGTCATCGGCAACGCCACCGGCTGGGGTGACAACGCCGACGCGGGCGCCGCTGCTGCCTTCGACGGAAATCCCGCCACCTTCTTCGATCCTCTGGGAGTCGGCGACGGCTTCTGCGGCATCGACGCGGGTGAATCCTACGTCCTCGACAAGGTCGTCATCCTGTCCCGCGACGGGTTCAACGACCGGTTCGTGGGCGCCATGATCCAGGGCTCCAATGACGGCGAGAACTGGACCACCCTCTGGACCTCCGATGCGGAAGGCACCTATCCCGACTACTGCACCGTGACCGAGTTCGAGAACAACACCGGCTACAGCCAGTTCCGCTACTACAACGAGACCAACCACGGCGACGTGGCTGAGGTCGAGTTCTACGGCCAGCCCGGCAAGGTCGAAGAGGCTCCCGCAGAGGAAGCTCCTGCTGTTGAGAACTACGCTCTCGGCGCAAGAGTCATCGTAACCTCCACCGAGACCGACGACTTCCCGGGTGAACTGGCTGTCGACGGCAACAAGGAGACCAGATGGGCTTCCGCGTACAACGACGGCGAAGAGATCACGATCGACCTCGGCAAGGCCAAGGCAGTGAACTACATCGCCCTGTACTGGGAGACCGCCATGGCTTCCGACTACGTGGTCTACGGTTCCACCGATCCGAACGACTTCTATCAGAATGAACTCGCTTCCGTGTCCGGCAACACCGAAAACGAAAACGTGCTCGAATTCGGTACGACTCCCGCTCAGTACATCACGATCCAGTGCACCAAGAGAGCGACCGAATGGGGCAACTCCCTGTATGAAGTTGTTGTCAGCGGCGAAGGCGACGCCTCCGTCGACCAGGCTCTCGACCAGAAGGCCGAGGCTCCCAACACCTTCGACTTCGGCGTGATCGCCGCCGTGGCCTCCGTGATCTCCCTCGCCGGCTTTGCCGCCGCCAAGAAGAGACACTGAGTCCC
>Ga0256405_10012268_pt1 | contig 10667 bp, 3 predicted proteins | sample RumenRJG_02DNA_FD_189096 | JGI IMG/M metagenome (GOLD analysis project Ga0256405, IMG submission 189096) | Bovine rumen microbial communities from Lethbridge, Alberta, Canada - RJG_02 | ecosystem: Host-associated > Mammals > Digestive system > Stomach > Rumen | place: Canada: Alberta | collected... | reverse complement strand
GTCATATCAGCGACTACACTGAGTTGCTTTTGCCAACTAATATCTTGGCAGAAGGCGGCTTTGTGGATATGCTTAACAATACAGAGTTTATCAGCGAGGAAGATTACCATTCCCCAGAACTCATTGGTTGGCTGTACCAGTTCTATATCTCCGAGAAGAAGGACGATGTGTTTGCTTCATTTAAGAAGGGAAAGAAAGCTGAAGCAAAGGATATTCCAGCAGCTACTCAGATTTTTACACCAAACTGGATTGTGAAGTACATGGTGCAGAACACCATCGGACGTATCTATCTTGATAACAACCCATACGAAGAAGATGTTCAGAAGAACTGGAAGTACCTTGTTGAACCAAGTGAGCCTACTCCTAAAGAGAACATCCTTCACTATGATGACCTGAAGGAGTTGAAGTTTGCTGACCTTGCATCCGGCTCAGGTCACATTCTCAATGAAGGCTTTGATATGCTCTATGACCTATATGTACTTGAAGGTTATAGCCGTAAAGATGCCATTGAGAACATCTTCCGCTATAACCTCATAGGTGTTGACATCGATACTCGTGCTAAGCAACTGGCTCAGTTCGCCCTCTTGCTGAAGGCTTGCCAAAAGGACATCAGCTTTGTTGATGCTCACATTATGCCTCGTGTATTAGATATGCCTGAACCATATCCATATAAGGACAACCTACGGGACACTCTCCCACATTTCTTCCTTGGTGGAAATCAAGAAATGATTCAGGAGGTTTGCGATGCTATCGACCTGATGGATCAAGCCAAGAACCTCGGCAGCATTATGAAGTTCAATGTTTCTGAGCGAACTCGCAATGCTATCAAGATTCGCATGGAGGAATATGAGAAGGGAACTCATGTACCTGAAGCTATTCGTCAATTGATGCCATTTATGAGTGTAATACTTGCTCTGACAGAAAAGTATTCAGCATTGGTGATGAATCCGCCATATATGGGTGCGAACAACATGAACCCATACTTGAAATCTTATCTTGAGAAAAACTATAATGAGGGGAAGTCAGATTTGATGACAGCTTTCATGATGAAGGCCATGAAAGATACTTTGTCGAAAGGTTATTGGTCAATGATTAATCTTCCATCATGGATGTTTTTAGGTTCATTTGAGCTATTAAGACAAGTAATCATTAATGAACAACAAATTTCAAGTCTTTTGCATCTTGGAAGAGGTATATTCGGTTCTGATTTCGGTTCTGTAGCGTTTACCATGCAACAAACTGTTCCAACAAAAGAGGGTTATTATAGAAGACTGTTTAAGGAACACGTACAAGTCAGAAGTATAGAGCAAATAAGAAATCTCTTCTTGGATAAAGAATATGGTGTTTATAGGGTAAATCAACTTAACTTCAATAAGTTACCAAATCATAGTATAGGTTATTGGATAAGTTCGCATGTCCTTAGTTTATTTCAACATCCCACGTTTGATACTGTTGGAGACTCAAAACAAGGTTTAGCCACTTCAAACAATAATCTTTTCGTTAGACAATGGTATGAGGTTTCCTACAATTATACTTCAATTTGCACCTATCCCGAAAGAAAAAAGTGGTTTCCATATAATAAAGGTGGTGCAAAAAGAAGATGGTATGGAAATCAAGAATGTATCGTTAATTGGGAGAATGATGGAAAGGAAATCTATGCCTACAAAGGAGCTGTAATAAGGAATCCCACTTACTATCTAAAATCTTCTTTGTCTTGGGGGCTAATTACAGCTGCAACAAATTCTTTTAGGTATTATCCGAAAGGGTTTATTTTTGATGTTGGTGGTATGAGTTACTTCCCTTATCCAAGCATTGATAAATATGTAATTCTTGGTATAATGAATACTAAGTTTTACACGGATGTCGCCAAACTCATTAATCCTACAGTTAATTTACAGTGTGGTGATGTAGCTAAATTTCCTTATTTGCCAATAGAAGAGTTGTCATTTAAGGATAAAGTTAAAAATAATGTAGATATATCTAAGGCTGACTGGGATGCCCACGAAACCTCATGGGATTTCCAACGCAATGAGCTATTGACTATGGATGAACAGGTATTGTTTGACAATCTTGACTACATCATTGACAAGCACTATAAAGAGACAGGAGAACATATCTGTATAGACCCCGTAGCACCTCAGCCAGAGAGTGTAGAATGGTGTTATGACACCTATTGTACAAAGTGGGAACGTCTATTCATGCAACTTCATGAAAACGAAGAAGATTTGAACCGCCAGTTCATTGAAATATATGAATTGCAGGACGAATTGACTCCAGATGTTCCTTTGGACGAAATCACCATCCTACAACAGGGAGAAATTTCTATTGAAGATAATCGGCTGAAATGGAATGCTGACGTAGTATTGAAACAACTCATCAGCTATGCCATCGGCTGTATGATGGGACGTTACTCTATCGACAAGCCCGGACTCATTCTTGCCAACCAAGGTGATGGTCTGGTGCAGTTCAATGAGCAGGTTCCTGACAGCCGCTTTGAGCCAGACGATGACGGCATCATTCCATTGATGTCAGCACAAAGTGATTTTGCAGACAATGCCACTATTCGCTTCAAGCAATGGCTCGTAGCAGCCTTTGGAGAAGAAACCTTGGTGGAGAACCTGAACTTCATAGAGAAGTGTCTTGGTAAGAGCATTGACGATTACTTTGTGAAGGATTTCTGGAAAGACCATAAGAAGATGTATCAGAACCGCCCAATCTACTGGCTGTTCTCATCAAAGAAAGGAGCTTTCCAGTGCTTGACATACATGCATCGTATGGATGCTTATACGGCAGAGCGCATCAGGACAAAGTATCTCCTCCCCCACATTGAATGGCTCATACAGAAGCAAGGTGAAATGGAGGCTAATGCTGCCAATCTCAATGCTCGTGAGCGTAAGGAACTCGACAACATAGGCAAGCAGATTGAGGAGTGCCGTGAGTATCACGACCGCCTCCATGTGATTGCGGATAAGCAGATAGCCTTTAACCTCGACGATGGCGTAGTTGTAAACTATGCCAAATTCGGGGATGTATTATCAAAATTGAAATGAGTAAGGAAACACATATTGAGCATCTTATCAGGCTGGTAAGAAAAGAGAAAGTATCTCTCTTCATCGGTGCTGGTTTTTCACTGGAGGCAAAGGCTCCCAGCGCATGGGATTTGCAACAAGCCATTCTAAACGAATTGCCTTCCGATGCTATGAAGAAGGCACATACAAATGATGGTCTTGATGAAATTTCTCAATTCTTCGTAGAAGAAGTGTGTGAAGGGTCAAGAGCGGAACTCATGGATTTGCTACAAAAGCAATTCGACTTTGAGCCAGAATGTATGGATGACCACCATGCCTTAGCAGCAATTCCTCATTTTCACAATATTTTTACAACTAATTATGACACATTGTTGGAAGACTCTTATCCAAAAGAAAGATGTGCCGTCGTTAAGAAGGATGAGGATTGCGTGTATATAGATTCAAAACCAGTCCGGATATTCAAAATTCATGGTGACTTTACGAATCGAGACTTTGTCGTTATCACCTCACAGGACTATGCTGATTTGAATAAGAAGAGGCACAATAAACTCGTGTGGAATGAAGTTATGTCCTCTTTTACAAGTAATCATGTTGCTTTTATAGGCTATAGCCTTTCAGATAAGAACGTACTGAACTTATTACGATCAATATCCAAGATTGTAAAACGAAACAAAAGGCAGATGTTTCTCATCGCGCCCGGTTTTGATGATGTAAACAAGAAGCGACTAAAGGGTATCAATATCAGCTATATCGATTCTACAGCAAAGGAGTTTCTTGGTCAATTAAAAAAAGGAATAGACGAGAATATAGGTCCAGACTACCGCCATCACGACGTAACAGAAGCGACTTTCACAAGATATTGTGAGCAACATGGTTTTGACCCTGTTGTAAAACGAACGGAGCAAATAAAGAAAGATAACGAAATCGTTAATTATGCTCCACTCGGAGGTAAGGGTATCGAACATAAAGTCAATTTTACGGTTAAAAATCAGCCGAAAGAAATGGCCCAGAGTTTCGACTTTGAAAAATATGGAACATTCATCAAAAATAGAACTCTGCCATTCCCAGATGTTCCTTATATTCGTTTCAATGGGGATGACATTACCAATGCCACCCACATGGTGAATGGCTTAGTCATGACACGTGGATTCAGAGAAATTTTGGTAGCACCTGCAATTACCACAATAGACCTGACGATAAAAGTCCCAGGCAGAAATTTCATGGAAAAAGTTAAAGCACAAGCATACCGATTGAATGACAGCAAGTTTGTTATTCAATTCGACTGTCATATCTACACGGTAAAAATAGTGTTTACACAAAAATCAGATTTGGGAGGCGGTTTCTCACTGTCCTTTACTTTCGATATGAAAGAAACATATACTGATAATAATCTTGCTCTTAAATGGATTGATTTTGTCTGCGCATTTTTCAACAAGGAAGATTTCTACATAAAAGAAATTTCTTCTACTGTTTTCAATACAGGCAAAGAGTATTCTACAGATATTAAGCATAATTTCGATGATTTCAAAAAGTATTATGAGTTTATCAGGTACATTGAAATGAATAGCGATGTAGATTTCAAGACATACGAACAATGCACTGAGCATAACTTGACCGAAGCCTATTATATAGTTTCATACCTTGCTCATAAGCCAATAAGCTGTGCGTGCAAGGGTGGCATGAAGATCTCTACAAAAGAACTGATATGTGATGATGATTTTGTAGAACGTGCGGAAAGCAAACAACCTGTGGCAATCGTTTCTACCGACATAGAAGAGAAGCGATATACACTTAATGGTCATACTTTTGTGATACCGTTCACACACAATGTATATTCACCATGTGAAGTGACAAAAATAAAAAAAGGACGCAATGGGTATATGACAGCTGATATAAAGTATGATAGAGATAGTTATCAAATCTATTTTTCATCACAAGCAGCAAACGATTTTTTCCCTGATGTAAAGCAGTTTAAAGAAATGAAGTAGCATATGGATACAGGAAGATTGAAACGCTTCTCTACTGAAGCTCGCAACATATTGATGCAGGGGGTTAAAAACCGCTTGCAAGCCCTCGGTTTTGACTTGAAGACAGGCAAAACGGAAGAGTTACCGCAGGAAATGGAGGGCGGCGCAGTTTTTATGAATGATGTGGTAAGTACAGACTTCTATCGCAAATGGATGTCACTCTACCATAATATTCAAGCACGCAGCATCCGTGAGGTAGCGGAGGAAGCAGCTTACACATGGTTTAATCGTTTCATGGCCATTCGAATCATGGAGAAGCGTGGCTTTATTGCTCCTGTTCTCGAATACGAGAGTGAAGACATTCATATTCCAGCCATTGTCAACGAAGCAACACAAGGACGATTGCCTGAGATGACTGAGGCGATGCGTAGTCAATTGATGGATTTACTCGATGACCCAAGTAGGGTTTCAGAGCAATTTGCTCTGCTTATTGTAGCCTACTGCCACGATAATCCAATCATCAATAATTGCTTTGGAGCGATTGCCGACTATACCGAATTGCTTCTACCTGTCAACATACTGTCAGAAGGCGGCTTTGTTGATATGGTTAACGAAACGGAGTTTATCACAGATGAACAATATGCCAGTGCAGAACTTATTGGCTGGTTGTATCAGTTCTATATTTCTGATCGTAAAGATGAAGCTTTTGCCAAGAAAGGAAAATATGACCCAGATGAGATTGCCCCTGCTACTCAGATCTTCACACCCAATTGGATTGTGAAGTACATGGTACAGAACACCATCGGACGCATATACCTTGACAGCAATCCTTATGAGGAGGAATTAAAAGAAAAATGGAAGTATCTTGTGGAGCCCACAGAAAAGACTTCTAAAGAGAGTATCTTCCATTTTGATGACCTAAAGGATTTGAAGTTCGCCGACCTGGCATCCGGCTCAGGCCATATTCTCAATGAGGGATTTGATATACTCTTTGACTTGTATATCAATGAAGGATATAGCCGCACAGAAGCAATTAAGAATATATTCCGCAATAATTTGGTAGGCATAGACATAGACACTCGTGCCAAACAGTTGGCCACCTTCGCCTTGCTGATGAAAGCTTGTGGTAAAGATAAGTCATTCCTCGATGCAAAGGTGATGCCAAGAGTATATTCTATGCCTCGTCCTATCAATGAGGTCTTGCCTAACTATGATGCAGCCCTTCCCAACTTTCTGATGGGCAGTAACCAAAAGATGCAGGAGGAACTGAGACAATCATTGAAGTTAATGAACAATGCTGACACTTTAGGCAGCATCATGAAGTTCTACTTATCGGATGCAACTCGAAACACGGTGATGGTTCGAGTGCGAGAATACGAGGAGCAGTCGGCACAAGGCGAAATAGTAACAGAAGATAATAAACTGTTGCTTCCATATATGCGTATCATATTGGCTCTGACAGATAAGTATGCTGCCATTTGTATGAATCCACCATATATGGGTAGTGGACGCTTTGATGCCACGCTGTCTAAATATGCTAAGGATAACTATGTGCGCAGTAAAGCTGACCTTTTTTCAATTTTTATGGATGTGGCAATCGACCGTCTTGCTAATAATGGCAAGTATGGAATGATTAATATGCACTCATGGATGTTTCTGTCTTCGTTTGAGGATTTGCGTAAATCACTTCTCGACCATGAACATATTGACTCTCTGCTACATCTTGGACCTCGTACATTCGATGAATTGAGTGGAGAGGTGGTACAGAATGCAACGTTTGTTGTTTCCAAAATAAACAACAATAATGCTGGTACTTATTTTCGTTTGGTAGATGGTCGAAACTGCCAAGATAAAGAAGAATTGTTCTTAGATGCAATAACAAACCATACAGCAAAGGTATATTATCCAAATGTGCAACAAGGAAACTTTGAGAAAATCCCGGGATATTTATTCGGTTATTGGTTTAGTGAACTTTTGATTTCAAAATTTGACCAAGGCAAATTAGGTGAAGTGTTGACTACTCGCGAGGGGATGGCAACTGCTGACAATGACCGTTTTTTGCGTTTATGGCATGAAATTAGCACAGAAAAGTTTTCTAAGAAAAACTGCAATTCTGATAAATGGTATCCGTATAATAAAGGAGGAGGTAATTCTCGCTGGTATGGGTTAAGAGAGTATGTTGTAGATTGGTCTTGTGATGGCAAGGACATTAAAAATAACATTGACCCGAAAACTGGTAGAATACGCTCACATAACTATAATGGAGAATATGCTTTCAAAGAATGCCTTACTTGGTCTGCAATATCTTCAGAAGGAATTGCTGTTAGATATTGTGAGGACGGTTTCCTTTGGGATTCTAAAGGTGCATGTGGATTTAGCGATAGTAATTTGAAGTATTGTATGGGACTTATTAACTCATGTATCGCTTCCAAATATTTAACGCTTTTATCACCAACTCTCGACATAAAGGTGGGAGATGTTATTCAATTACCATATATCTATAAAAAACAAGATGTTGTAATCAGGTTAGTTGACGAGATGATTCTCATTTCAAAACTTGACTGGGATGCCCATGAAACCTCATGGGACTTTGAAACCCATCCACTACTTAAATATAGTGGTGGTGAGATTACCGAAGAAGGAGAAACTGCAAATTTAGGTGAAATACCGGATTTGATAGAAGAGCTTTATAAAATGTATAAAGCAGAATGGGAACAGTGTTTTGAACAGCTTCATGAGAACGAAGAGGAGTTGAACCGCCAGTTCATTGAAATCTATGGGTTACAGGATGAACTAAGTCCAGATGTACCATTGGACGAAATCACTATCCTTCAACAGGGAGAGATAAAGATAGAGGACAATGAACTAAAATGGAATGCAGACGTTGTAATGAAGCAGCTCATCAGCTATGCCGTAGGCTGCATGATGGGACGTTACTCCATCGACAAGCCCGGACTCATCCTTGCCAATCAAGGTGATGGTCTGGAGCAGTTCAATGAGCAAGTTTCCAACAGCCACTTTGAGCCAGATGATGACGGCATCATTCCATTGATGTCAGCACAGAGCGACTTTGCAGACAATGCAACCATCCGCTTCAAGCAATGGCTCGTAGCAGCCTTTGGTGAAGAAACGTTGGTGGAGAACCTGAACTTCATTGAAAAGTGTCTTGGCAAGAGCATCGACGATTACTTTGTGAAGGATTTCTGGAAAGACCATAAGAAGATGTATCAGAACCGCCCAATCTACTGGCTGTTCTCATCAAAGAAAGGAGCTTTCCAGTGCTTGGCATACATGCATCGTATGGATGCTTATACGGCAGAGCGTATTAGGACAAAGTATCTCCTCCCCCACATCGAATGGCTCATTCAAAAGCAAGGAGAGATGGAGGCAAATGCAGCCAACCTAAATGCTCGTGAGCGCAAGGAACTCGACAACATAGGCAAGCAGATTGAGGAGTGCCGTGAGTATCACGACCGTCTCCATGTAATTGCAGACAAGCAGATAGCTTTCGACCTCGACGATGGTGTGGTAGTAAACTATGCCAAATTCGGGGATGTATTATGTAAGCTTAAATAATAACAATATGGCAAACATATTCATAAATGACAATTTGAGATTGAGCAGACTTGGCCTTCAAGTCAAAGACTCTGAAAGTCAATGGACAGACCTCCATTGCCAACAGGGACGACTTGATGGTGCTTGTGTTGTATATAGTGTTGTCATGGCATTGCTTAGTATTGGTTATATTAGCAATGATGATATCGATGTCAATAAGGATCCTAATCCTGATAGAAGGACACCAAAAGGAAAATTATTGAGCCGGCTTCTTGATGAGAATGGACTTGTCAGGGATGGATATTATTTGCGAACCATGTCAAGACTCCTTCGTGAATCATGTTCTGACCTCAATGTCGGCTATCACAAAAAAGGAGAATACTTCTTATCCATAATTAAGGATTCTGTAGAAAATGACATACCTGTAGTGATTTGTGTTAACAACAATGACATGAATCATGGAATTACCGTTGTTGGAATTGAATATGACAATAATGAGAAAGTAACCAAGCTGTTATGTCTTGATCCTGGTTTCAGTATAGCTGACACAGCATATTGGAACTGTGTAATTGATGTTTCAAGAAAAAGCCCTGGCGAATATCCTTATTGGTACATAACAGCAGACATCAAATCAAAAGTGAAAATACTGGAGATTATTACAATTAGTGAAACAAATGAAGATTAAATAATATGAGTGCAGTACAACAAAAAATATACGACTACTTCGAGAGAGACCCAGAGTTGAAGGTGCTTTTCATCTTCAATAACGAGTTTTTGGCAGCTGAACTTCAAAGTTTAGAATGGCGTACTGGCTATCGATATGTTGATTTCAAAGGTGATTGGTTTACCGTCAAATACAACTTAGATAATGATTGGCAGTACGATAAAGTGATATTGATGTTCCATCAGCCATCACCACTGGAAATGAAGTCTCTACAAGCTACATTCCCATTGATGGACTTGTTGGTAGCCAACATGGAATACCACAGTCAGGACTATGCAGCTTTCATTCAACAATACGGATTGCCGGACACTGATAAGAAAATGGTGCGCTTCATTGAGAAGAACATCATGCAATTACAGTCCGATAAAATGCAGAAATTGTTTGCCCCATATTACCAGGACAAGAGTATAACCACAGATAAGTTTATTCGTGGTTTCCTCAGCAGTTATATGGGGCAGCAGCGCATCTTGGATTGGGATGCGATTATTGTCCGTCTGTTACTGATGGGACGTGAAAGTGAACGTCAGAAGCAGATTGACTTCTTTGTGAAAGTTAGGGGAAGTAAAGATATTGGTGAGGCATTAAAGCAAAAGTTGACAGATATATTTGGCGTTTCTTATGATGAAAATACAGAAGCCAAAGTAGAAAACATTGTTAAGGTTTTGAAATACAATGCTATTGTTCAGAACCTTGCTCCTGTTCAGGCTGACAACTACAAGCAGAGTCGTATCAATGACAGTCTGGCTTTGCAACAGATGAATCGTATTTTAGAATTGGCTCTTAGTCAGGAAAAGTCTGCAAACGCATTGATGGAACTCTTCGATGAGTTAGGTGCTGATATTCGTGATGAAGAACTGATACGCTGGTACGGAACAGAAGCAAACTTCTACTTTGTTCCGCAACGTCTTTGTTTGCCTATTATCCAGACACTTTTGGAAAAGACAATTGAGACAGAACCAGAAATCGTAGTTAATAGAATAGAAGATCTTCTTGTCAAGCATAATGACCACGGAACTATGGCACAGGTAATGGACTACAGCCTCTTGGTTGCTCGTCTATATCAGAAAGCTTTATCTCTGGGGTCATTGACACTTAACACTCCTGATGAGTATGTGATGCGTTATCAGGAAGATTACTATGTGATTGACCAACTTTATAGACAGGCAGAAGAACTATATTTCAAGATTGATCCGTCTTGTGAAGTTTTCCAAACCATTCAACAAACCAAGAGTAAACTTGACCAGAATTACGCCAAGCTCTGTAATCGCATGAACTTGGAATGGACACGTTGTATTAAGGATGCAGGTGGTATGAGTCAAGTTCACCTCTTACGGCAGCACAATTTCTATGAAGAGCGTATCAAGCCTATTCAGAAGAAAGTTGTTGTAATTG
>Ga0256405_10012266_pt1 | contig 10668 bp, 7 predicted proteins | sample RumenRJG_02DNA_FD_189096 | JGI IMG/M metagenome (GOLD analysis project Ga0256405, IMG submission 189096) | Bovine rumen microbial communities from Lethbridge, Alberta, Canada - RJG_02 | ecosystem: Host-associated > Mammals > Digestive system > Stomach > Rumen | place: Canada: Alberta | collected... | reverse complement strand
CACTTGCGAGTGCATTTGCTTCTGTCATAAACCTTGCATCTGCGGCCACATACTGGACAGCGGTTAGCATAGGTCTTATAAGGGTGAAGATAAATCTTTAGGATATCTTCTCCATTTAAGTTTTGTGAGAATTCATAAGAATCTATAACAGAGTGATTGACGTTGGCAAATTTCTTTAATAAAGTACTAGCAGAGACCATTTCATATATCCTTTTTTGTTATTTGTTCTACTTCAAAAATAAGATATTGGAATGGTCTTTTCAATTTCTGTTTTTAAAGAACTTACTAAGATCTGTAAAAGATCTTAAGGGTAAAATAATCATATTGAGGCTCTATGTTTTACCCACAGATGTGCACGAAGCCTCAAAAAAACGGAAGAATTTTACTTTGCTATGAATGTAACAGTTTGAATATTAAGAGAAAGAGGGAAAATGGAAGCTGATGGTAAGTTTTTGAAACGGTCATTTTATGTTTAAAAATATGATGATTAAAAAATATACAACAAAATTGAGCCAAGTTCACAAATCTAACAAATAATAGCTTCATTTTTCTGTGAGCTTGCTTAAAATTCAAAAATTAACTTATTAAGATATAAGACTTATTTTTCAAAAAAAAATTAACTTTACTTAATTTTATGCATTCTTGAAATTGAGTGCTGTGCAACATTATGAGCAGTTAATTTTAAGTATTATAGTTTTACGATAAGTTAATGACACTTTTTAAATTAGGAGCTCAGTTAAAAGTATGGCACCAAGGTACTTGAATCCGGCATCTGAAGATGGAGTTGTAAAGGTTTTACAGCTCTCCGATCTTCATTTGTTTGCCGATGCAAAAAAAGACCTGTTAGGTGTTAATACCTTTGACAGCTTCTGTGCTACCGTTGACACTATTGCCTCTGAGAACAGAGAATATGATTTTATTGCTGTAACCGGTGATATTTCTCAGGATTATTCTGTTGCATCTTATGAGCGTTTTGCATCAAAGATAAGAGATCTTAATCATCCGGTGTTCTTCCTTCCTGGCAATCATGATGACGGTCCTTTAATGTACAGAATTTTTGGCAGACTTGGTGTTGAGATTGCCAAGAATGTTATCACTCCAAAGTGGCAGTTTATCTTTTTAAATTCTGAAATCTATGCAGCTCCACATGGCTGGATAGAGAAGCGTCAACTTGATTATGCATCTTTCTGTGCAGCAAGAAGTCCTGAACAGCATATTGCTGTTCTTGTGCATCATCTGCCAAAACTTGTAGGTTCTACCTGGCTTGACGCTCAGACTATGGCAAATAGTGCAGATTTTAATGCGCACATGCAGCGCATGGGCAGGGTAAAACTGGTGCTTACAGGTCATGTCCACCAGGAATTTGATACCACCTGCCGTGGTGTTCGCTATATTGCAACACCATCTACTTCAATTCAGTTTACCCCAAAGGCAACTGAATTCTCATTAGACAATTTAGGTCCTGGCTGGAGATATCTGTCGTTTAAACCAGACGGAACTGTTGATACTGTTGTTCATCGTATGGACAGTAATCTGTTCGTACCTGATGTCAATGTGCAGGGATACTGATGAAAGTAGTCTATATCCATGGCTTTCAGTCAAGTTCAAAAGCCAAGAAAGCTCAAATCCTTGATGAAGTAATTTCAAAGAATTATCCTGATATCTCTTTTGAGGCTCCTGATTTCCCTGACAACATAAAGCTGGCTCTGTCAGTCCTTGAAAAGAAAGTTGAATCATGGCTTGAAGAAGATGAGAGTGTATGTCTTGTCGGTTCTTCCATGGGTGGCTTTTTATCAATTCTTTTATCCATTAAGTATCCTGTAAAGATTGCTCTTATCAATCCGTGTTTAAATCCTCAGGATTTCTGCATTGAAAACAAGCTTGTAGGGCAGAAACTTAAAAACCCTGATACCCAAAATGAGTTTGTAATTACAGATGCAGATGTTGAGTACATGACTCAAAAGAGTCTTTTAATGAGCTCTTACAGGAAGAATATGACCAAGGTATATCTGCAGACTGGTGATACTGTTCTTGATTACACAATAGCCAGGGATTTCTTTACAGACTGTCCTGTATCAATTGAGGAAGGTGGCTGTCACGGTTATGACAACTTTGACAGAATCGTTCCTGATATTATTGATTTTTTCAAAGTTTAGCTTTTCTTTTTATTTTCCTGAAAAACTGCACAAAATTAAAAAGTCTAATCTTTTGCTAAGTTAATTCTGCAATAATAGTAAAAAAGGAGATTAGATTATGCGCATCCTTATTGTTGAAGATGATTTACTCATTCAAAAAGCAATTCAGTCAGGCTTAAAGTCAAAAGACTATGCTGTTGACTGTATCTCTGATGGCGAGGAAGCAAGATATGCTCCACGTGATATCAGCTATGACTGTATTCTTCTGGATTTAGGTCTGCCATCAGTTGATGGTATTACTCTTTTAAGAGAGTGGAGAACAGCCTCTGTTAAGACACCTGTGATTGTTATTACCGCAAGAGATGGTCTTGATGACAGAGTTTTAGGTCTTGATGTCGGTGCTGATGATTATGTGGTAAAGCCTTTTGATCTTGAAGAGCTTTTAGCAAGAATTCGCGCAGTTACAAGAAGAATCACTCCTGTTACTGAGGTAAGTTCCTTCTCAAATGGCATCCTGACATTAAAACCAGATACTCACAGTGTTGCAGTGAAAACAGAAGATGGTTCTGAGAAGATTGAATCTTTGACCTCAAGAGAATACGCTCTTTTAGAATCACTGTTAAGAAGACCTGGTGCGGTACTGTCAAGAGAGGCCTTAGAAGACAAGGTTTATTCTTTTGGTGAGGAAGTTGAGTCTAATGCTATTGAATTTATCATTCACAATTTAAGAAAAAAAGTCGGTTCTGAGAATATCAAGAACGTAAGAGGTGTAGGTTGGAAGGTCGTAAAGCAAAACTGATCCGCTCTTTGCGTTTCAGACTGTGTGTAATTCTGGCAATTGTAGGTATTCTCTGTACAGCCTCCAACTCTTTCCGCTCTTATCACAGATCGGTTGCAGGTGTTAATGCCTTTGTTGATGAAGAACTCTCTTCAATTGCCTCTGTGATTGTAAACTATGACGTGATCCTGCCCAAAAGCTGGGATCCGTCAGGAGCTTTCCGTCGTCGCCATCATTCTTTTGATGATCTTTTAAATCATATGTTTGGTCCTCGTTCTGGTTTTTTGGACAGACCATTTTTACCTGTACCGTCCTTAAATGATCTGTACGACAAGCATCAGGACATTATCATTGCCCCTCTTTATCCAAAGGAAGGTGAGGTCTTTTATTTTGAGGCAGGATCTCAGGACGGTTTTTACAATGTGCGTACCAAGGACAAGATGGTAAGAGCCTTTGTCGCCACCAACCGAGCCGGCATCCGTTTTGTGGTGGCAAGACCAAGTGAGCTTATTGATCTGATGATAAGACGTCTGATGATGATAAGTATCGTGGACTTTATCGTGCTCACCTTAATTTTTTTGCCATGCGTGATTATTGCTGTGCATATTCTCTTTATTCCTGTAAGAAAACTTGCAAGGGAACTTGATGAAAGAAAAGGGAGTGATTTAACCCCGATTGCAGCAGATGCTCTGCCATCAGAAATGGATGTTTTTACCGATTCAATCAATACTCTGTTCAGGAGAACTTCAGATGCCATCAATCGTGAAAGACGATTTATTGCAGATGCGGCTCATGAGATGCGTACGCCACTTACTGCAATTTCGCTGCAGGCTCAGTCTCTTGATGAGAGTAAGCTTCCAGCCTCAGAGGCTGAAAAGGTGGCTGATTTAAAGACCGCCATTGCAAGACAGAGAACCTTAACTAATGATCTCTTAAATTACGCAAGACTGCAGTGCGGAGCATATAAAAAGAATATTTCAGAGTTTTATATAAAAGATCTGTTTATAGAGATATTAGAGGATTTAGGTTCTGTTGCTGATGACAGAGAGATTGATTTGGGGCTTAAGGATAACTGTGACGGCATCATTGTAAAAACAGACCGAAACGCCTTGAAGACAGTTGTTTCTAATCTGGTGTCAAATGCACTTAAGTACACTAAAAAAGGGGGTATCTGTGATATCTCTGCTCTAAAAGAAAATGATAGGGTAGTTATCAGGGTGGAGGACACAGGTCCTGGCATTAAAGAAGATGAGCTTGACTCTGTATTTAATGCCTTCTACAGAGTAGGTGGAGATACAAGCAATATTGAAGGAACCGGTCTTGGTCTTTCAATTGTTAAATCAACCTGTGACGCCATTGATGCGCAGATTGTTCTTTCAAACCGCAGCGAAGGTGGATTGAGAGCACAAATCACCATATAAATTCTGCTGCAGTAATTTTTTTACTGCAGCCTCATCTTTAAAATTTCACAAAATATCTTATACAAGCCACGCATCATGATCTTTTTAACTGACTGCTTTTGTCGTCCCACTTCTCAAAGTTTAAACTTAAAATTCATTTGATTAAGTGTGTTAATATATATTATTAATTAAGCAGAATTTTTATCACAAGAAGTAGCTAAAGAATGTCAGATACTCAGAATACTTACTCAGCAAGTGCCATTGAGGTTTTAAAAGGTTTAGAGCCTGTTCGCCGACGTCCTGGCATGTATACCGATACCCAGAATCCAAACCATCTTGGTATGGAGGTTATTGATAACAGTGTGGATGAGGCTGTAGCTGGTGCTGCAAATCGAATCGATGTAGTTCTCTATGAAGATCAGTCTCTGGAGGTAAGCGACAACGGCCGTGGTATGCCTGTTGATATTCATCCTGTAGAGAAGATCCCTGCAATTGAGCTGATTCTGACCAAGCTTCATGCTGGCGGTAAATTCAATTCTGACAGCTACAAATTCTCAGGCGGTCTACACGGTGTGGGTGTATCAGTTGTTAATGCACTTTCTAAAAAGCTTTCAGCCCGTGTAAAAAGAGACGGCAACGTTTATGAAATTGTCTATGAACAGGGTGTAAAGTCAGGAGATCTTACCGTGGTAGGTTCCTGTGCCAAGAAGGATACCGGTACTTCTGTTCATTTCTGGCCTGATGAACCATATTTTGATGATCCAAAATTCAATGTATCTGCCCTCAAGCATCTGTTAAGAGCCAAGGCTGTGTTATGTGAAGGTCTTACCATCAATTTCACAGATAAAGTGCACAATACTTCTGAAAGCTGGTCATACAGCGGAAATCTGCAGAATTATCTGTCAAATCAGATTGAAGGCAGAACCATCTGTCCATCACCAGCTTTCTATGGCTCAGTAAAAAATGAGGATGAGGAAGTAGAGTGGGCTGTAGCCTGGGAAATTGAAGGATCTGGCCAGTCAAGGATCGGCGAATCCTTTGTAAACCTTATTCCTACTGTAGATGGTGGTACTCATGTTAATGGCTTTAGAGCCGGCTTAAGCTCAGCTATCAGAGAGTTCTGCGATCTGCACAGTCTTTTGCCAAGAAATCTTAAAATCACCAATGATGATGTATGGAGCCGCTGCTCATTTGTGCTCTCCCTGAAGATGAGAGAACCGCAGTTTGCCGGCCAGACCAAGGAGAAGTTATCTTCCCGAGGTATTGCCTCCATTATTGAAGGTATTGTTTCAGATCGTTTCTCATTGTGGCTTAACTCAAATCTTGAGAGTGCCAAGCTGATTGCGAATCTGATTATCGAGTCAGCCCGTGACCGTGAATCGGTAGCCAAGGTTGTAGACAGAAAGAAATCAACAAGAGGTCCAGCACTTCCTGGTAAACTCTGTGACTGTACTTCAACCGATCCAAGTTTAGGTGAGCTCTTTATTGTAGAGGGTGACTCAGCAGGTGGTTCAGCAAGACAGGCCCGTGACAGTGTGTCTCAGGCAATTCTTCCTCTTCGAGGCAAGATCTTGAATACCTGGGAAGTAAGTGCTGCCAAGGCCCTGGAGTCTGAAGAGATACGTGCTGTTTCTGTGGCTATTGGTATTGAGCCTGATTCAGACAGTTTAGAGGGGCTTCGCTATAACAAGATCTGTATTCTAGCTGATGCTGACTGTGATGGTCTGCATATTGCAACATTGTTATGCGCTCTGTTTGTAAAGCACTTTACAAGACTTGTCAGAGAAGGTCATATCTATGTGGCATGTCCTCCTTTATACAGAATCGACTGCGGTAAAATTAAAGAATATGCTCTTGATGATGCCGAGCTTGAGATCAAGCAGAAGCAGCTTATAAGAAAGGGATACAAGAAGGACAACATCAAGATAAACCGCTTTAAGGGTTTAGGTGAGATGGATCCTGCTCAGCTTCGAGAAACCACTCTTGCTCCTGAGTCAAGAAGACTTATGCAGCTTCAGCTCCCTGAAGATGCTACCGATATTACCTTTGCAACTATGGATCTGCTTCTGTCAAAGAAGAGAGCTGCTGACAGACGCCAGTGGCTTGAGGATAACGGCAATAAGGCAGAAGTTTTAGATTAGTCAAAAGGCTTATTGTAGACAATGGCAGACGACGGCGACAAAACAGAACAACCGACGCAGAAAAAACTCGATGATGCGCGAAAGAAAGGTCAGCTGCCTCGATCAAAAGAGGCTGGAACTTTTTTTGTTCTGATGGCCGGAGTGCTGTCTATCTGGGGCTTTTCATCCTTCCTTGGCAAAGGAATGATGCAGGTCATGCACAATTCCTTTAATCTGACGCGAGAGCAGGTTTTTTCTCAGGACGAATTCAGGCGTATCTTTATTCAGAATCTGACTGAAATTGGTCTGCCTCTGCTTGGTATTGTGATTTGCATTTTTATCTGCGCCTTTGTAGGTTCTATTTTTATAGGTGGCTTCAACTTCTCTCAGGAAGCTCTAATGCCAAAGTTTTCAAAACTTGATCCTATCAAAGGTATTGGCAAGATCTTCAGTATTAACTCCATCGTTGAACTTATAAAAGGTATCTTCAAGATCATCTTTATTGGTTCATTCTGTTACTTTGCCTTAAGCGGAAAAATCGGAGCGATACTTTCATTATCCTATTCTGATCCCCATGTAGCTATCAAAAGCGCCATAGTAATGCTTTTCCATTTTATGGTGCTGATTGTCTGTGCTCTCATTCCGATTGTGATGCTCGATGTTCCATATCAGAAATGGCATTACGTAAAGCAGCTGAGAATGAGCAAACAGGAAATCAAGGATGAATACAAGGATACGGAAGGTAATCCTCAGATTAAGGGTAAGATTAAACAGCTGCAGTTCCAGATGGCAGCAAGACGCATGATGGAGAAGGTACCACAGGCTGATGTGGTGGTAACTAACCCAACTCACTATGCTGTGGCACTTTCATATGACCAGAATGGATCAACTGCACCAATTGTGGTCGCAAAAGGTGTAGATGAAATTGCAGAAAAGATAAAAGAAATTGCAAGAGAGAGTAATGTGCCGGTGATACCGCTTCCTCCACTTGCACGTTCTTTGTATTATACAACTGATCTTGATCACGAAATTCCAAGAGGCCTTTTCAAGGCTGTAGCTCAGGTTTTAGCATGGGTACTTGGAATGAAAGCATTTAAAGAAGGAAAAGCACGACAGCGTCCACGAGATTTGGATATGAATCCTGAGATCCCGGACGAGTTAAGGTTCTAATTAAAGATATTAGACAGAAAAGAGTGATCTGGATCACATACAAAATTAAGCTATATTATAGGCTAAAAATTTGCAAAAAATGGCTTATATATCACATTTTAATAAAATTGTGTAATAGAATTGCAAATTTCAAATAGCGATAAAATAATTTATACTCTTAGAAAATATTTTGCGTTTAGCTTGAAATTTGTGTTATATTTCACATATTGAGGTTCAATGTACGTAGGTAATTTTTGTGCCTTACGTATTTAGGGAGTTAATTGAGGAAATTATATGGCAACTAAAGCCCCTGCAACTAAAACCGCTGCTGCTCCTAAGGCAGCAAAGACTGCAACCAAGACTACTGCAACCAAGACCACCGCAGCTAAAGCAGCTCCAGCTAAGGCAGCTCCTGTAAAGACAGCCCCAGCTAAGGCAGCTTCAGTAGCTGTAGATAAGGCAGCAGTTGAGCAGTTCAAAGCTTCAGTATTAAATCATTTACGTACCACTATCGGTACTTCTCAGGAGAAGGCTTCAAAGCTCGCCTGGTGGCAGGCTGTTGTAGCTTCTTGCAATGAGGAAATCTTCGGTTTATTAACCGATACCCAGAAGACTCACGCAAAGAACGATACCCGTGCAGTTCACTACTTATCAGCAGAATTCTTAATGGGCAGATTAACCGTCAACAATCTGACCAACCTTGAAAAATTTGAAGTTGCTCGCGAAGCACTTAAAGAATTAGGTTTAGATATCAACGAAGTATGCGAAGAAGAGCCAGATATGGCTTTAGGTAACGGTGGTTTAGGCCGTTTAGCAGCATGCTTTATGGATTCTCTTGCAACCTGCAACTATCCATGTGTAGGTTACGGTATTCACTACGAGAACGGCTTATTCCGTCAGGAAATCCAGTCAGGCAAGCAGTTTGAGCGTCCAGATTCATGGCGTGAGTACGGCTGTCCATGGGAAGTATGCCGTCCAGAGTCAGTTCAGAACATTCCACTTGGTGGTTATGTAGAGACTCAGACCGCTCCAGATGGCACCAAGAGCTCAGTATGGCACCCAGCTACTGTTATTAAGGCAGTACCTTGGGATATTCCTGTAGTAGGTTACAGAAAGTCATCTGTTGCAATTCTCCGTTTATGGGAGTCACGTGCAGCTGAGTCATTCAACTGGGACGTATTCAATGCCGGCGGTTACGTTGACGCTCAGGCGGAGAAGTCATTAACCGAGACCATTTCAAAAGTTTTATATCCTAACGATTCTACCGAAGCTGGTAAAGAGTTACGTTTAACTCAGCAGTACTTCTTCTGCGCTGCTTCATTACGCGATATCTTACGTCGTTACAATCGTACTCATCACCACGATTATTCTGAGTTTGCAAAGAAGATTGCAATTCAGTTAAATGATACTCACCCAACCATCGCAATTCCTGAGTTAATGAGACTCTTAATCGATGAGGAAGGTTTATCATTCGACGCAGCTTGGGATATCACTTCAAAGAGCTTTAACTATACCAACCACACTCTGCTTCCAGAAGCATTAGAGAAGTGGCCTGTATACTTATTCGAGAAGTTATTACCACGTCACTTAGAGATCATCTACATGATCAACCACAACTTCTTAACTGGTGTTGTTGATAAGATCTGGCCTGGTAACAACGAGATGAAGGCTAAGTTATCAGTAATCGAAGAAGGTGACTGCCGTAAGGTTCGCATGGCTAACCTGTGCGTTATCACTTCTGGCCGCGTAAACGGTGTTGCTAAGATCCACTCACAGCTGGTTAAGGATGACTTATTCCCAGAGTATGCTCAGATTTGGAAGGATAAGTTCTGCAACGTTACCAACGGTGTTACCCCACGTCGCTGGTTATTATCATGCAACCGTGGCTTAGCAGCTTTATACAACGAAGTTTCAGGCAAGGATTGGGCATTAAACTTAGATTCATGCTCTAAGTTAAAGGCTTATGCAGACAAGAAGGAATACCAGGATCGCTTCATGCAGATCAAGTATGAGAACAAGGTTGCATTAGCTAAGACCATCAAGGAATTAGTTGGCGTTGACGTTGATCCAAATGCAATGTTCGACGTTCAGGTAAAGCGTCTGCACGAGTACAAGCGTCAGCACTTAAATCTGCTGTACATCATGTCTTTATACAGAGCATTACTTGAGAACCCAGATATGGATATCCCATCACAGGTATTCATCTTCGGTGCAAAGGCAGCTCCTGCTTATACCTTAGCTAAGGACATCATCTACGCTATCAACGCTGTAGCTGACAAGGTAAACAACGACTTACGTATCAAGGGTAAGTTAAAGGTTGTATTCTTACCTAACTACCGCGTATCTTTAGCAGAGAAGATTATCCCAGCTGCTGATATCTCAGAGCAGATTTCAACTGCAGGTTACGAGGCATCAGGTACTTCTAACATGAAGTTATCTATGAACGGTGCTTTAACCTTAGGTACTATGGACGGTGCTAACATCGAAATCGTTGATTTTGCTGGTATCGAGAACAACTTCATCTTCGGTTTATCAGTTGATGAGGTTAAGGAACTCAAGAAGCACTATAACCCATGGGATTACTACAATGGCAATCAGGAATTAAAGGCAGTTATTGACTGGTTAGATACTGATTACTTCACCCCAGGTCAGCCAGGCGCATTATCTTCAATCAAAAACAGCCTGTTAAACTTAGGTGATCCATTCTTAGTATTAGCTGACTTCGCTTCATACAAGGAAGCTCATCAGCGTGCACAGCAGATGTACAAGGACAAGGCTCGTTGGGCTAAGGCCGCAATCATCAACTCTGCAACTATGGGTAACTTCAGCTCAGACCGTTCAATTCACGACTACGCTCGTGACATCTGGAACTTAAAGAGCCAGAAGATTTAATAGTAAATAAGATTTACTAAAACAGGGGGAGCTTAATGCTCCCCTTATTATTTTCATAATTGCTAATTCTTAAATTTCGTGGTGCGAATGAGCACCTATATGCCCGATACAAGATCTTCGTTTCTATGATGATTTTAGATGTACTCTCGCCGTGTTTTTAAACACAACAGCTTTATTTATAATTCTGAAAAAAA
>Ga0256405_10012262_pt1 | contig 10669 bp, 11 predicted proteins | sample RumenRJG_02DNA_FD_189096 | JGI IMG/M metagenome (GOLD analysis project Ga0256405, IMG submission 189096) | Bovine rumen microbial communities from Lethbridge, Alberta, Canada - RJG_02 | ecosystem: Host-associated > Mammals > Digestive system > Stomach > Rumen | place: Canada: Alberta... | reverse complement strand
CCATCACCCTCGTTTATATGCACGGCCCGGCCACACTGGACGATCTAAAAAAGCTTTTCAAGACTAAAACGAAATAGGAAGAAAGAATAGAGCCTTCACTAGACTATGTATACATAGGCATCGTGTGCAAAACAATCATTTGTCAGACTTTTTGATACACTATATACAAAAAATCCCCCTCAGACCATTCTGAGAGGGATTTTTGTGGAGCATAGGAGAATCGAAAACTGACTGTTACCCCTTGTACAAACCCTTGCAGGAATGCTTTCTATTGCGTATCTTTGCCTGTCACGTTGCTCGACTATGTGCAAAAATGGGATATTTTTGGGATATTTTCAATACGGCAGAGACCTTTAGAAATGAAAATTAAACGTAATGCAGCATTCCGCCTTTTCGCTTATGGAAAGGAAAAGAGCAGGTATCAGATCAGGTTCCGGGTTACTTTCAATGCTCAACGGCTGGATCTGAAGACAGGATGCCAGCTTGCTGACTCTAATGCCTGGGATGATGATGCCCAACTGGTTAAACCTGGATACAAAGGCCCAAAGGGGGAGACCTCTCTGTCCATCAATAACGAGCTCCGAAACATCAAAGACCAGATGGATGCTACTTTCAAGTTTTTCGAAGCGACGGATAAGATCCCGACACCGAGTGAACTTCAAAAGAAATACGAGGATCGTTTGAATGGAACTGTACCCCAGCGACCGGAACCTGAACCTAAGAAGGAGCGTAAACCCAAAGCCCCCGATTTCTTTGAGGTTTATGATAAGTTCATCAAGGAAAGCGGGGAGAAAAACGCTTGGACAAAGGCGACATACGCGAAGATGGAGACGATGCGGAGGGACCTTAAAGCCTTCAAGAAAAACCTTAAGTTCTCAGACCTAACTGAGTCTACCTTAGCGGAATTCGTGGCTTATTTCCGTGATGTGAAAACGCTTCGGACTCCCCGCAAAAAGAAAGGCGATAGGGAAGAGTACGACCACGATGACATCATTGGCCTGAAGAACTCTTCCATCGAAAAGAAACTGCGCTTTTTGCGCTGGTTCCTGAACTGGGCAACCGAGAAAGGCTACAATACGAATATGGCTTACAAGTCATTCAAGCCAACCTTGAAGACCACCCAGAAGAAAGTCATTTATCTTACCAAAGAAGAAATGGGCCGCATTCGTAACCTTCAGTTATCCGAAGCCCAGGCATACCTTGATCCGATCCGTGACGTCTTTCTATTCTGCTGTTTCTCCGGCCTCCGTCATTCAGACGCCAATAATCTTCGCAAAAGCGACATTAAAGGCGACCATATTGAAGTTACGACGGTCAAGACGGCAGACAGTATATCTATCGAACTAAACGACGTCACAAAGGCTATTCTGGAGAAATACAAGGATGCCCCTTTCAACGACAATAAGGCCCTGCCGAACTACACAAATCAAGCGATGAACCGGGACGTCAAGGAACTGTGCCGACTCGCCGGCATCAATGAGGAAATCCGCATTACTACATACAAGGGCAACGTCCGCACTGACGAAATCCACCCCAAATGGGAATTAGTCGGCACCCACACCGGACGTCGCACTTTCATCGTCACCACTCTGTCCCTGGGCATCCCGCCGAACGTCGTGATGAAATGGACAGGCCACAGCGACTATTCATCCATGAAGCCTTACATTGACATCGTGGACGATATCAAGGCCACCTCGATGACGAAACTCAATGGGTTGTTGTTGAAAAATGATTAACTTCACATAAAAGAACGTGCTATGGCAAAGAAGTCGCTGCAAACAACTCAAAAGGATGTCGCAAATTGCGACCACCTTCTTTAACTCTCGTTTGAGAGCCGGATTCTGACGAGAAGGAATGTGCAGGTTATCTTTGACTGAAATCTGGCCGAACTGTATGGTGGTGTCCAGACCGCACGTTTGAATGAGCAAGTCAAGCGTAATTCCCGTAGATTACCGGACACTTTCCGCTTTCAATCGAATCAGCAGGAGATTGATGAACTTAACGCGATTGCGATAAAGCTTCTAATAAGGTACAATTATTGATGCTGGATTTTGGAAAAAGACGAGAACGCCCTCAAGTCGCCTAAACGAGATGCCCATCGTTTGGAGTTATAATTATTTAATCGTATCTTTACGCATTAATTACGTGATAGTATGTCAAAACTGCCGCACGCGCCATTGGTAGAAGTTATCTTTGAAATCCGTTGGAACTCAACGGATAGGGCGAATTTGGAGAAATTCCAACTTCTTATTGGATCCATGTTCACCGCACTACAGGCCGACTTCCCTAATGCAATCAACCTTCGACCGGATCCAGCTATCCCATTTAACGCCTTTATTGGTGTTCCCACCCATAGGTTTACTAATGCTAATGGCTATCCAATGTATCAACTTGGGCCAGGCGTTTTGTCCGTCAATATGATTGATTCCGGATATGATTGGGATTCTTTTATGGCCACGACAAAGTCCATTGTTAGCATCTTTGAGCAACTATCCGAATTATCCGGGCAGAAGGTTACGCTAGCACTTAAGTACTTGGATTTCTTTAAGGTTAATTTCTCAGAGATTGACCTTCTTGCATATATCAAAAAGAACTTCCACCTTTCAGTGGAAGCTCCCTATTTGAGTGATTCTAAGGCAAAAACCTTTAGTTTTGCCACTACATATGCCGTAGATATGGGAACTTTTGCAGTTACCATGAATACCGGTTACAATAATGTTGGCGGACGACAAATCGAAGGAATCATCACAGAGTCTAACATCTCTAAAGAGATTCCATTCGAGGCTTTAAATGACTATATCGCAAATACCCTACCTTCCGCTCATGAGTTATTGGGCCAATTCTTTAAAGAATTAACCAAAGGCGAGTTATACGATTCGTTCAAATAGGATGATTTACGCGCGCACATATCCTAACAGCACCGAAGGGTTACTCGCATATCAATATGACGAGTCGTATCCTTCATTTTCTACTGGTCTTTCTCTGCGCCCCTATTCTGCTCCACCTGTAGAGAGAGAAAATAATTATGCAAAGCTTTCCAGTTTAATTCTTGCTTTTTCTCTGTCTTTATCAATGGCATCCATTTCATCTGGATTGTCCATTAGTTTACGGAAAAAGAAAATGAAAGCCAAATTCAATAGGCAGGCTTATGCAGAAAGCATACAAGCCCATAGTATGGTAGAGGAGCAGCCAAAATCCCCCCAAGACATTTACTCCTTCAAAAAAGCGGACTACAGTTTCCACATCCAAGACACGTCCGGAAGAGTTTTATCTTGTAGCGAGGCCTGGTTCAAATAATGGTTAGGCAAGGGGAAATAGTTGAAGTAGATTTTCGACTTCCGAATGATGATTTAAAACCTCATCCGGCGCTTGTGGTGTCTCCTATTATTCACGATGCCCAAGGAGATTTTGTCTACGCTATCCTAATCTCTTCTCAGAATATCAATCCTCAGTATACGATTGAGATTACGCCAGAGATGGTGACCAAGCCTATGCTGAAACAAAGTTATTTTGTCACCCACATCCTTGACAAATTTGAAGAGAGATGCATCACACGACAAAACAACAATTTCATCAAGCCCGAGTATTTTGATACAGTCTTAGAAAAGATTATACACAGCATTTTCGGTTTGGATATGGAGATTGATGATGAATAATACAGAACTGAACTTATTACCATAAGAAGGTTAGAATCCAGATGATTCTGACCTTCTCTTTTTTATCTGTCTTTTCTGAAAGACGCCTCGTCCGATTCAAAATAACCCCTTGGTCTTAAAGACGAAAACCTAAATAGAATGCAGGCTGGAGCGCGGTTTTTCATCCCTCCAGTCTGCATTCTCAATTTCGATGAAAAGAAATAATAAAGGGGGGTCAATTAGGTGCGGATTTGAGGTAGGCAATTGAAAGCGGATTCTCCAGTTAACCCGGGGGATTTCTTTTCCCTTTTCTTACCAGAGGTTCAAATAACAGGTCGTGAAACGATGGTAGGAACTTTGTCTTTTGCCACTCAAGTCGGGTGGCATTTTATGTACAAAGGTGCTGTTATGCAGTGGCAGAATACATCAAAAACACATACCTTTCTGGGCCTCCATCGGACGTGTCAGATAGGTCGATTCTTGGTGGAACAAACGGTTCAGAGTACCATTTCAGAGTATCATTTCCAGAAACACTCACTTTTTTTCGAGAAAAACCCCGGAAATCCGTAAAAAGTGGCGCGTGGGCTCTTGCAAGTAAGATTTTCTTCCTAACTTGAATCAGGGAGTTGACCCATAATCCCTTGGTTTATGGCACATTGCCGGTTGAGTAAGCGGCAAAAACGGACTAAAACCCATCCGGCAAAACTACTGGTAATGTGCCACTGTTTAACGCTAAAAACTGTAAGCGAAATGAGTACTGAAATAAACATCAACGGGCTGCTTGAAAAGCCCCTTTGGCAGATGACCGGGGAAGAGTACTGCCAGCTCACTCAATATGCTCTTTCCCTTTCCAATGGAACGGGAACTGCACCCTCTCCGTCAGGACAGAAGGCTCTCGGGGTTCACGCCCTGGCGGTGGAACTCGGCTGTTCCGATTCCACTATCTATGCCCTCATGAGGACACCGCGTGAGGATGATGGATCCTCCGAAGGTGGTGGAGTCCTCAAGGATGCGATAGTTTCCCGTATCGGGCGACGGATCGTATTCGATGTCGACAAGGCGCGTGAACTGGCCAAGCAAAGCCAGCAGCGATGAGTCAGATCACAAACCTCCGATACAGCATCACCCTCAATGATGCGCAGCTCGATTATCTTTCGGACGAGCAGCAGGATATCCTCCGGATGAAGTGCCTCAAAACCTTCATCCGGATGGCCGTCCTGGAGGAAACCACGGTCTCCGGAAAGAACTATTCAGCTGTCCTACAACCCGGGCAATTCAAGGCTTCCAAGGTCGAACTTGCCCGATTGTGGGGCTGTGACCGTAAGACGGCTACCCGCATAGTCCAGGAGTTCAACCAGATTGGCATTCTCCGGTCGAAATCGTCCAACCGGACCACCATCCACACGTTGATTTGCTTGTCTGTCTGGTTCACCGGTTGGAGGATGATAAAGAGTAGTTTCTTTGACAGCAGACCTGTGGTCAAGCCGATCGTGAAACCGTCCAGAACCACGAAGCGTGTCCCACCTGAAAATGCTGTCGAAACCGATAATTCCGACAGCGCAAATCCGACGAATCCAGGTGGGGCACAGTAGTTTTATCCCCGCATCTTCTCCCTTTCCCTTTATTCCCATACCGACGGGAAAGCGGACACGGGAGGCGGAGACCCTCGGGCGGGCGGATCTGACAGCAAGGATAGCACCGGTTCCCACTCTTTCTTCTTCCCTTGTATCACAGATTGAACTCATAATGATGCCTCAATCTAAGGGAAAGAAGAAAGAAGCAACGCCAGGCCGGAGGGTGGCAGGTTTAACAGCAGGGCTCGCCCTGTTATAGCCCACTATAACTACACGCTTCGCTTCCGTAGTTGTGGGCTCTGCCGAGGGCTTGGGCAAGGGACACCTGCCCCTTGAATCCCCGGGCAGGGAGTGAGCCTCTCCCTGCACCCACCGATCAGGGCTCCGCCCTAATGACCCGGGCATGGCTCCACATCATCATCAACCACTAAATCTAACACACAATGAGTACGAAACCCAAGGCTTCCGTCCACGTGAAGCCATGCAATATCGCCCAGAGCGAACGCCACAACAGGCGGGACGCAGAGTACATCAAGTCGCTCGACCCCAAGAAACTCTACGTCCGTCTCGATCTGAGCAAGTACAACGCTTCCTATGTCGCACCTGAAATGAAAGGCGTCACCCTTCAAGAGCATCTTGAATCCATCAGAGTTATGGTCAAGCAGAAGACCAGGCGCTCCATGCAGGAGAAGGACGTTGAATATACCGACAAGAACGGCAAGGTGCGTGTCAGGAAGGGATGCAGCCCAATTCGGGAATGTGTCGTTGTCATCAATGAAGACACACGGATCAAAGCACTTCTCCGCTTCACCCGGATGGTTGAAACCAGGTGGGGCATCAAGGCTCTCCAGGTCCACCTTCACAGAGACGAAGGTCACTATGAAATCCCCGGTGATGACAGCACCTGGAAGCCGAACTATCATGCCCATATCATCTGGGACTGGATGGACCATACGACCGGGAAGTCCATAAAGCTCGATGCCGATGATATGTCTGCAATGCAGGACATGGTGGCTGAAGCATTGGATATGGAGAGAGGCGTAAAGAAGTCAGAAACCGGACTGGATCACTTAGAGCGAAACGACTTCATCCTCCAGAAGCAGGAGAAGGAGAAGAAGCGGCTGGAGGAAGAGAAGCGCAAGGCCCAGAGCGAGAAAGCCAAAGCCGAAAACAAGGCTAATGTAGCCAAGGAACAGGCGCGTAAAGCGAACGAGGATAAGGAGCAGGCTGAGAAGAAAGCCAAGGAGGCTAAGGAAGAGGCGAAAAAGGCGGTAGAGGCCAAGGAAGAGGCCGAACAGAAAACGAAAGTTGCGAAAACGGCACTCTCTAGCGCCGAATCTAAGATCACCGAGAAGCAGGCCGAGATTGACAGTCTGGAAAAAAGAATCACCAGCAAGGAGGCAGTACTTGACAGGCTGATTACGGAAACTAGAGATCTGCGCTTTGCGAAGTACTCGGATAAGAGTGCCGGCAGCGATGGCTGGAAAGACTCGCTCTTGAGTGGCTTCTCCGCTAATACGATGAAAGCTTATCCGACCATCGGCTATTGTGTCGACGCCATCAAGGACTATGCTTGTTCCGGGACAGGATGCCGTGGAGGCAGTCACGGATCATGCTTTTGGGATGAGGAAGCATCCGCAATCAAGAAAGTGATGACGTCTTTTGCCACAGCGCTTCAAGCCACTCTTCGGGAAGTCGGCGCCTGGCTTGTATGGCTGGCCCACATAGTATACCACTTCAATGAACGGGAACTATACCGGGCTAACAACGAAGTCAAGGACGTAGCTGATGGCCAGTATGACTGGAGAATCGAGAGACTTGATCGTGGCCAAGGCGGTGGAATGTCGAGATGACGGATTAATGTAACAAACTGCCGCCACCCAAACAGGATGACGGCAGTCTTTATGATTGCATCTTCAAATTACTCTTTCTTCAGTTCCTCCGCTGGATTGGTGTTCAAGATGGTAAAGGACATCGTGGAGATGACAGCGGAGGTCATTCCCAGGACGAGCACCCATGTCAACAGGAAAATCCAGACGGGAACGGGGGCCTGTTCTGCGAACTGTCCCCGCCAGCGATCGATGATCCAGACACTGAGTGGAATAGAAGCGACAAAGATCAATGATCCAAGGATGAGGTATTTGCGCAACAAGGTCCACAACAGTTCCGGTGTCGTGGCTCCCAGGAGTTTTCGTATCGCCAGGCTTTTCCGAATAGTCTCCACTTCCAAGTATATGAGACCGAAAATGCCGAGAAGCGCCAGCAGAAGAGAAAGAAGCGAAGAGACATTCACCAGTCCGCTTTCGCGCTCATTGTCACGATAGAAATTGCGAGCCGTTTCAGACAGCAATTCGCAACGTGCACCGCCTTCACCGCTCGAAAACGCTTCCAGCCGGGACGGCAGGTTGCCCGCCACTGCTCCGGCCTTGCCGGAAACGGTCTTGACCGCGACCCGAAAATACCTTGGCATACCATTGCTGGTTCCGCTTCCTCCGGAACAATAGAATGCATAGGGCTCTACCGGATGCTTCAGATCCTGGAAATGGAAATCTTTCACCACACCGATAATCTCGGCATCCTCATCTGATCTTCCTGTGCGAATGCCTTTCATCGATGTACCGAGGCCGGCGCCGGGGTATGCCCGCATGAAGGCTTCATTTACGATAAACCGTCCTGTCGTACTCCGGCCGTCCTCATCGGTAAAACTGCGCCCCTCTTTGATTTTAAATCCGAAAAAATCCAGGAAATCCGGAGTTACATCCAGCCCGACAAAACGGACGGTACCACCGGCTGCCTCTCGGATTTGCATTCGCGGAGAATTGTCAAGGAGGGGGACATTGGAAAAAGTCACTTCCGTGATATCCGGATCTTTGAGGAGTTCTTCCCGTACAGCCTCGTATTTCCCCGAAGTCTCCACGCCCATATAGGCATATATGATATCACGTGTCCGAAATCCAAGGTCGAAATTAGACACAAAGCGGTTCTGCACGCCGATCATCAGGCCGACAGCGATGAATAAGAAAGAGATCAGATACTGGAAAGCCAAGGTCCCCATCCGAAATCCTTTTCCTCGCCCAGTCAAATCGATTCGTCCTTTCAGAACCGTTCCGGGCGAAAACGAAGCACCATAGCGGGATGGAAGATAGACTGCCAGGAGGGATCCGCCCAGTGCGACAGCCAGGCAGGCAAAAAGTGTGGGCATCAAAGCGCCCGGTCGCAACGGTACACTCAGGAACGATGCGAGAGGAGTAGCCCTCACGATCAGCAGTACCCCGATGGAAAGAGCGAAAGCAACCAGACAAAGAATAATGGCATTTACCAAGTCGCGCCGGAGCATGACCTCTTTTCCTGCTCCGAATATCATGCGGATACAGCCATCTTTTATGCGGAAGGGAAGTCCGGCCATCGAGAGATTAAAGACATTCAGCAAACCAACCAGCAAAAACAGAAACGCAATGGCCGTAAGGACCGCGTCGCGGGTTCGGTTGCCCGTGCCGCCTCGGAATGGATTGTAATGTGATTCGTGAAGCGGTACGAGCCGGGACTCTTGCCTGGTCCTTTCCCGGATGTCCGGCGGCGTAGACTCATCTTCCCACAAGACGAGATTCTTCTCGAAAGCATTGGCAAGAACCGGTGTGATTACTTTCGGAGATACTCCCTTTCTCAGCCGGATAAAAGCCTGGAGGCTTTCATAGTTAGGGTCATTGTTTGTCGAGTAGTTGTCCCCGATCTGCGCGAAGGCACCGTACGTAGCAAGCGTACTGTTTATAGGAAAATCCCGACATACTCCGATTACCGTTGCTGGCTCGGGCTCATCTGTCAGCAACCGCATGACCTGCTCCCCGATGGCGGGAGCCGACCCGCCGAAGAGCCGTTTCGCCACCGTCTCCGTCAGAATAAGAGCATCCGTACGGTCGAAGTCCACCGCGCTTCCTGCAACGATGTCAAAAGGAAAAACTTGAAGGAAATCCGTGTCGATCAATCCTGCAGGCATATCCATCAACGGCACAGACGTTTCAGGATCGAATAAAATGGTATTGCCTAATGTCCCCACGGCTTCAACGTCGGGAGATGCCTCCCGCAGGGTCTGAATCTGCGGACGATTTAGTAAGGCCATATAGGGATCGGGGTTTCCGAGATAACTCTGCGGCCGCTCGAAAGTGTAAATCTGGCTGCTTCCGGGCAACGTCCGGTCGAAAGTTACGTCGTATCCCACCTGCGCCATCAGAGTGATAAAGACGGAGAAAGATATGAGAAGTCCGGCAACAACCAGGGCGTCACTCATCAGTTTACGGAACCAGGGTTTCATATTGTGCTTGATTAAAGTTCGTTCTTGACGTCGGAGACGATCTGTCCGTCGAAGAGGTCGATGGTTCTCTGGGCACATGCGGCATCCTTCTGGGAGTGGGTCACCATGACGATGGTCGTTCCTTCACCGTTGAGCTCGGTAAGCAGGTCCATCACTTCCTTGCCATTTTTGGAATCGAGGTTACCGGTGGGCTCGTCTGCGAGGATCAGCTTCGGTCCGGCGACGACCGCGCGGGCGATGGCCACGCGCTGCTGCTGTCCTCCGGACAGCTGCTGCGGGAAGTGGCCCGCGCGGTGGCTGATGGCCATACGCTTCATGATCTCCGTGACCTTCTGCTTGCGTTCGGCCGCACTGATGTTCAGATAGCGCAGCGGCAACTCGATGTTCTCATATACATTGAGTTCGTCGATAAGGTTGAAGCTTTGGAACACGAATCCGATATTGCCTTTGCGGAACTTGGTGCGCTCTTTCTCCTTGAGGCCACCGACCTCGGTACCAAGGAGTTCATAGGAACCGCTGGTAGGATTGTCCAGCAGGCCCAGGATATTCAGCAGCGTGGACTTGCCGCAGCCCGAAGGCCCCATGATGGCGACAAACTCGCCGTCCTTGATTTCGAAGGAAACACCATTGAGAGCAGTGGTCTCGATTTCTTCCGTCCGGAAGATTTTGGAAAGGTTGGAAACATTGATCATCGTAATAACGCTTTTTAGCGTTATTACGAAGCAAACATTGAGCCGTTTTATTTAATATATTGATTTACAGTTGCTTGCATAATTTAGAGACTTGTAAAAACTGTAAAGGACTTTACAGTCACTTTACACTCTCTTTACACTCTCTTTACACTTTTTCTTTACAGTCTGTCATTTCCGGATTCCGGCTAATATCTGGATAAGACGCAACACTTCTTCTTGAAACTATGCCTGGCTGCGAGTATCTTTTTTTCGCAGGATTTTTGAAAAAATGGGATATTTTTTGGGATATAAAATACGAAAAATCCCCCTCAGACCATTCTGAGAGGGATTTTTGTGGAGCATAGGAGAATCGAACTCCTGACCTTTTGAATGCCATTCAAACGCTCTACCAACTGAGCTAATACCCCATCGGGACTGCAAATATAGGAACATTTCTTCTTATTTGCAAGTCCCTTCTTG
>Ga0256405_10012259_pt1 | contig 10674 bp, 8 predicted proteins | sample RumenRJG_02DNA_FD_189096 | JGI IMG/M metagenome (GOLD analysis project Ga0256405, IMG submission 189096) | Bovine rumen microbial communities from Lethbridge, Alberta, Canada - RJG_02 | ecosystem: Host-associated > Mammals > Digestive system > Stomach > Rumen | place: Canada: Alberta | collected... | reverse complement strand
GATGCCGTGGTCAGACAAGATACCGGAACACTGCAGGAAGACGGAATTCAAATACAATCAAGAGCCGTAAGCCTCAACAGCCTACGGCTCATATTTTTTAGGACCACACGTGTGGTTTACCACTTACAAATAGCACAAGCAGCAGGTGCTGTTGTAAAGTATGAACATCAACAAGGAAAAGGAAATGTTGTTAGACGTATGTTTCTGGATATAGACGCCGAGTGCTATATTATGGTAGACGGAGATGATACTTATCCAGTCGAGGATGGACCCGCAATGGCAGAAAAAGTGCTATATGGGGGGGTAGATATGGTGGTTGGGGACAGACTTTCCTCTACATATTTTGAAGAGAACAGGAGACCCTTCCACAATTTTGGAAATACTTTGGTCAGAGGCGCGATCAACAGAATGTTTGGCAATGATATCAGAGATATCATGACAGGGTACCGAGCTATGAGCTATCGCTTTGTCAAGTCGTTTCCCGTTGTCTCCGAAGGCTTTGAGATAGAGACTGAAATGACCATACATGCGATAGATAAGAACATGTATGTAGACAATCATGTTGTTACATACAGAGACAGACCGGAAGGGAGTCAGTCCAAACTCAATACGTTTTCGGATGGAATAAAAGTAATAAATAAGATATTTCATCTGTATTGTGATTATAGACCTATGCAGTTCTTTGGCATACTGTCCGCATTGCTCTTGATTCTCGCAAGTATACTCTTTATACCGGTTTTTTCCGAGTATATAAAAACCGGACTTGTACCGAGAGTACCTACTTTATTGACATCAGGTTTCATAGCAATCGCTGCACTGCTTTCATTCTTTGCGGGATTGATACTTAGAACTATAAAGAATAACGAACGACGGGAGTTTGAATTCAAATTACAGGCAATAGGTAATTTGTATAAGCAAAACATAAATAAAGGTGTAAAACATAGTGAAGAACAGAATATCTTATGCAATTAAATCTGTAAGCATATTATTATTTGCAATTGCACTTGTAACAGTTTTAATGATTGCAGACTCCACTATAATGTATATAATATGCAATTCGATATACTGGAGTTTTGGATATGTAGGACTGTGGTGCGGTAAGTTTGTAGCTTGTTCGCTGCTGACAGATTACAATGCGATAAAAGGTGCTATAGAAAGCATTATGTTCAGAGCAGGACTTGGAGATATTGCAGATAAATATGACACTTCTGTAGTGTTAGCAATAAAGAGTAACATAGATGCGTTGATCAATTGGCAGACTGTAGCGCTTGTATTATTAATTTCAGTTGGCGCTGTTGTTATGCATGTAAAGGATTATAGGAGACATATTCCAAAGAAAGAAGCAATAAGCATTTGTTTGGTAGGATTAATGCCGTTTGTATGGTATGTTGTAACTTCAAATCATTCAGTAATACATTCATATTTTACATATAGAGAACTGGGAATAGTCTGGTTTGCAATAATGACAATGGTGTTCTATGACCGGGAAAGGAACCCAGTAGAAGACAGTCTGAATAATAAAAAGTGAAAGAAATTTTCTCCAGATACAAAGAGATAATTAATTACCTGGTTGTCGGTGGGTTGACCACAGTTGTCAGTCTGGGTATATACTATGCATGCGTACTGACATTCTTGGATCCAAAGAATCCAATACAGCTGCAAATAGCCAACGTAATCTCATGGATTGGCGCGGTAACATTCGCATATTTCACAAACAGGAAATATGTATTTGAGAGCCACAATCCGAAAATGCTGCAAGAGGCAACCGCATTCTTTTCTTCACGAATCGGAACGCTTTTGATGGATATGGGGGTAATGTTTTTGTTGGTCACCGTTATTTGCATGAATGATAAGGTGGCAAAACTAATCGTACAAGTGCTTGTAACTATAGGAAACTATTTGCTAAGCAAGTATATTGTATTCGGTAAGGATTGATATTATAACAAGAAAGGCAACAAGATTATCAATTATAATGACAACGGGCGAAAAGGAACTGATATGAACAACAATCACAGCAGACAAATCAATACATTCATCAATGTCAAAGAAATAATCTGGGATCTTTTTGAACAATGGAAGGCTATACTTATCACTGCCCTTTTGATGATGGCGCTGGTTGCGGGAGTTAAATATACTAAGGACATTAAAACGTATAATGCATCACAAGCAGAAAAGGGTTTGGAAAATCAGGTATCAACATCCGCAGAGGAACGCATAGCAGATATACTTGACGCTCTTCCTGATGAAGAACGATCTACTGTTGTGACTATTGTAAAGCAGAAGGAGTGGATCGAGTCCGAGAAGGACTATATTAACAACTCCATACTCATGAACACAGACCCGACAAATCAGAGAACTCTGGTAGCAGATTACTACATCAAGAGTGAAAATGATTCATCTTCAGTCAGAGATTCTCTGATATACGGATACCGCTCATATCTGAAAGACGCGTACGTATCTAAGGCTCTAGGTAAGGTCATCGCCCCCGATGCCAAGATCAATTACATCTCTGAGCTTATAAGAACTGATGACTCGGCCTACACAGATGATTCCAATACCATTCTGCAGATATATATAGTCCTTCCGGATGATACGAACGTGCAGGAAGTTGAAGAGACGCTGACAACGTTGATCAAGGAACAGGAGCCTGAAATAAGCAGAGTAATAGCTCCTCACAGTATCGATTTAGTAAATGTCAGCGAGGCACATCTTTACAACAGTGATGCAGTCAAGAACCGTACAGATATTTTGTATAGCATCTACAATTTACAGAACAATACAAAGAACATGCAGACAAGTCTGTCCGATGGGCAGAAGGCGGCAATTGAGGCAATAACGGAGATTAGTACAGCAGAAAAGATAGCTGTGGGAGATGATGAAAGCGGCACAAATGTTGTGGCGACAGAGAAAAAGCCTGGAATTAGCAGGAAGTATGCTGCTCTTGGGTTCGTTCTTGGTGTGATGCTATATGCATTCATATACCTGGTGCTGGTGATAATAAAAGGACGCATTACTTGCGCGGCCGATGCCGAATATTACACTCAGTCCAGACTGCTGGGCGAAGTTTATCATCAGACTCAACACAAGGGGCTGGATGTCCTCATGCATAGTAAACTGGTTGACAGATGCAGATATCGCGAGAAGCTTGACGAAGATGACCAGATTCAAAAGACGGCGTCAAAACTTGACACAACATGCAGGCATATCGGTACAGAGAATATATCCGTGCTGTGTATGTCAGAATTGTCGGAAGTGTCGAAAAAAATAATTGATGCAATCAAGTCAAACGGACTGGATGTAAGTGTAGATGAAATACCAAAAGAGACGAATGATGGCTATATGCTCTCTGTCAAGGATGCCGTTTTATTAGTCGATGACGAGATTAAAGTTGCTGATCTGGCATCTATGACAAATCAGTTAAAAGATTACGATGTAAACCTAATCGGTAGTATATATTATAAATGCATATAGAAGCATAACAACTGTAAAAGCTTCTATACGTCTTGAATAATCAGATAAACTCCAACCAGCTCAAGAATAACGTGAGTTGATGTAAATGCTGTGCCCACATATGGTGAAGTCAAAAAACGATGTGTTAATCATTCTATTCGGGAAATATAACGAGAGGCCTATCAAATGAGTGAAATAGTACAGAGTTCATACAAAACGTTGATGAATTATGTATACAATCACGCAATAAAAAAGATACCAGTAATAATCAGAGATATACTGATACAGACTGTATTTTTTGTCTTTGCTTTATATTTTGTTGCTTTCCGCTCGGAACGATATTATGTGATGCTCATGGATGAGCAGGATCTATGCCACTTTATAGCAGCCGTTTTGTTTCTGTTGGTTGCGGTATTGAGCATGCATGAGGAAGTGACAATAGTGCCATGGAGAAGGAGCCTTGTCATTCCATATTATGCACTTGCTCTTGGTTTGGTGGGGATAGGACTTATGCATCCTATTGGAGCAGGGTATGGTTTTTTTGGTTTGGTGCTATTGAGCGCCTATCCGTGTCTATATATAGCATGGAATAACAGGGGGGATTATGAAGAACTGTTTGATAAGATAGCGATTGCCTTTATTATTGTAGGAAGTATATATTTTATGTGGTTTTCCTACGCAGATTTTACTGATACAGAGATTATTGTTGATGGAAGACATGAAGGAGGCTTGTTCAATGCTAACTTCCTTTCTTTTCTTGGGGTAAATCTTAGCTGTGTTGCGTTATATTATTTATACAGGTGCATTGAGAAGAAGAAACTTAAGATTGCTCTGAGTTACAGCTTGATAGCAATCCTCATGGGAACGGTACTCATTGCAAAAGGGGAAAGCCGATCCGCAATACTGATCCTGACAGCCAACATTATTATTGTATTGTTTTTTATCGTAAAAAAAACAGTGATATCTTCAAATGTAGATAGAAAAAAGGTAATTATATTACTGGCAATTGTGGCGATAGCTATGATTATGTTGATAATTATTGGATCTCAGACAGACCTGTTTCAGATTGACAGATTTGACTTCAGAAACAAGAATCCGGATGAATACTCTTCCGGAAGAGTCAGACTATGGAGTAGTTACTATCATAATCTGACACTTCTTGGGCATGACATGTCAATAGTGGACTGGCAGGAACTGTCAGCAGGACTTGGTACACATCATGCCCACAACAATTTTCTGGATTATGCATACAGGTGCGGGATTCCCATTGGAATATGCTGTGTGGCAGTCCAGCTGGTTGCAGGTATCATTACACTTGGGATTATGTTCAAAAGAAAGGCCAATACCGGCGCTGATGTATTTGTGGTCATATTTTCTGTACAGTATCTTGTGCTATCGCTGATAGATATCGCAACGTTACCGATGACTAATTATGGTGCGTTTATGTTCTATATTTGCTTAGCTCCATTGCTTGTTTCGCCGGACCAGAGAAAGAATCCCGATATAGCGTAGTGATACGGTTATGATAAGAAGATGATTTTATTTTGCCTTTTGCTAGTACTGATCGTTTTTAATGGAGCGCAATTCAGTGATTCTTCTGAATTTAACGACAGATATCTTGATAAGAAATATACATCTGCCGTTAATGGTGTCTTTGTTGTACTTATTGTTTTCAGTCATTATTCTCAATACTTCACTTCAATAGGAGTTCTGGATAGTCCCTACATATATTTAAAAGAATGCATGGGGCAGATCGTTGTAGCAACATTCTGGTTTTATTCGGGATATGGCATGATGGAGGCTGTGCGTAGGACTGATGGGAAATATATAGATAAGATTCCGACTAAATTCTGGCAGCTTCTTCTGAGATTTGATATAGCGGTGCTGGTTTTCTGGACGGTAAATGCAATACTTGGCAAATTATATCCTCTGAAAACACTCATGCTTGCACTGACAGGTTGGGAATCAGTCGGCAACTCAAACTGGTATATTTTTGCGATACTGGTCGAATATATCCTCATGTATGCTGCGTTCAAATTAGGAAATTTCTGGTCACAAGATAGCGGCAGACTTATAGGTCTTGCTTTTCTGGTTGCCTTTACGGCCGCATTCGTATTCGTTTTAATGAAGGCAGACAGACCTTCGTATACATACAATACCATCATGATCATGCCTTTCGGAGCACTCTACTCCGAGTTCAGAAGAAGGATCGAAAACGTAGTTATGAGAAATGACATTTCTTATCTTCTGTGTCTGGCAGCGCTGGTGGCGATATATGTCTTGTCGTCCTTTAGAAGATGGCGCGGAGGAATAGAGGTGTACACGATATGGGCTATATCCTTTATTTGCATAGTGGTAGTGCTTACTATGAAAGCCAGAATATATAATCCTTTGTTGGAATGGTTTGGGAAACACATTTTCAGCATTTATATACTGCAAAGATTGCCTATGCTTGTTCTTGCACACTTCGGCTGCATAGAGAGCCATAAATATATAAGCCTGGTCGTTACCTTCGCAGTGACGCTACCAATGGCATTGCTATTTGAACGTTTAACGGACAGGATCATCACAGCCATTAATAAAACCTTGGCGCAATCACATAGAGAGGAAATCAATGGGTAAAGATTATGTTTTTACGGTAATAACACCGGTATATAACGCAGAAGCCTATCTCGAGGAGATGCTCGACTGCGTCACCAAGCAAACAATAGGATTCAATGAAAATATCCAGCACATATTGATCAACGACGGGAGCATTGACCACAGCGGTGAGATATGCAGCAGGTATGCTGCAGCACACCCGGATAACGTTCTTTACATTGAGAAAGAGAACGGAGGGGTTTCGAGCGCGCGTAATCTGGCGCTTGAGCATGTAAAGGGCAAGTATACCGTGTTTCTGGATGGAGACGATGTATGGGAAACTGACGCATTCAAACTGATTGAGGACTTTTTTGATGCGAATTATGATGAGGTGGATGTATGCTCGTGCAGGCTGAAATATAAAGGGACCTATGCTGAGATAGAACATCCTCAGGACTACAAATATGAAGGGGGGAGCCGAATAGTAGATCTTGAAGAGCTTCCCTCATTTATTTGTACGCCCATAGGCAACTCGGTGTTCAAAAGTAAGTCCTTGAAGGGCAGGAACTTCGAGACAGATATGACCTATTGCGAGGACACATATTTTCAGAACCTGATAATAGCCGAAAAAGCAAGGATAGGTATAATCGCCGAGGCGGTGTTCTATTACAGAAAGAATGCAGGTGAAGGAAACGCTTCCATCCAGATACCGAAGACGTCCAAATGGTATTTCGAAATACCAAGAACATATTACATCAGGATGATCAATACCTGTATGGAGAAGTTCGGACATGTGCCGCGCTTCATACAGGAGACCCTGATGTATGACATCAAGTGGAGGATATACACAGAGGAAGTAGTTGAAACCTTTACGGAAGGCCAAAAGAAGGAGCACCTTGCACTTATGAAAGAGGCTCTTTCGTATATCGATGATGATATCATCCTCGGGGCATCTGGAGTCGTCCAGTACAGAAAACTCTATATGCTGAATCTTAAACACGGCAAAGAGGTAGTCAGAGATGCAGTCTTCAAAAATGACAGCCTCTATTTTGAAGATAAGCAGATTCTGAGTATCAGGGGAAGATCATTTCTCCTTGTCACGGAATTTGACATCACAGACAATATACTAAGTATTGAAGGGATTTTTAGGGGGAATGCATTACGCAGACCGTATGCGCTTGAGATAAAAGATGAAGAGGGCACGGACTACCCTGTTGTTCTTGAAGACTGGCAGGAGGCGGATATCAGGGGATATATCGGAGAGATGGTCTCGAAGGGTGAACTTTTCAAGGCGAGAATCCCGCTAAAGGACGGAAGGAAGCTGTACTTTGTATTTAACATGGACGGAGAGAGAATCCCGGTAAGGCCTACATTTGATCAATATATAAGGCTCGACAGAGGGCAGAAAAACAATTACAACGTCAAAAGCGGATACATAATCAAGCTGAGAAAAGATGTATTGTCCTTTACTGCCGACAGTAAAATGAAGAGGCTCCGCTGCGAGCTGCGGCTCGATAAGGAGTTAAAAAATAATCATGTGCCGGGTTGGGCTGCTGAACGGCGTGATGCTCGCAGAATGATCCGCGCGGTCAATGACAGCAGACTGAAAGACCGCATAGCCTTTGTATCTGTCAGGGCAGATGGGAGGCTTCTGGACAACATGAAAGCTGTATACAATTTGATTGAAGCACCGAAGATTTCTTTCAGCAGCAAACAGATGGGAGTGGAAATCCAGGATGAACTAAAGGCAGCTAAACTGGTATATGGAAGCAAGGTCGTAGTCACAGATGATTATCTGATGATCTTCAGAAATAATAAAAAGAAAGAAGGCCAGTACTATGTACAGCTCTGGCATGCGGCAGGAGCTTTCAAGACTTTCGGAAAGGACAGTGACAGATTTCCTCCTGGACTGGACCGCATGTATCACAGAGACTATGATCTGGTATGTGTGAGTTCGGAATATGTCAGGGAAATCTATGCTAATACATTTCAGATTGACAGAGACAAGGTCAAAGCGCTCGGAGTGCCAAGGACCGACAGGTTCTTTGATAGACAGTACCTTGCCTCGGTAAAAGAGTCAGTATTTGAGAAGATGCCGGAACTTGCTGGCAAGCAGTTAATACTGTATGCTCCGACCTTCAGAAGCGAGACCAGCGGACGTGTATATATACCCCCAATAGATTATGCAGGCATTGATAAGGCTCTGAGAGATGATCAACTTTTTATCGTATGTCCTCACCCGCTGATGCCGCCATATGAGGGAAAGTGGAATTATGATAAAATCAGACTGGTGTCAGATATATCCACCAATGACATGATGATAGCTGCAGATTTAATGATCACTGACTACTCGTCTGTAATATTCGATTTTTCTCTGCTGGATAAGCCGATAGTGTTCTTCTGCTACGATCAGGACAGATATGACAGGGACTTCTATCTTGACTACGAGAAGGATCTGCCGGGAGAGAAGATCAAAACGATCGAGGAGCTCAAGGATTACCTGAGAAACAGTAAGTTCGAAAAGGATGAAAGGCTTGATTCTTTCAGAGAGAAATATATGTCTGCCTGTGACGGCAACAGTAGCAAAAGGATAGCGGAAGTCATAATGGAGTATTTACATAAATAACATAACATGGAAACTATAAAAACGATTATTCATGAACACATCCAGTATAAAGATCAGATATGGATGCTGGCAAAATCAGACCTCATCAAGACATACCGGGGTGCTGCTCTGGGATGGGCCTGGGCAGTAGTCAAGCCTATGGTCACTCTTTTTGTATTCTGGTTTGCTTTCTCTGTCGGCCTCAGGTCGGGAAAAGCTGTAGCGGGTTATCCGTTTTTCCTATGGCTGGTAGCGGGGATGCTGCCGTGGTTCTACATGCAGGAACTCATAACCGGCGGTGCGGGATGCATCAGAAAGTACAGCCATCTCGTTACCAAGATGAAATTCCCGATTTCCATCATACCGACGTACTTCAATATCTCGCATTTATATACACATCTCATACTGCTTGCGATAACGATGATCATCTTTGCGTTATTTGGCCACATGCCTGATGTATATTATCTTCAGATCCCGATTTACATGCTGATGATGTTTATGTTCTTTACAGTATGGTCGCTTTTTTCAGGATTGCTTTCGGCCATAAGCAAGGATTTCCAGAACCTTGTGGTAGCATTTTCTACAGCTATATTCTGGATGTCCGGCATCTTGTACGACGTTGACAAAATACGCCACTGGTGGGTGAGGCTTATACTGAAGTTCAACCCGGTGACAGTCATATCCAGCGGCTATCGAAAATGTTTTATATATAAGAAGTGGTTTTTCGAAGACAAGGTAGAATTATGCTGCTATTTGACAACTCTCATAGTGTTTATTCTCGCGGCATTATGGGCATATAAAAAACTCAGAAAAGAAATACCGGACGTACTATAGAGGATGACCGGCAGGAGATATAAAGAGATGGATAATAAAGTCGTAGTAAAATTCGACAATGTAACGAAACTATATAAGCTATACAAAAGCGACAAGGCCCGCTTCAAGGGCTTGTTCAGCCGCAGGGTGCCTTATAAGGAAAATCGAGCGGTCAACGGACTGTCGTTTGAGATTCGCAATGGTGAATCAGTGGCGCTCTTCGGACGAAACGGTGCCGGTAAATCTACAATCCTCAAGATGGTTACGGGTGTTGCTTTCCCGACTGAAGGTGAGATCTACGTTGACGGTAAGGTCAGCGCGCTTCTTGAACTCGGCGCAGGCTTTGATCCCGAGTCCACGGGGCGGGAAAATATCAGTTTCAAGTGCAGCCTGATGGGCATGAACGAGGATGAGATTGCAGCTGTCGAGGACGACATCATCGAGTTTGCAGATATAGGCGAATACATCGATCAGCCGCTCAGATCCTATTCGAGCGGAATGAAAGCCAGATTGGGATTTGCCATAAGTGTTAACTCGCAGCCTGACATACTCATAGTCGATGAGGCACTGAGCGTAGGAGACAAAAACTTTCAGAAGAAGTGCAAAGATAAGGTTGCAGAGATAATGGCTGATGAGAATGTAACACTTCTTTTCGTTACCCATTCGCTCCAGACGGCTAAAGATTTCTGTAAAAGAGGAATAGTGCTCGAAAAAGGGAGAAAACTCTTTGACGGGGATATAGAAGAGGCGATACAATTCTACAACTCAAAATACTGATAAGCGACAGCGGGAGGTCAGGATGCCAAAAGTATCAATAATAATGCCTGCGTATAACGTTGAGAAGTATATACGCGAATGTATGGACAGCGTAGTAAAGCAGACTCTCGAGGATATAGAAATAATAGTGGTCGATGACGGGTCGACTGATTCGACAGGAAGGATCCTGGACGGATATGCCGAAGCCGACAGGAGGATCCGTGTCATCCATAAAGAGAACAGCGGATACGGAGCCAGCATGAACATGGGCCTCAAAGAGGCAAAAGGCGAATATATCGGCATTGTCGAAACAGATGATTTTGCCGAAAGTGATATGTTCGAGCTGCTGTATGATACCGCAAAAAAGTTCGATGCTGATGCGGTAAAATGTAACTACTTCAAGTACTACTCTCAGAAAGAGCCGCACGACCGATTTTTTGAATGCCTGAAAGATGTATATGATTATTACA
>Ga0256405_10012258_pt1 | contig 10675 bp, 10 predicted proteins | sample RumenRJG_02DNA_FD_189096 | JGI IMG/M metagenome (GOLD analysis project Ga0256405, IMG submission 189096) | Bovine rumen microbial communities from Lethbridge, Alberta, Canada - RJG_02 | ecosystem: Host-associated > Mammals > Digestive system > Stomach > Rumen | place: Canada: Alberta... | reverse complement strand
CATGTTGTTGACCTTTGTGTCGCAGTGGCAGATACGCTTGGGAAGGATGCCGTCCCTGTGCATCTGCTCGGCCTTGCACATCTCTACACCGTGCTTGTCGATTTCCTCAAGGATCTTGTGGAGTTCTCCGTCCTTGGGATCGGCGGCGAGTCTTCCGGCCTTGTCGTCATGGACAGCCTCCACGAGTTGGCGGAGTCTCAGTTCCATGTTGTGGAAGTCTGGAATGGTCTCCCCGAGGGTGTCGGGAATGTCGGCGAGCATCGCCTCGAAATTGCCGAAGGCCTCTCCGGCATATTCGGAATACTCAGGATTGACGGTCTCGTAAGTCTTGGCCCCGTCAATGAACACGGAGATTCTCCAGAACTTGCTGTCCACCTCGATGTAGGTCTTTGGACTGTCCTTCAAAGGGATGAATCTCAGTACCTTCCGGTCGATGTCAGTCTCTCCGGCGGCCTCCAGCTTGCGGCGGATGTGCCTGGTCGCCGCCTCGATGTTGTGCTGGAGCAGTTCCACATCCTGGAACACGGCGTTATTGATCCGTTGAAGCACATAATCAGGAGTGCCGTCTCCGGTTGTCACCTTATAGGTGTCATTGATGAGTCCGTTCCCCAGCGGGGCTATTTCCTTGACCTCACCTTCGATGGCGAAGCGTTCTACGATCTTTTTCAGGTCTTCCATTATTACGTGTTTTAGTGTTTGACGTTTTAATCTTTCAAAAATAACAAATATTCACGAAATTCGCAGGGTTATGGAAAAGAAAAGATACGTTGTGCTCGACGCCCTCAGGGGCTTTGCCATTCTGGGAATATGTCTGGCAAATTTCCCCGAGTTCTCATTATGGACCTTCTCGGATTCTTCCACATGGACTATGACCGACAAGGTCACCCGGGCGATCCAGACTTTCCTGGTTGACGGTAAGTTCTACACTCTGTTTTCCCTTCTGTTCGGAATGGGTTTCAGCATCCAGCTTGAGAACGCTGAACAGAAGACCAGGACTTTCTATCGTCGGATGATCATTCTTTTCCTGATCGGACTTTGCCATCTGTTCTTCCTTTGGAGCGGGGACATCCTGATGCTCTACGCGGCCATGGGCATGCTGCTACCTCTGTTTAAACGCTTGTCTACCAAAGGGATACTTATATCGGCCGGAATATTCCTTGTCCTCCCTGTTATCTGCGAGGCTATTCTCGGTACCACACTGTCTGATCCCCTTGAGGCTGAGCAGTGGAGAATTTGTGCCCTATACGGCATTACGGAGGCCAATTTCGGGACGTGGCTGGCCGACATCACAAGTTATAAAGGCATGCTACAGTTCCTCCATCAGGGAGCCGTGGAGCGGATGTGGGAGTTTGTCTCCAGCTACCGTTTCTTTAAGGTGCTGGGACTGTTCCTGATCGGATTTGCGATTGGTAGGGAAAAGTTGTTCGCGGACTTGGGAGCACACCGGAAGTTGCTGAAAAATATTCTGTTATACGGATTGCTTCTGGGCATTCCCGTTAGTTTCCTCTACACTTGGAGCTCTATGGCCGGAGAGCCTCTCGGGAGCGTGGCGCATAGCGTTTTCTATCTTTTGAGCGTCTATCCGATGGGCTTCGCCTACGCCGCAGGATTCTGCATGCTCTTTGACCGTTCTCCTGAAGGTAAGGGCTGGCTGTTGCTGACTAAGCCTGGAAAGGTCGCGTGTACCAACTATCTGATGCAATCGGTTCTGGGGGTCGTGATCTTTTACGGGATCGGATTCAGTCTTGGTGGAAAGATCGGCTTGCTTGGCACTGAAGCCATCGCGGCTGGAGTATATGCCCTTGAGATCGCCGCCAGCGCGTTGTGGCTGAGCTACTTCCGTTTTGGCCCAGTCGAATGGGTCTGGCGCATGCTGACTTATGGTCAGCGCCTTCCGCTTCGTAAAACCGAGAAGTAGAATTATAGATTATAACTCATGAAGCGATTCTTTGTTTTTTTATTTGTGTCAATGGCGTCTATCGTCGTAGCGACGTCATGCACAAATGGTTCTGACAAGAAACCCCTGATCGTTACGACAACTGATGTTTTCGAAGATGGCTACCCTGCGGAAAAAGCGATAGACAGGCTCGCCAGTCTCGGTTATGAGGGAATCGACATAGGTCTGGACTATTGGACGTTCGAGGGATCACCTTTAGCCGCAGACAATTACACTGAATGGGGAAAAACCTTGCGCGCCCATGCCGATAAAGTCGGCATACCATACACTCATGCCCATGCTCCCGGAGATGCGGGCAATAGCTGGTGGGTGGAGCGGTCCATTGAAATGTCAGCGATTCTCGGGGCGAAATATCTTGTCGTTCACCCGATATTCAAGATTGATGGCAATGACATAGAAGATAGGGATCAATTCATATCCATCAATGCCGAGGCGATTCGGAAGTGGCTTCCTCTGCTCAAAGAAAAGGACGTTGTCATTCTCTCTGAGAATATTCTCTGGGGAGCGTCCAAGGACCCCCGCATCATCGCTGATCTTGTGAAGGAGGTTGACAGCCCTTATTTCGGCTGGTGTTTTGACGTCGGGCATGCCTGGAGTTGCGGTTTTGCTCCCGATATTCTTAAGCAATGCGGCACTGTGCCGCTTTCCCTCCACATCCAGGACAATCACGGGAACGGGGACGAACACCTGATTCCCGGGGATGGAACCATTGATTTTGACCTGTTCCTTTCGACTCTGAAAGAGGTCGGTTACAAAGGCGACTGCGTTCTTGAGGCGCACCATCAGAGCCTTGAGGCTCCGGATGCTGAGCGAGACGAGATTCTCGCGAGGCTCCTCGATGTGTCTCGGGACATTAGAGACCGGATGAGCTCCCGCTGACACCGAAGATTACCTTGCCGCCCGGGTGTTTATCTTTTTGCCTTCTTTGGTCCAGGTGTAGATCCATGAGCCATTGCGGGAGGTGAAAGTCTCTCCGGAGACTCCGGTGACATCCCCTACGGAAGAATAACTCATTGTCTTATAGCGCCTTCCTTCCGCATCATAAAGGTAAATCCAACTGCCGTTGTGGGAGACGAAGAAGGTCGAGCTGTAGCCTTTGACTTCTCCCACGGAGCTGGAACTGAGAGTCTTGTAACGGTTTCCTTTCTCGTCATACATGTAGATCCAACTTCCGGAAGTCTCCACACTGGAGATCTTGTGGCCGTTAGCGGCGAGGGATAATGCCAAAGCAAGGGCTATTATAAGTTTGCTCATGATTACGTTATATTAGTCGATAAGTCTTTATATGCAATATCTGTGAAAAACCTTAAATTTGGATGAAAATAGTTCAAATAACTAAATGTTGATTTCTAATGAGAGCTGTAATCCAAAGAGTCTCATCAGCTTCCGTGACTATCGGCGGGCAGGTTAAGTCTTCGATAGGGAAGGGGCTTCTGATCCTTCTCGGAGTTGGTTATGAGGATGGGCAGGAAGATATTGATTGGCTTGTGAAGAAGATCTCGGGGCTAAGGATATTCGATGACGAGGCCGGGGTTATGAACCGGAGTGTCGTAGATGTTGGAGGTGAGGCGCTGGTAGTAAGCCAGTTCACTCTCATGGCCTCCACTAAGAAAGGCAACAGGCCCTCGTATATTCATGCGGCCGGGCATGAGATCGCTGTGCCTCTCTATGAGTCTTTCTGCACCGCATTGTCCGAGGCTCTTGGAAAGCCAGTGGGCACCGGTGAGTTCGGGGCGGACATGAAGGTCGCCCTTGTGAACGACGGCCCCGTCACGATTTGCATAGACACGAAGAACAAGGAATAACCTCTTGGAGCGGGTCATATTCCATATTGACGTCAATTCAGCCTTCCTTAGCTGGACCGCTGTCAAGATGCTCGGGGAAGGGCATCCGGACATACGGCTCGTGCCATCTGTCGTCTCCGGGGATCCGAATGACCGCAGGAGTATTATCACCGCGGCCTCCATTCCGGCAAAGAAACTCGGAATCAAGACCGCACAGCCTCTCTCGATGGCAATGAGGGTCTGTCCGACCTTGGTGGTCGTTGGGGGAGATTGGGAATGGTACAAGCGGTGCTCTGAGGGCTTTATAGGAATATGCCGGAGCTATTCTCCTGTCCTTCAGCAGTTTTCGATTGATGAGTGTTTCATCGACATGACTTTCCGTCTTTATGGGAAAGATCCAATTGAGGTTGCGACTAGGCTTAAGGATGAGATCAAAAGCAAACTCGGATTCACGGTCAATGTCGGGATTGGCTCCAACAAGCTGCTTGCCAAGATGGCATCCGATTTTGAGAAGCCGGACAAGGTCCATACTCTTTGGGAAAGCGAGGTCCAGGAGAAGATGTGGCCTCTGGGCGTAAGGGATCTTCTTTGGGTTGGGAAAAAGACGGAAGAGAAACTATTGTCTTACGGAATCCGGACTATCGGTGACCTGGCGAATCTTGGTATTGAGTCCCTCTCCAGGCTCGTCGGAAAGAAGTTCGCCTTCCAGCTCCACGAGAACGCCAACGGCAGGGATAATTCTCCAGTCGAGACGGAATCAGCTGAGGCTAAGAGCTATAGCGCCGAAAGGACCTTCTCGAAAGACTTGTCTGATCTGAAGGATATTGACAGGGCGCTTTTCAATGTCGCCTGTGTCGTGGCCCATAGGATCCGCAGGGACAGTTTCAGGGCATCGACAGTTTCCATGTTCATCAAATACAAGGATTTCACCGTGGCGCAGAAACAGTGTCAGGTTCCTCAGCCGACAGATATCACGGCAGTGATCCTGAACGAGGCCAGGAGGATGCTTTCCGAGGTCTGGGATGGGGTCACGCCCATTCGCCAAGTCGGGCTCGGAGTCTCGAAACTGACCCACGAGAGTTACATCCAGATGTCTCTTTTCGAGGATCCCAAGCTTGAATATTACCGGGAATGGGACAGGCAATATGACGAGCGAAAGGCCAAGGCGGAGGATGCCCGCATGCTGGCCTATGAGCGCAAGAAACGCCCTTCCGGAGATTCAGAGTAACTCTATCGCGATCGCGGCGCAGGCTTCCGCATCGGCTAGGGCGTGGTGATGATTCGTAAGATCATAGCCGCAAGCGGCCGCGACAGTCTGGAGCTGATGGTTTGGAAGACTATGGCCGAAATGCCTCCTGGAGGCCCACAGGGTGTCGTAAAACTCATATTCCGGATAATCCATCTGATATACCCTGAACACCGCCCTGAGGCAGCCCTCATCGAATCTGGCATTGTGCGCCACGAGCGGGAGTCCCTCAATCAGAGGCTCTATCTTTTCCCAGACATACGGGAATACGGGAGCGTCCTCAGTGTCCTCGGCGCAAAGTCCATGAACCCTCATGCAGAACCATTGGTAATATTCCGGCTCCGGATGGATCAGGCTGTAGAAGCGGTCGGTGATCTCACCGTCCCGCACCACCACTATTCCGACACTGCACACGCTGGAAGGGCACTCATTAGCCGTCTCAAAATCTATCGCAGCGAAATCAGTCATATCTTTCCAATGCTTTTTGCAGGTCTGCCCTAATCTCGTCCCGGAAATATTCGGGGGAGATGACTTCGACGAAAGGGGAGTGGCTTAGGACCTCCTGCTCGAAATCGAAGGTCGGGGCGAAATGGTAACTGTAGATTGAATATTCATTTGTCACCTCAACCTTCCGTTGGGATTCGTGTAATGGGAGGGAATCAAAATATTTGACCTGGCTCTCATCGACTTTGAGAAGAATCTCGCAAGGCTTCCTATTGGTTCCGATGATTATTCCGAAATAATTGTCAAAGAATGACTTGGCATCGAAACTTTTCGGTCTTTTCAGACCTTGTCGGCTCTGGTGGGCATCAATGATTCTGTCCAGAGAATAGACTCTGGGCTTGTCGTAATCCTCGCTTCTGGCGAGCATGTACCATCGTTGCCTGAAAAGTTTAAGGCAGTAAGGGTGAGCTGTGAAAGTGGAAGGTTCTTTTCGGGTGAAACTCTGGTAGGTAAGCTCGACAGCCTTCTTGTCACGCATGGCGTTCACGATGACCGGTAACCACTTCTGGCTGGAGGGGATCTTCTCGAAGAGGATACGGTCGCGCATGTCGGAACTCTCGTTCAGCAGGTTGTTCATGGAAAGGGACTCCATCAGCCACTGGCGGATGCCGTCGCCTTCCAGATCATCGGAGTTGGCGATGTAGTACCCCAGCGACCGGTCACACTTGATCTCGATCCCAAAGGTGTCCAGGATGGCCTCCCGGTGGTTGTGAAAAGTCCGCTCGTATAGCTCCTCGCCCGTATCGTTGAGCGAGGACCGCTTCCAGAGCCGGCTGATCTCTTCCCGGGAGATGTGCCCGTGCCGGTTGATGGTGTCAATCAGCCAGACGTACCTGTTGAAATAGTTCTTTGCCATATATCTTCTGTCTTTCTTTTCTCTTTAAAAGGGCCTGCGCATCCCTGCGGAGGCCCTTAACTCTTTAACTCTTATCATCATGTTTTCTGAATGCAAAGATAGTGATAATAATTGCCAAAATCCGGCAGTTTTGTAATAATAGTGGCAATTATATCCGACAATTAAGAATGATCATGAATTCACGAATAATTCGTAAATTAGCAATATGATACAGTATATCGCAGACGAAGCCCATTTCAAAGAGGTCATTGCCCGGGTCTCGAATGTCAAGCGTTCCCTATGGATCGGAACGGCGGACATCAAGGACCTGTATGTTGGCGACAGACCCTTTCTGGGCATCCTTGCGGACTTGATATCGAAGGGCAGGGAAGTGCGGCTCATCCATTCCAAGGAGCCGGGTCCCAACTTCCGGGAGGACTTCGACCGGTACCCGGTCCTCTTCGCTGGATTGGAGAGGGCTCTGTGCCCTCGGGTCCATTTCAAGTTGATTATCCTTGATTGCAAGATGGCGTACATCGGTTCCGCAAATCTCACTGGTGCCGGTATCGGCATGAAAGGGGCGACAACCCGGAACTTCGAAGCGGGAATCCTGACCGATGATCCAGCTCTGGTTGAAGCAGCCATGAATCAATTCGATTCAGTATGGGCCGGCTTCAAGTGCAAAGACTGCCGCCGGAAGCAATACTGCGGCGATCCGATACTGAAATAGTGGTATCTCCGGGCAAGGTCTAATTTGGGGTAGGGGGATCTTGCCAGGGGAAAAGGGCGTAGAGAGGACCTTGAGGCCTATTGAGTGGGCAAGGTCAAGGGGGTAAAATTAGACCTTGCCCGGGCAAAAGGTCATTTTTATGTGCGGGATGCCGTCCAGGATGAAAGGATCCGATGATTGGCGGAAACCGACCTGCTCGTAGAAACCTTTCGCATATTCCTGAGCCTCGATTTCGATGGTGGTGGCGCTAAAGTGCTCCTTGGCGGCCTCAATCCCGGCCAGCATTATGCGCTTGCCGTAGCCCTTTCTCCGTTCAGTGGTTATGACGCGACCGATGGAAACCTCTTTTACAGGTTGACATCGATTATTGTTTCCATACGAAATCAACGATACGCTGGAATTCGGAATCGAGACGAGTTGTGATTTCTTCCTTTTCCCATTTCGAATATTTCCTGATCTTTGAAATGGAAGCATATTTGCTATCTTTATAGCAGCAGTTGCCATCTGAACGGTCGACTTTCTCCCGGAATGGAAGATCTTGGATCGATCTGTTAATAAAACTCTCCAACAATACGAGGTTGCCGATGGAATTCTGAAGATTGATATCATCTACATCCACTGATGAGTCTGCGTTAGCATGGATGTGCTCGATGTCATAACCGAATGACAGTTTGTGATTCAATTCTTTAAGGTCAGTGAACCCTTTTTCAACTTCGTCGAGATATGCAGAAACACAGCATACCATATCTCTCCATACGGGTCTGTCCAAAGCTTTTCTGAAGCAATGCATTTCCTCTTTTGCATTATGCAGTTTTTGGCGAATATAGTCCAAAAGAGTAGTGGCGTTCTCGCTTTTCCCGATAAGTTTGAGGACTTTATAAGAGAAGTAATGAATACTATAGATGGTTTTGGCATAGGCTACGCTATAGCAGAAGTAAACTCTTGAAAGAGGATCAATGAATTCATATACCTGCTTAATGTCATAGCCGGCAACTAAAAGGAGGTAGCAGATTCTAGTATACCTGCTATACCGGGATTTTTCAATAAGTTTATAGGAAATCAACTCAGTCTCGTTACTGAAATCACTACCATTCCATTTAGCGATCTTATCGACTATTAAATCTAAGTCAGCTATGGAGAGAGAAACCCCCTTGGTTTTACTGCCGAAATCTTTATGCTCCTGAACATCAAGAATTACATCGAATAAACGTTCGAAAAAGGTATCTGTCGCCATTTGATATAAACTGTCCGATAAATCGAACCTGGAAATCAAGTAGTCTTTATAGACATCCCGGACAGTAGACATGTTTAAGAGATCCCAGTCATTCCCTTTCCTGCGCCAATCATCATTCAAGAGTTTGATTCGTTCATAGACATTCCCGATCTCGTTGAAAGCCTCATCCCCTTCGCCGCATTTGTCATGCAGATATTCATAGAATCTGACTTTGAAAATGTCATCACCATTGAGATCCAGTCCGGCAGTATTGATCGTATTGAATATCTGGACTGTCTTTGACAATCCGGCGACAGTTTCGACAACAACGAAATAGATGTTGTTAAGGAGATGGTCGCAGAAATCTTCTATGTTGAACTGTTCACAGACTTTTCCCTGGTCATCCGTGATCGACTGAGTGAATACATCACCAATGATGGCACAATTGCGTACATAAACATTCTCCGAATCTACAGACAAAAGGGAGATATCATGCAATCCGCATAACTTCCTCAGCAATGCGTCCTCGACATCATTGTTAACTCTTGTTTCAAGCCAGTCAAAAGAAGAGATTCCTGGGGGTAATAGGTCCTTTATATCCGGAAACCTGAGGCAGAGATACTTCAAAAGGCACAACAATGTACTTATGCGCTGTTGCCCATCAATGATGTCTTGTCCGCTTTCCCGTTTAGAGATAAAACGCTTCTGGGAAACTTGCATTGTCCCAATGAACATCGGATCCTTGGATATAATGTGTTCCTCCGGGTTCGTCCCCCAGTAGCTGGCGAAAATATCATGAATAAACCGAACTATCTGACTTTCGGACCAGGAGTACTCCCGTTGATAAATCGGAATGGAATAGACTGTAATGCCATCGAGTAAATCAGCCTTTTTATATCCGTCAGGATCTGACACATGACCCGTCCTGTGCAACCGCAATGTACGGGATGTGATATCAAAGACTTGATTGGAATAATGGGAATATAAATCGATTATTCTGTCCCAATACATATTGGCGCCATAAAACGTTCCGGCCTTTTGATACTTAAACCTCTCATGAGCCGGAAGATCGACCCAATGGACTCTCACCCCAAAACACCAATCTTTGTAAACATCAGGATTCGAGTAATCGAACCTGTCAGAGTCCGAAGAGCGAAATCTCAATTTCCGATCCTTCATCAAATGGCAAAGATCCGACGGCTTTTCATCTAAAACTTTGGCTACCGCAACAATGGTATAACCATCTGCAATGGCCAGATAATCGTTTCGCTCAACGGAGTCACGAAAACGCTCACCATTACTTCCGACGAAGACATAATTATTTCTACGAAATATGTCGACAATGCTTGTTCCACGAGCCCCAAACTCGCTCCATCGAGAACCCACCTTCCAAACTCTCGGTTTATCGTGCATACTGTAACTATATTAGGTATATATGATTTAATGCAATGATAATTGCTTCCGAATCCTTGTCACTTATTCATCTTTCCACCGGATCCTCCAACGACCGTTCTCATAGTCGTAGCTGAGTATTTTGAATGTGCCGATTTCCGATGTGTTCTTCACATGGGTCCCGGCGCATGCGCAGGCATCGTAATCGCCCACGCGAACTATGCGGAGAGTATCGGAGACATCGTCCGGGAGTTTGCTCAGATTGACAATGACGCTGGCCTCATCTTTTGTCATGTATTCGACGGTAAGGTCTAGATTCTGGGCAATTAGCTCATTGACCGCTGCTTCTATGTCCGCAACCTGCTCGTCCGTAGGGCAGGAGAGGGGGTCATAGTCGCATTTGGATTTCTTGTGCTCAATGTGCGCATTGCGTGAGCGGGGGCAACCGAACAACCTCACCATCGTGGCGTTCAGGATGTGCTCCGCCATATGCATCGGAGGATACTCCTCCTTGTTGTGCGCATTCAATACCGGTTCCATATCTACGCCCATTCAAAATTCTCCTTCCCGGCACCGACCTCGAAGTGGTACTTGACGATGCCGAGGTCCATCTTGCTATAGCCTATCATTGAGAAAAGGGACTTGGCCGCGACTTTGGGAGCCTTGCTGAGGCCCAGGATTCCCAGATACTCCAGATAGAACTTCTGCTGGTTTACAGCCGTAGGTGCCAGGATGGCAGCTTCGACACCCTTGCTGAACCAATTCGGGGTGATGTCACTGGCGTTGCTGATCTCCTTGACGTCCTTCACCTTGTGGCCCTTGCCATGCGTTTCTCCATAGCCCAGGGCGATATAGCATCCGATCTTCTCACCGTCGGCCAATTCATAGGTCCCGGCAACCTTCCTGTAGCTTAGTCCCGCCCAGCAGGAATTCAGCCCCAGCGTCTGGGCCAGCAGGACAAGTTGCTCGCCGTAGTAACCGATCTTCTCGTCCAAGTCATCACCCTTCTTCCCG
>Ga0256405_10012255_pt1 | contig 10676 bp, 11 predicted proteins | sample RumenRJG_02DNA_FD_189096 | JGI IMG/M metagenome (GOLD analysis project Ga0256405, IMG submission 189096) | Bovine rumen microbial communities from Lethbridge, Alberta, Canada - RJG_02 | ecosystem: Host-associated > Mammals > Digestive system > Stomach > Rumen | place: Canada: Alberta... | reverse complement strand
AATATAATTGCAATAGGTTTATCTTAGGAGCACAAGTGTATTGAGGTGTGTTAGGTGAACGGCTATATTACAGTTCAAGAAGTTGCTGAAAAATGGGGTATTACAGAACGGCAAGTGCAGATTTTATGTAAGGAAAATCGAATTGTCGGGGCAACAAGGCTTAGCCGCATTTGGATTATCCCTGAAAATGCCGAGAAACCAACAAATGGAAGAAAATCGCAAGACAAGGGAATGATGCTCCCAAACGATATTGGAAATGTTTTGAAAAAGAAATGAAGTGGCCTTATTGAAGGTTACTAAGTCTTGCTAAACAGCAAGGAAACGCTCATGTCTAAGGAGGAATTGCAAGAATGCCTATTTCGGCAGTAGACTTGTTTTGCGGCATAGGTGGACTGACTCACGGGTTACAGCTTTCGGGGGTACGTGTAGTTGCAGGAATTGACGTAGAGAATTCCTGCCGATATGCATACGAACAAAATAATGATGCTCAATTCGTGTTAAGAGATATTACGCAGGTTACAGGTGATGAACTGAGAGGGTATTTTATTCCTGACACTACCAGAATTCTTGTTGGTTGTGCTCCATGCCAACCATTTTCAACTTACTCTCGTAGATACAATAAGAACGGGAAAAAAGATGATAAGTGGCGTTTGCTGTATTATTTTGCTAATTTAGTACAGGCTGTTCTTCCTGAAATTATATCAATGGAAAACGTACCTCATTTAGTTCGTGAGAAAGTATTTAAGGATTTTTTGCATCAGCTAAAAGCGTTAGGCTATCACTGTACATGGCAAATTGTTAATTGTGCCGATTATGGAGTCCCACAGTGCAGGAAACGCTTGGTTTTACTTGCTTCAATGTTAGGAGATATCGCATTAATTCCTCCGATTTATGACGAAGAACATTACTTAACTGTACGAAACGCAATTGGTGATTTGCCTGTTTTGGAAGATGGAGATGTGGATCCTGTTGATCCACTTCATAGAACAAGTCGCTTGTCGGAAAAAAATCGACAACGCATTCGCCAATCTGTACCCGGCGGTTCTTGGAAAGATTGGGACGATAATTTGAAATTGCCATGTCATAAAAGAAGTACAGGAAAAGGTTATCGTGCAGTTTATGGGCGGATGGAATGGGATAAACCGTCCCCGACAATCACGACGCAGTATTATGGCTATGGTAATGGTAGATTTGGACACCCGGAGCAGAATCGTGCATTATCAATGCGCGAAGGAGCTTTGTTACAATCTTTTCCTGCATATTATCAGTTTCTTGATCCTGACCATCAAGAAACAAATCGTAGTATCGGGATACATATTGGTAATGCAGTTCCCGTAGAACTTGGACGAGCTATAGGAACAAGCATTTTAGAGCATCTACGCAAATTGGGGGTAGAATAATGGCAAGTAGAAAGGGCGCTGTTTCAGAAGAACAAAAAGCTAAGGCAGAGGAACAAATTCGTGCATTGCGTAAGGAAATTGACTACAATACACGTGACTACTCAATAGATTTTTTAATTGAACAATTCCATAATGATGAATTCTACATCCCAGATGAATACCAGAGACAGTATATTTGGAATAATGCAGATAAAAACAGATTTATCGAATCGATTCTTTTAGGGTTGCCAATTCCGCTTATGTTTTTTTCCGATACTGAAGATGGGCGATGTGAAATAATCGATGGTGCACAGCGAACTCAAGCAATGGAAGAATTTAGATCGGGAGATTTAGTTCTTTCAGGCTTGAAGAAACTGACATCACTCAATGGCTTCTCCTATAACGATGTACCGACATACTTTAGAAAAAAGTTTGATAAGACTAATATGCGTGTCATCGTACTGTCTGATGATACATCATTAGAAATTCGCCAAGAAATATTTAATCGAATCAATACAACCGGCAGAGAGGCTAATGCAAGTGAGATACGTCGTGGAAGTTTTAGAGGCCGGTTTATGGATTTTTTAATGGATTGTACTAAAGTACCTCTATTTGCTGAAGTATGTCCAATAAGTGAAACTATGGCAAAACGATATGAACAGCTTGAGTTAGTAATTCGTTTCTTTGCATTTTTAGATCACTATCAAGACTTCACACATCGCGTTGATAGTTTCCTAGATGAATATATTGAAAGCACAAAAGATTCATTTGACAAAATAAAAATGGAGGCAGAGTTTTGTGCAATGCTTCGTTTCGTAAAAAAATATTTCCCGTATGGCTTTGCAAAAACTGACAAGGCGAAATCTACTCCTCGAGTACGATTTGAAGCAATTGCTGTTGGCGTTGCGTTGGCTTTGCGAGAGGAACCTGATCTCAGCCCTAAATCTATGGAATGGTTGGAATCAGATGAGTTTAAGAAACATACGACAACTCATGCTAGTAATTCGCCTGCAAGAGTCAGTGGCCGCATATTGTATGTTAAAGATAAACTTCTTGAGGGTGTGGAGTAATGCAAGCAATTTTTGATATGTTTGACGAGCGTGTTCAGGAAATTAATCTTTACTTTGCTGCTATAAAGGCGTTAGACCGTGGTACTGCAAATCATACTAAGGAAAAGCCGTACTTTAACCCCGAATTCATAAAAATTTTAAAAGCCAATACATTGCTGATGATTTATAACTTGGTGGAGTCTACTGTGATGGGGGGAATTCTTGAAATTTATGACAAACTTAAGCAAGAAGGTCTCACATATTCTAGGGTTCGTAAAGAGATTAAGGACATTTGGTTTTCATATAAATTTCGGCAAGTATATGATCAAAATGCGCATTTTAACTCATATAAAGGTAAAGCGTTGGAGATTGTTAATTCAATTTTGATTGGGGAAGTGATAGAGTTAGATAAAAAAGCTACAGCGATTAGCGGCAATCTTGATGCTCAAAAGATAAGAAATGTGTGTAATAAACATGGGATAGTTTTTCATACTGCTAAAGAGAGCCGTGGTGGCATTGTACTTGAAACGGTTAAAGATTGCAGAAATGATCTTGCCCATGGGACACTTTCGTTTGGTGAATGCGGGAGAGACTATAGTCTTAAAGATTTGGGGGAGATCAAAGATGAAACAGTAATTTTTTTACGAGGGTTGCTAGCTGGGATGAAAGAATATTATGATGAAAAACAATATCAACTTAGTTAATGTAAGATAGCGAGAAGTGCCAGTCAGTGGTATGTAATTAAATGAAAATTTTTTAATTAGTGGTAATATGTGTGTAGCATAACACCCCCACAAGTTAGAGCGGATAGGGTCTAACTTGTGGGGGTGTTGTGTTTTAGCAATGTGTGTTTTTGAGGTATGTACTGCACACATTGTAATAAATATATCAACTGGATTTAGTGAGGAACGTGAGTTATTAAGTGATGGCTTCTGCGAGGTGAGAGGGAGTTCGCTATTGCATTTTTGTAGGCAGTTGTTAAAATGAAAGTGATAAGTGTGTTGTAGATTGTAATTTATGTTTAAAGTTAAACCTGTTTTGAAGCTAATGAGAAAAAGATATGCTTTTATTTCTGTGGATGGTCGATTATTGGTAAGGTGTTGACAGTTTGTGCATAAAGAGGCAAAGCCACATATTGTTTCGATGGGAAATGTTCCTGAACTGGCAAATGAACAAGTTTTAAAGATTTTGTTAATATTTAAAAGAATATAAGCGTAATTAGTAGTTTTAAAAATGTTACTCATCACGTTGTGAATGCGGGATCTCCTAGATTAGGGGAGGTGATTGGGTTGAGTATAAAAAGTGTTATGAAAGAATGTGAGAAGTTAATGGTTAGTGATTTTAGGCTTAGAGTAAGCCCTAGGATGTTGGAATTGCTTAGTAAGGATTTGTACACAAATATATATTTTGTACTAGCTGAATTAATTGCAAATGCATATGATGCTGATGCTGAAAATGTCTATGTTTATGTTGATGATCACGAGTTGCGCGTTGAGGACGATGGAATAGGGATGTCGGTAGATATTTTGACAGAACAGTATTTAGTTGTAGGGGCTGAATCCAGAAATAGTAGCGATAATTCAACAACCAGTAGAAAAAAACGTTTAAAAATGGGACGGAAAGGTGTTGGAAAGTTAGCAGCACTGTCTATTTCAGATGGTTTTAAATTGGTTACTGTACAAAATGGAAATAGAGTTGGTGTATATATTCCGAATAGGATTGAGCATGATGATGAATCCCTACATGTATTATCAGAGAATGAATATTCTTTAAAGTCAATTGATAAAGATGGAACAGCCGTTATTATGGAAAATCCTAAAATTTCAGTACCGAAGTTGCAATCTACGGTTATGAAGAATTTAGGGAAAATTTTCCCTAATAATATTGATGATTTTAAAATCCATGTGATATTTAAGGGGAATGATAAAATACTAGAGCCGGATGAAAAAGCTGTGATGACTCGATTGGCTTCATTTTTAGTTGTAGGGAATGAAAAACGTTATATGGAGAATCAATTACCGGACGACCCTTTAATTCAAAAGAAACATATTGATGAAATTTGTGAAACTATTATGATGCGAAATACTTGCGGGGATGTTGTGCCATTAGCGGTGAGCATATATGGATGGATTGGAACATATAAAACATCGCGTGGTATGAAAAAAGAAATTAATGAGTTTTCAGATAATTATTTAGCCATATTTGCACATAATAAAATGGGATTAAGGAATGTTTTGTCAATTATAGGGAAAAATAGAGTTTATGAGAGTTACATTGTAGGAAATTTGTATATTGATGCATTTGAGGATTCGGATTTTCCTGATATGGCTGGTACCAATAGACAAGGATATAATGAAAACGATCCTAGATGGGAATGTGCAAAAAAACATATACGTGAATTGACTGATGAAATTGTGAAAATGCATACACAATATGCTAAACTTGAACAACAGGAAAAAGATAAGTCAAAGCAGTGCAGAAAAAAAGAAGATGAAGAGCGGTTAACAAAAGAATTATCGAAAATTACAAAAGAAATGAAGCAAAACTTATCCGAATTAATTGTTGAAGAAATAAGGCCAAGTGAAAGTGAAATTCAAAAAGTGTTGGATAAGCAGATAAATAACATGAAAAAGGCATTGCATTTAAAAGCTACAGTAGATGCTAACAAAAAGAAAATTATGATAAGTCATACTTTAAAAGATAAGCAGGTAGCGGATACTATTTATGCAATGTTGTTATATAATAATGTTCCCAAAGAGGACATCATTTATTCGAATGGACCAGACCCGGAAACAAATCTGCCTGAAACAGATATTTATGGGTATTTAAGGGATTTTTTCGTTCAGAGTGCTTCAGACGAAATGATATACGTTTTGTTTGTTACCAGCAGTAATGTGGTTAACGTTAATCCTCAAAGTCCTGCAGTCAGTTGGGGAGAATTAATGGAGATTGGTGCTTGTTGGGTTACACAGAAAGATCATTGGATTTTTAATATAGATGATTTTAGGCCAGAGACCCCACTTAATATTCAGGACAAATGGGTGTCTATCTATACGAAAAAAGGGAATGATGGGGAGAGTATACTTTCGCTGACTGAAGCTATGGTAAATAGTTTTTGTAATAAGATAATTCAAACATGTGAAGGTTGTGGATATATTCCTAAATCTTTTGAGGATAATAAAAAATATCTACAGGCAAATTATATAGAGGTGTACAAATGAAATATATGTGTTACTTAAGGCTTTTTGACTTTGCGTGCAAGCGACATAAATACGGGGGATTATTGGATTTGATAAAATATTTTACTTAAGAAGTTGTCATAGCTCATGTTAAGGTTGAATAAACAATTAGGTTTTTTTAGGTAATGAATTTAACTGTTTGAAAATCGGATTGTTGTGACACGAGCAGACCGATAGGATTTAAGTTAAACCAAATGTTTTGCGATGTTATATTTAAAATGATAGAAGGTGCAAGTTATGAAAGCATTGAATGTTGGTAATGGAAAAGTTAGAAAAATAATATTGAATTCAAGGAATAGTGCTGTGGTTAAGGCTGCTATACGTGAAGTGTCGAAGGAAGTCATGGAGAAGAACAAGGAGCTTTATAGGAGGTTGGCCTATAAATGACCCCGGTAGAGTATGTAACACAGATTCTCCTGGATGATATTTTAGAGTTTCATTCGGAATTGGTTGAGAGCGATATTCCAATTGGTGATGGAGTTCGTGATATGGCATTGCTCGAGTCGGCTGTGAATGCGCCTTTTCAGACGTTCGATGGACAGGAGTTAGTGCCGGGGTTGTATGAGAAAGCATCAAGGTTGTTGTACGGAATTGCGAAGAATCATGCATTTGTTGATGGAAATAAACGGATTGCTGTCCACGCCATGGAAGTTTTCCTGATTATGAATGATGTTGTTCTTGATTATAATATTGAGGAAATGGAAGAATTAGTTGTTGGGATTGCAGATAGTACGTTTTCGTATGAATATGTTGTAAATTGGATAGAGAAGCATGTCATATAACCGCTGATTTCAGTTGTGAAGTTGGCGGTTATTTTGTTATTTGACGATTGGAGGTATTTGTTGCATAATAAAAGAGAACGTATATTCTGGGATATACAGCAGTCTAGAATATATGCACATGTTATCCTTTTGATAGAAATTTTACTAAGCATACTTTTAGCAGCCGGCGTCGTGAGAACTGCGAATTCAGGTTAAGCAGATAATTGAGCAGTTAGAGCAGGAGGGATTGCTGTGAATAATATCATGGAATACAAAGGATATGTTGGGAGCGTAGAATTTTCGGATGAAGATGCTTTGTTTTACGGGAAAGTTCAGGGTATTCGTTCGTTAATTTCCTATGAAGGTTCAACTGCTAAAGAATTGGTTGCTGATTTTCATGGTGCGGTGGATGATTATCTTGCAAGCTGTGAGGCGGAGGGTATCAAGCCGGAAGTTGCTTATAAAGGCAGCTTGAATGTTCGTTTCAAAAACAAGGATATCCATAGAAAAGCTGCTATATATGCTATTAAACATCAGCATAGTCTTAATGATTTTATCGAAAAAGCTGTGACAGAGAAGCTTATGCGTGGGATGTAATACATGTGCAGGGCTTGCAGCAAAAGGGCTAAAGTATACAAAATCGGCCGATTTTGGTAAGTTGATAAATGAACTATACAAAAATGGCGGTTTTTGGTAAGTACATAATTAATCTTTTGGATTTAGAGGTATGCACAGCACCCCCATAAGTCAGGTTGTCCGGGCCTGACTTATGGGGGTGCTGTGTTTTCGTAAGGTTTTCTATGCAGTATTACGAGGAGGGGGTAATATGCATAGGTTTAGAGGGATTGTATTTTTAGCAGAGTTATTTAGTTATCGAGGTCCGGGTTCAGGCTTGGCAGCTCCTGTGCTTTATCCTGCTCCGAGGATTTTGTTTCCGGAATCCGGTGGTTTGTGTTGCCGGAGGTGCCGGCTTCAGGTTTTTTCATTTCCGGGGAAACTGTTTCCGGTGCTTTAGTTTCGGGGAGTTTGGATTCAGAAGCTTTTACCTCGGAGGTTTTATCTGTAGTGTGTTTTGAGTCGCTGATTCTTTCTGCTGCGCGTTTATCGTCCTTTTTGACATCCTGCTTTTTATCGCCGAGTTCTTTTTTGTCGGAGATTTTGCTGTCAGCAGTTTTCTCTGCTTTGTCGGAGGACGGCTGCTCGAAGCGTCCGCGGCTTACCTGCACATTGGAACCGCCGTCCTGTTCGAAGGCTCCGCGGCGTACGTCGTATTTATGTTCTCCTGTTCCGTTGAGTGCACCGCCCTGTTCTGTTACTTCGGCAGCAGCTACAGGTGCTTCGGATGCCATGACAGGCATTGCGGTTCCGATTACTGATGCACCGATCGCCAGTGCACAGAGTCCGTTTGTCCATTTTGTTGTTTTCATAGAATCATCCTTTCGGTGTGTTAGTGGTTCGGGATAACCCGTTGACTGAATTATATGACAATTTTATGGAAGAATTATGATAGGCTATGAAAACATTATGATTAATTATGGAAGAAGTCTGGGGAAGAATGAAAAGTGTTTGAAAAGGGATGAAAAAAGCCTCCCCCGATGGGGAAGGCTGGATAGTAGGTAATTTGGGGTGCACCTCATCCACCGCTGATGCGGTCCCAAGCCGATATGCCACTGGCATATCGACACCCACAATGGGGAAGGCAATTTATGATGCCCAGAGGCCGTGGAGGTTGCAGTATGCGTAGGTCTTGACGAGTTTTTCTCCTTCAGCCAGTTTGAATGTGGCGGCCGGGGCATCCTGCGGGGTGAGGTTCTTTATCTGGCAGCCGCTTCCGGTTTCGATAAGGATCCATTCGATGTAGTGCTCGGGTGTCATCGGATGCTCGACGCTTCCTACTTTGACGGTTACTGTGTCGCCGGATACTGTTGCGACAGGGACGTGTTTTTCCTGAGCCGCGTCGGTGGTTCCGGGGATAAGCTCTGTCATGTTCTGACCGCAGCATACCAGCGGGCCGCCACCGTCTTTAAGTACCTGGATGATGTTGCCGCACAGATTGCATTTGAAAAATCTCATGATATTCCCTCCAGTCAACATAAATATTTATTACTTCTACCTGTGTAAATTGTATTATATATTTATGGAAAAATGAAGAAAGATGTATTAGCGGTGAATAAAAAAGACACAGCGAAAAATAAGGGATTATGAAAAGAAGAAAAAATAGCCTTCTCCTTTAGGAGAAGGTGGCTGCGAAGCAGACGGATGAGGTGTTCCACAAAGTGCCTGCTATGTGAATAGTGGTAGGCTTTTGTGCACCTCCTCCACCGCTGGCGCGGTCCCCCTCCCCCTGAAGGGGAAGGCAAGTAAAGAGTATTATGTATTTGTATGTCAGATTATTTTACCGGGCCTGCTTCCGGATGGGGGGCTTTGCCCGGGGTTGCTTTGGAACCTTCTACATCGCCCTTTGCCTCAGGGCCCTTGACCTCGCCTTCAGGAGCCTTTTCATCAGAAACCTTGGCCTCAGGTGCTTTTGCTTCCGGAGCATTTTCCTTGCGTGAGCCGGCCTCAGGATGCTTTTCCTCAGGTCCCTTTGGTACATGTGCGTGGATTTCATCCGGTTTCGGCTGTTCGTAGCGGCCGCGGCTTACCTGTATATCTGAGCCGCCTTCCTGCTCGTAGGCACCGCGGCGGACATCGTATTTATGTTCTCCGTTTCCGTTGAGAGCGCCGTCGTAAGCTGCCGCATATGGCACTGCGGTACCGAGAACAGCCGCGCCTACAGCGAGAGCACAAAGTCCATTCATCCATTTCGTTGTCTTCATAAAATCCCATCCTTTCAGTGAGTACATTATTTTACGGGGTAACCCGTTGAATGCATTATATGATAAGGCTATGAAAAGATTATGGTCGATAATGGAAGGCACGTGAAAAGAGCATCATTCACCTTCGTACAGTGTAATCTGATTTTTTCCGTTGTTTTTGGAATGGTAGAGCGCATCGTCAAGATGACGGTAGAAGCTCTGGAAATTTCCGTCGGAGGGAAATTCAGCTATGCCGACACTCAGGGTAACAGTTCTGCCGTCGGGAAGCGGCGGTGCTTTTGCGGCGGCCTTTTGTATGCGCTCGGCGATGGATTTTGCCGCTTTAAGGCAAGCTCCCGGGAGTATGATGAGAAATTCCTCGCCGCCCCAGCGTCCTACACTGTCCGTTGGCCGGATATTCTTTTCGAATACCTTTGCTATATCCTTTAGCACCTTGTCTCCGACCTGATGACCGAATTTGTCATTAACAAGTTTGAAGTCATCCAGGTCAATCATTATGGCGCTGAGGTGGTCGGATGCACGTTTTCCGCTGCGTTCATTGGCAATGGTATGCTGGAGAATCTGTTCGATTTCACCGCGGTTGTATATGCCTGTGAGGCGGTCCAGCTTCGCGAGCTTTGCAAGCTTTTCGTTGGCTTCCTCAAGCTCTGCCGTTGTGGCCGCGACAAAGTTTGCGAGACGCTGCACCAGCGGCATTGTGGTGGGCTGGGACTGATTTGGCTCTTCAGGCAGCCGCGGCATTATCGTGGGTTTTCCTTCACGCATGGCAGTGGTAACGATTGCACAGTTTTCAAGGATGACATGGCCGTTGACGCGGGCAATTTCACCGTGGCCGTAGAATCCGAGATTCGGGGCGATGGAGTGAAAGGGGCGAAGCTCCCTGTTGGTGTCCGCCTGCAGGAATTTCTGCCGCGACATGCAGCTGAAGATGAACATTCCCTGAGGGGCAAACTGAACAAGGGAACGGCTGATTTCACGGGTGGAATTTATTATTTCTCCCGGGTCGCCGTAGGAAAGGCGCATGGTCTCTCCTTTGCGGCAGTCGGCTGTGAATATCAGGGAACCGTCTGCTCTTGTGTCGGAAGGAAGCCGCATAAGAGGCTCTCCGTCGCGCTCGAGTACGAAAGGGAACACCAGGCTTTCGGAGTTGAACTGCTTCGGAGTGACCTTGAGATAGGTTTCATAGATGCGCACTGCAGGGTTGCCGTTGAGGGTTTTCACTATGCGGTCGCCTTCCACATCTGTTATGCGGAGTGAGCGGCCCAGCGGTTTCCATCCCAGACCTACGTTTGTACGGACATGAAGTTCTTCGCCTAGGAAGCAGACCGCGATAATGCCGGCCGTGAAGACCTCCTTGTTTGTAAATATATACGGTTTGTCCTGCGGGCGGTAGACCGCGGCGCAGCCACCGAAAACCTCGATTTCCGAC
>Ga0256405_10012253_pt1 | contig 10678 bp, 9 predicted proteins | sample RumenRJG_02DNA_FD_189096 | JGI IMG/M metagenome (GOLD analysis project Ga0256405, IMG submission 189096) | Bovine rumen microbial communities from Lethbridge, Alberta, Canada - RJG_02 | ecosystem: Host-associated > Mammals > Digestive system > Stomach > Rumen | place: Canada: Alberta | collected... | reverse complement strand
CGATTTTCAAAATATCGCATCTGACTTTTTGGTTATTCAAAAGGTCTTTTTGTCATGCAAAAAAATTGAAACAATCTCAATCAAAAAATTGCAATTTACTCTTGACTTTGCTTTGCCGGTCATTCCCGGAAAAGTAGGGTTTTCTGACTGCCATAAGACCTGTCAGTTTTCCTCTTTCACCAAAATCATTTTCAAAAGAAAAAGTCCTGACGGACGCTCACACTTGCGCCACGTTGCCCTGTATCGCTTCCTGTGCCTGCGCCTCGGGTAGTTTGTCTGCCGAGGCAGAGGGCGGGCAAATTTCGGCTCACAGCGCGGGAGTTACCGGCACCCATTCGGGCAGTTACCGTCACCCGTTTGCTTGCCGCTGGTTTGCTCAATCACCATAGGTAAAGCCTTTGCGAAATTGTGGGTGACGGTAGAGTCCTCGACCTAGTGTACTGCAGAACACCAGACTTAGCGTCACCCGAGATGTCATATTCGAGCCTGATTATCCTGCTGCCGTGACTGCGCCGTGATGTAAATTTCACTCCCAGCGTCATCAGTTCCTCGGTGTGCTGAACAAGGTCACGGGTAACTCGGTTGGGGTAGTATTGTCCGCCGTACCTTTTGTAGAGCAGTTCGCACAGAGCTGTTGCCGAGCCTACGAATGACACCTGTTCGCCCATAAGATCGTGTATCGCAAAAGAAAAAGTGTCACGCCGAAACGGCTCGACTGTGTCGGTCACATACCAATGACAGTCACGGAACGCAACGCCCATTTCGATATTCTCGAAGTCACGACCGACACCGTACAGCGTGCCCACACGACTGCCACGATGACTTTCGACCAGCACATAACTTCCGTCAACACAACCGCTCAGTCCCATCGTTCCCGAGATAGTTTTGAACGGGTCCTCGTCATAGTGCTTACAGGTGTGGTGTATCAGAATGATGGTTATGCCAAGCTCTGCCGCAAGTTTTTTGAGCACGCTCATATCCTTGTAGTCCTTTGCATAGTTGATGTCGCTTGTCTCTCGCACCATCTGCATCGTGTCGATGATAACGAGTTTTAGGTTGTCGTGCGTCTCACCGAGCGAGCGTATCTGATGCTCAAGTCCCGAGTCGATAGTCTCCGATGCGATAGCGAACTCAAGGTTTTCAGTCGGTACATCAATGAACTCGTAGACCCTGTCCTGCAAGCGTTCCTCGTCATCTTCGAGCGCAAGGTACACAGCCTGTCCTTGTTCAGTCTCGTGTTTGAGGAACTGCTCGCCGAGTGCAACGCTGATGCAGAGCTGCAATGCGAGCCACGACTTTCCGACCTTAGTTGCACCTGCAAGAATGTACAGCCCGGGGTAGAGCATTTTGTCAACGAGGTGTCTCTTTTTCTTGAACTCGGTCTCCATAATGTACTCGCAGCTGCGCAGTTTCAATTCGTTTTGCTGCATATGATTCCTCCTTTCAATTTGGTTTTCGTTTTGCCCGCACTCCACTATCGTTCCTGTCAGAACTCTTCCAAAGCTCCGATGTATTTTCCCGACTTGGCACGCTCTGAGTCCTCCAGTCTCATCATGGCTGTACTTCCCCGTGGGGTATCTTTCGTGTGTGCGGATTCAATTTTCAAGATGCTGTCAAAGTCCTGTTGGACCTTTTTCGCTATTATAATTTTAGCATGCATCTCACCTGCTTTAAATGCGAAATGAAACTTGTGTATTTTATTAAAGTTTCATTTTTAGTTCACTTATTCCGCTGTGAATGTGATATACTATACTTGTATCAGCTGTGAGGAGGCGAGCATAATGTACAGATCACGAGGACTTTATGTTTTCTCGAATGGAAACACGATGAGACGGATTATCTTTGACGGAAAGGAAGCAAAGGAGCTGCCCGAGATATCTTATGAACAACAGCTCATACATTTCCTTGAGCTTGATCTGAGTCCTTTCGGAAAAACTTTTGACAGGCTTCAGTCTCGCAGCAAAGAGAATACAAACTACGAGGAATTACTGAAACTATGTCGAACAGTAGGGTGGATCGCTGAAAATTTCTGTGTGAACGAACCTGTGTACAGCTTTCTGCTTTGCACTCAGCTGTATGTGAACAGTTGGAATGTAACCGGTCTTGATGAACTTTTCTATGTTAAAGATCAGGCTATCGAAGCGCTTCGGAGAATGCTGTATGTGCAGGATTTCTTCTTTACGCTCGCAGATGCATATTGCAGATTTGAAGGTACACATTCCGAAAAGTTCAATCATCTTTCTTTAGGCAGGGGACGGATTTTTGATCTGCGGCTTGATGAGGTAATCTCACATACCAGGGTTGACACAGATATGTTCTATATGTCCGTACATAAGACATTGCCGTACAACAGAGGCTATCGCTTTGAGAATCTTTCAGACTACATATGGTTTGTTTTTCTGCAGATCATGGAATATGACATCGGATTCAGCAAGTGTGATTATTGCGGACATTTCTTCATTCCCAAGACAAAGAAAAAGACCCTGTACTGTGACAGAGTCAGAACGGAAGACGGACGCACCTGCAAGCAGATAGGTCCGGCACAGATATATAAGGCGAGGATCAAGTATAGTGATCTGCTTGCTGATTATGACAGAGCGATCAACAGAAACTACCGCAGAGTAGAGAGATATGAGCTAAAGCCCGAAGAGGAGAAAAGCGGTAAGGATATGACTTACAATGAGTATGCTGCGTGGCTTAAGGAGCTACACTTGGCAAAGGTAGCATTTCTTGAGGGTAAAATGCCTCTGACGGAATTTCAAGAGGTGGTTCATAAATTAGATTGAAGGCAGAATAATATTGACAGAAAAAACACTTTATGAAACAAGGTGATTTTACAAAGTGCGTTTTTGTAACACAAGAATAAAACGATAAATTGGAGCACTGGCACATTGAACAGTTTTGGATAGCAATCGTGCTACACAAATCGTACATACTTGCTGTTTCCAAATAGGATATGAATTAAGTTACAATATAAATATCATAGAAAAAGACTCTCTATGTGGAGATACTAAAAAGAAAGAGGGCGAAACCGTCAACGCCCTCTTTTGTATGTTTAGTCTTTTACTAAAATTGGAAATGCACGCTTACCATACTGGTTTGCATATATCTTTTTGCCGTTTTTTAGCGTGATATATGCAACAAAAATATAATGATACCCATCTGGAGGTACTAAATTCACGCAAATCACCGCCTTTTCAAAGATTTTTTCCAGACGAATCTGGTCAACCCATTGCCAAAAGCAGATACATATGCTACAATATGATTGGATACAGTAGCAGACGGTTTATTGATCTGCAATTATTCATGGAAACACATCAAAGTGGCCGCTTTGGTGTGTTTTTTTATTCAAACGGCAAAAGCCGGATGAACCGAAATTAAGATAGTTTTTCAGCCTGATTAAAATCAAAGAGCATAGCACCATCATCGCTAAGAAGCTGACCCTCTATTCGATAAGAGTCAGTATCAAGATTCCAATTCATCAGTGTTTTGATGGTTGAAAGGAGATCTTTACTATTCCAGCGAACAGAAACAATTCCTCGTTCATTTGCCTTAAAGAACGCATTGCTCTTTGGAGTCCCATCGCCGCAACCGCGTATCACGACCTGTTTAGATTCCGAGTTAATCAGTAAAACAGCACGTGGTGGCCGTCCAAGTTTTAAAACGACACCTTTATTGAATGTGATTCCGTTTTTTGTTACTGATACATATGGCACACCCTCGTCAAAGTCAAATTCTTTGAAACCGCTAAAGTCAAACATTGAAACACCTCCTATCGATGAACTTATTATACCATGTCTTGCGAAAAATGTCAAGATGGTTTGTCACAAATCCTTCGGTGATTATTCATTTTTTGCGTCTCTGATTCGTCTGGCTTTACAAAAAGCAGAGAGCTTTTATACTTTTCTTTTGATTGCTTCAAATGTTGCTCAAAATGTATAGCTATCTGTGCGGCAATATCGTCAATCTTTGTTTACAAAATCATCAATGTTACTCTCCATTTTGTCGTCGCTCCTGTTATGTTAAATAATAACGCACAAAAGCATTTGTCAATTGTTTACTATTTCATTAATAAATGAAGTCGTATCAGTACATACTTGTACAGCTTATTATGTTTCAGATTTATTCAGCAAATCGTTATCGTTTGCATAGCTATTGTTGTTATGAATGGAATTATAACTATCAAACAACGGAAATTATCCGTTTTTTCCCCCTTATATTCGATTAATCTCTTCCTGCATAGGAATAATCACTCATATGTGTACAAAAAAGTGGACATCAAGCGTTGATTATATCCTATTTATGTTTTATTCGTTGACATCCTTTGGCTTTTGTGATACAATAAAAGCGAAAAAACAGTGTATTTTTTAGTGAAGTGGGAGAGATAATGAGATACATAGGTGGCAAGAATTTGTTGTTAGATGTCATAAATGATATTATATCAACTCAAACATCGGGTATTTCATCTGTAATTGATTTATTCTCCGGCTCGGGAGTTGTTTCAAAGAACTTCAAATCAAAGGGATACAGAACGATTAGTAATGATTTCCTTTTTTTTAGCTATGTGATGTCCAAAGCATCTATTGATTTGAATAGGAAACCAGCATTTAAGGGATTAGGAGTAAAAGAACCGATAAGATATCTTAATTCGTTGACTCTTAATGATACTTCTTTTGATGTTGATCAGTGTTTCGTTTATAAGAATTATAGTCCTGTTGGAGATTGTAACAGAATGTATTTCCAACCAGACAATGCTCTCAAAATAGACATAATAAGGCTCACGATTGAGCAATGGCATAATGATGGTTCTATTACCGATAATGAGTATTACTATTTGCTTTCATCATTGCTAAATGCTGTACCGTTTGTAGCCAATATTACTGGGGTTTATGCTGCTTATCTTAAATTTTGGGACGAGCGCACCTACAAAACCCTTGAGTTGACAGAGCCAGTTATCATAAGTAACGGGAAGAAAAACGAGAGTTATAATTGCGACTATACAGAGTTGTTATCAAAAAAATGTGATTTGCTTTATGCGGATCCACCGTACAACTCACGGGAGTACCTTCCTAATTATCATATTCTTGAAACAATTGCAAGGTACGATTACCCAGAGATACATGGTGTAACTGGTATGAGAAACTACAACGATCTGAAATCTGTTTTTTGCAAAAAGAATACGGTTGCCTCAGCTTTTGAAACGATGATTAGAGATTGTAAGTGCAGATATATTCTTATCAGTTACAATAATGAAGCACTGCTGTCAACAGAGGAGCTTTCTGATATTTGCAAAAGATATGCTGCTGATGACAGTTTCAAACTATTTGAGTATGATTACAGAAGATACAAAAACAAGATCCCGAATAATACAAAGGGACTTAAAGAACAGTTATACCTTTTGAGGAGGCGTTAATATGCCTGTTAAAGCACCTTTTAATTATATTGGAAATAAATATAGGATTATTAACTCAATTCAAGAGTTCTTTCCTGAACAGATCGATACTTTCGTGGATTTGTTTTGCGGCGGGTGTGATGTGAGCATCAACACTCCGGCGAATCATATCTATGCGAATGATATTAACTATTATGTGATCAATATAATTCAGGAGTTTCAGGATCATGATGTTGAGTTTATTCTTGAATATATTGATACAACCATCGAAAGATGGCAGCTTAGCAAAACTAACGAAAACGGTTACAAGCTGTTCCGTGATCACTACAATCAAACTAAAAATCCTCTTGATCTTTATGTACTGATGTGTTTTAGCTTCAATTATCAGTTTAGATTTAACAGCAGCCACGATTTCAACAATCCGTTCGGCAGAAATAGAAGCAGCTTTAATGAAGCTATGAGGAATAATCTCATTCGTTTTAAGGAACAGATAGCTGATATTCATTTTACCGCATTGGATTTCTGTGATTTTGATTACGATATTCTTCATGCAGGAGATTTCTTGTATGCGGATCCCCCGTATCTATTGACTTGTGGCAGCTATAATGATGGCAAACGAGGTTTCAGGGGCTGGACAGAGAAAGATGACCTTGATCTGATGAGAATACTTACTGAATTATCGGATCGTGGAGTTAACTTTGCGATGTCAAATGTTATTGAGCACAAAGGTAATACAAATGAAGCGTTGATAGATTGGATTAATGGTAACGGGTATATGGTTCATGACATCAATTTCAACTACAACAACTGCAATTACCATACTAACAATCGTGATAATGTGACCAGAGAGGTTTTGATAACAAATTATTAATTGGAGGTTATTATGACTGAGAGAACATTTGGTTGGGTGCAAGAAGCATATACTATATCTAATCTTAAAAATGTTGTAAGAGCCTTTGTGCCTGATTCGGCAATTAATAAACTTTTGAGGGAAGATAAAATACCAAGGCTTATTTCAAACGAGTACGGTAGAGACGATATGATAGAGTATCTTCGTTCAAAAGAAATCAAAATCCCGTATAATCTTCTAAAAGGAAAGGGAACGCCAAAGGGATACACTCGTAGCAATGCACCTTGTTCGGGTATAATCCAAGCTGTTCTTCCTGGTCAGAGAAAAGAGTATCAAAGCGACTGGCCGGCAGACTCGTTTCTTAGGTGGGCGGTTAGTATTGGTTTCTTGGATTACAACCGTGAGGAAGATACATGCAGCATCAGTGAGTTCGGTTATAAGTATGCAATTTCTGCTGATGACAGCAAAGAAGAGAATGATTTGCTGACTGAGGCGTTTTTGTCATACCCTCCTGTATGTCGTATATTACGTTTACTTGAAAACGGAAATAGAATGACCAAGTTTGAAATTGGCTGTCAGCTTGGATTCGTTGGTGAAGCAGGATTCACATCAATTCCGCAGAATCTGATTCTGCAAGGGCTTAGTGCTGCTACTACTGCTGAAGAAAGAAACAAGTTGTTATCTGATACCGAGGGCACATCTGATAAATATGTGCGCACTATTTGTGCATGGCTTAAAAGCTTGCGATGGGTTGCTCAGGTACCAAAGGAAATTACTGCTGATTTGGGATACTTGAGATATACAGATACTATAGCTCAGTCATATCAGATTACTCTTGAGGGCAAAAAGATCCTGAAATACACTACTGGCACATCTAAATACAAACGGATCAATAAGCGAGTTATGTGGGATATGCTTGCAACAAAGCCTTCAGATAAAAACTATCTTCGCAATCGGAGAACTTTTTTAATTAAGTATCTGTCAACATCTTATCGGAGCATAACTGATATTATTTCTTATTTGAAGTCAAATGATATGGTGGAAGATGCGGATACTATAACTGACGATATTCAAGGATTGATTAACATTGGTCTTAATGTTAAAAGGAATGGTGACAAGTATAAGATCATGGACAACATTGTCGGGCTTGAGATCCCTGACAGCGTAAAATCATCCGATGCATCAAAATCTGATCTTTCGTTGCTCAAAGATGATATACGCAAAAAGTTGTGCCATATCAATCACAAGTATCTCGTGCTTATTGACCTTGGATTTGACGGCAAAGCAGACAGAGATTACGAATTGCAAACGGCAGACCTGTTAACAAGTGAGTTGGCGTTTAAAGGTGCTAGGCTTGGAGATACAAGGAAACCAGATGTGTGTGTTTATTACGAGCAGAATGGTCTTATTATTGATAACAAAGCATATAGTGGAGGTTATTCTCTCCCTATAAAGCAAGCTGATGAAATGTTAAGATACATTGAGGAAAATCAAAAGCGTGATAAGGCTCTTAATACTAACGAATGGTGGACTATATTTGCTGATTCGGTAAGTAAGTTTAATTTTGCTTTTGTTTCTGGAGAATTCAAGAGTGGATTTAAGGATAGGCTTGAAAACATTAGTAGAAGGTCACTTATAAATGGTGCTGCTATAAACTCAGTAAATCTTTTGCTCCTTGCAGAAGAATTAAAATCGGGTAGACTTAGTTATATGGATGCATTTGCTAAGTTCGATTGTAATGATGAAATATTATTTTAATAATCAAAAGGAGATCTTTAAAATGGCGTACAAATGTTGTGTTTGTGGTAAAATCATAAACAGTAGTTTCTATTACTGTGATGATTGCTTTAAAGAACATAAAAATCAAAACCAGGTAGCTTTTAGAACTATAATTAATGAATGGAAACTCGAAGCAAAAGAAGAGAACTCCAAATATTTCTATTATGTAGATGAAGCCAAAGATATTTTATCTGGAAAGAAAAACCTTGTAATTGGAAGAAAGGGCGAAGGGAAAACTGCTATAGCTCAGTATATTTTCCAAAGCAACAGTCATACAACTTTTACTGAAAAGTTGTCTTTCAAAGATTTCCCATTTAATGTTTTATATAAACTAAGTGATGAGCAATATACAAAACCTAATCAGTATATCTCTATTTGGAAATACTTAATTTACACTACAATATGTAAAAAAATGATTTCAAATGAGGCGATTGATGCAGATGTGGTTGCTAAGTTGAAGAATGCTTTTCCGCCGGAAGATAATAAAAAGCAATTATCAAAATTAATTGAAAAATACACAGTAAAGGATTTTGGAATTCAAATACTTGGTAGCGGAATTAATATTGGTGGCGAAAAAGAAAAAGCTGATGTTAACTGGATAGAAATAATTGATATCTTAGAAAACACAATATTAGAAAACCTCGATGATTCAAATTATTATATATTATTTGACGAATTAGACGAAGATTACAAAAATTTCAAAACGGATAAAGAGCGTGAAGATTATTTTGACCTTGTCACTGGACTCTTTAAAGCTGTTCAAGATGTTAAAACTTTATTTAAAAATAATGAGTTAAATGTTTATCCTGTGGTTTTTCTTAGAACGGATATATATGATTTAATCACATATTCTGATAAAAACAAATGGTCTGATTCCATAATCAATTTAACTTGGACTCCTGAAAAAATAAAAAAGCTATTAACCTACAGGCTCAATATTGTTTTTGAAGAATCTACTCTATCATTTGATGATTGTTGGAATAAACTATTTTCTAAAAAGCCGTTGAAGACAGGTGCAAATAAAATGAAAAAAATCAATTCGTTTGAGTATATGCTCAGAAGTACTCAAAATCGCCCAAGAGACTTCATAAAATACTTTCAAGAATGTGCAAAACAAGTTTTAGCAAATGGTAAAGTTATGGTAAACCAACAAATAATCAAATTAGCAGATAGTGATTTTTCCGAATATATGAGAAATGAAATAATAGACGAAATATACGCTGTTTTGCCTGAATATGAAGAAATATTTGCCATACTCTCCTTGATCCGCAAACAAACTTTTTATCCTCAAGAATTTGTTGATAGATATGAAGATTTGGTTAAAGATGGCGAAATTCCCAATAGGGGTGCAGAAAAAGTTCTTAAATTATTATTTGAGTATAGTGTAATCGGGAATGCACCATCTATAAAAAATCAATCAATATTTAAATACGAAAGAAACAATGCCCGATTTAATTTTAGAGAAAAAATAATAATACATCGAGGCCTTTTTAAAGCTCTACAAATATATTAAAGAACTGCTACACCTGAAAACATAGCCGTCCAAATTCAAATATAAAAAAGTTCCTTTGGTTATGTAGACGAAGCAGTTCTCTAGGTCGAGCATCTTTTTAGTATTGCAGCAAAAAAAGCTTAATGACATCTTCTGAATTATTGCTTTCAAAAGAGGGATTGTAAACGCCGGAATAAATGAGTATTTCCATTAGTAGAGTATATATTTATAGAAAAAAATAAAATGAGCTTTATTTACGTTGGGAAATTGTAACTCATATCAAAACAAATGTGTTTTGCAAACTTTGGTCTTTGTTTGGCCTTTATTATGGCACAAAACCACTGCACATTCCGATAGGTTACGGTATATACCCTTATGACAGAATCGGCGCAACGATGGGCATAAAAATCCCGCAGATACGTGCGTTTGAGCAAGCGGCGGTGCTTCAAGTCCCGTTTGCCGCATAGCTTTTAAGACCTTGCAAATGGCGTAAATACGCTGTTTACAAGGTTTTTATTTTTTGCAAAAGTTCCGTTATGGTGTTATTATGGTGTTATCCATTTTTTACAAGCAGTTTTTATAATTGTCTATTTTCAGAAAAAAGAGGGAAGCAGGCTTTTGAAGCTTGTTTCCCTTTTTGTGTTATTTGGCTTTTGTTTTCGGTGATGTTAGCACGTTTGCAACCGTGTCAAGCGCCTGCGCTTCACGTTCCGCAAATGCAGCGGCGTATATATCAAGTGTTGTGCTTGCTTGACTATGCCCGAGCGTGCTTTGAACGGTTTTAACATCTACGCCGTTTGCGATTTGCAAGCTGGCGTTTAAATGCCTGAATGAATGTTGATTGACTTTTGGTAAATTGTTCTTTTCACAAACATCTGTTAGCCATGCAAAAGATGTTGCGCCGTTCAATTGTTTGCCGTTCCAAGTGGTAAATAGTAAATTGCTGTTATTCCACTTATCCCCGAGCGCCAAGCGCTGTGAAAGTTGGTAGTTTTTCAGCTGCTTCAATGTGAACATAGCTATTTCGGGCAATTTAAGGTGCCTTTGTCAATAAAAATCTGAGCCACAGCGCTAATAAAAAATTGAGCCAGTTTTGATAAAAAAATATTGAGCCACTAGTCATTGTTGATGGTCGAATCGATGCGGTAAGACGAGCTGCAGTTCA
>Ga0256405_10012252_pt1 | contig 10680 bp, 14 predicted proteins | sample RumenRJG_02DNA_FD_189096 | JGI IMG/M metagenome (GOLD analysis project Ga0256405, IMG submission 189096) | Bovine rumen microbial communities from Lethbridge, Alberta, Canada - RJG_02 | ecosystem: Host-associated > Mammals > Digestive system > Stomach > Rumen | place: Canada: Alberta... | reverse complement strand
ACTGCCAGGTCGCTGGATGGTTACTAACCGTTAGTAACCGTTAGTAACGCATCACTAACAATAAGTAACGGCTACTAATCCATCACTTCGGGGTAGTAGCCGTCAATGTACTTGATCGGATGCTTACCAACAGTTCAACAGATACATTTGAAATGCACTTCGGGCCAGTCCCGAAGTAGAACTGGCCCGAAGTATTATCGGCAACACTTAGAAATCTGCTAAAAATGCGAATCAAACACAAACTCAAAACACGTAAGTGAAAACTCTTCTTCCAGAAGAGCCGCCAACTCCTCTTGAACCGGCCAGGCCCATTCCCCAACCAGGACAACGAACTTGTCAATCACCCAGGAGACACGGCCGCGTGGCGTCGATTCATACTCGCCCGGAAGATGAAGCTGATTCCAGACATCATGATGCAGCTCCGGATAGTTGATGAATGGCAGACCGTCCGAGGCTGCCGCATCAACCCGGACCGGAAACAACTCTTCCTTGCGCACGCCATAAAGAGTATGCTCCTCTGGATTGTACCAGAAGATGCCCATCGACGGCAACTGACCGGAGCAGGAGCTGCGCAGATCAGCCATCAGCGCCGCGCGAGCGGCAGGATCATTATCTTTTAGCGAGCGCATCTTTCCTCATCATCTCATGTTTGTAATACCGTGTCTCCGTCTTGTCAAAGCCGAAGACGTGGCAGATGAAGTTGAGGTCGCGCGGCGAAATGTCCAGTACTTCATCACGCGCAATTCTCTTAAAACCACGGATGCCACCATAGAGGTCGAATGCAGCATACCAGTCTGACAGCCGCCCCAACGAAATCACCCGCTCCACGACCACCTTGCGGTATTTCTGCCAATCGAAATTATCCAACCGATACTCCCACAGCAGCCCGGGATTAATCTGGTGTTTCCCTCGCTCTTCCCTATATGTGGCAAAAGGCTTCATGACACGATAACACACTATTGCTCAGCATCAAACTCATCAAGTAAGCGGCAAATCTTCTCCTTCTTCCATTCCCGAGAACGATGCATCCGTAGAACCCGCAACAGCCGCCACACAATCCGTCGGTCATCCGTCACCCGCTTATCACGAACGTCAAACAGGGAGCCTAGATACACCACATCCTTGGACCGAATACCCAGCAGCTTCTCATCAAACGCCCCTGGCGTGCCGTAGAAATCATTGCAGACAGAATCAAACGGATACACATAGCACTCATCCAGCACCGTATACGTATCCACCCGCCCATTCCATGTTCCACCAATAATCTCCGTATCCGGCGACACTTGGGAAAGCTTTTCTATCAGTTCACCTGCCTTCATACTGATTAATGTCAATAGCTTTTGGTGTTTAGTTTTCGGTAGTATTTAACTCAGAGCAGTATGCCCGACCCAAATAGTCAGGGAAAAGGTCGGTCTCGTAGTATTTGTGGGCCAAGGTTCTTAAATACCGGAAACCAACTGAATCTGTACGGTATTTTATAGAGTCATACCTTTTGGTGTATGAGGCTTGGAATGCCTCTAATGTTTCGGGTAATTCGATGCTTGTTTCCACGGCCAGTTCATCATATAGGCGTTTCTCAAAGAGCAGCTGTTCTATATCATACTCATCGGTAATGGGATATGCAATCTGGAGATTTACCCCTGATTCCTCCACCACTTTCTTGAATACATTATATGTCGGAGCGCTGTCCAGATAGGCCACCAATTCAAACATAACCATTATCAGGAGCGAGGACTCTGAACAATAATCATCTGACTTTTCATAGAGGCTCTTTGCCAATGCAGTCCGCTTCCCTGTCATTTCCGGCCACATCTTGGTATTTGAATGGCGCTTACACATATTGATAATTGTGTCAATAGTGAAGTTGCCCAATGCTTTTATATCGTCCTTCGCCTTAGATTCATCCTCAGTATTGATGTGATTGTACATATATTTGAACACCATCTGGATGGGAATGGAGTGTGTGTCCAGCAAAGGCACTGTACAGGCAGAATTTTTGCGGATGAAGGTCTTCAATATAAGCATTCGTTCTTCCAACTTGCTTTGAGGGAAGTCAATTAATGATTCTGTCAGGATGAAGTAGTAAAGCAAGTCTCCCAGGAAATCATAACAGCGCAAGGGGTAAAATAAGTACTCCGTGTCGGATGATTCAAATGAATAAAGACCCTTATCCATATTTATAAACGGGAGAATCTTGTTCAGATATGCCTCATAAATTTGGATTTGAAGCATAACCAGTGATTGGAAATGCTCAATTACTGTTTTCCGGCGCTCGTGCCTGCCTCCAAGGATCCAGGCCCATGTTTTCAAAATAATGGTGTCAACGCAATACTTCGCGGGATATAAATTATCTGACTCCTGGGCATAATAATACACCATGTCAGCAATCAATCGCATAGTGGCGAAGAAGTTCAATACCGGACGAGGATTGGATTTCTTTGCACACTCCACTTTGGCGATCTGTAGTTCAATCAATTCCTGTAACGCCGCAAAGTCATTCCCTTCTGCGTCGAGAAGGACCAGTGTTTTTTTGAATAGACGATAACTCTGTTCGTCTGCCAGTAATGTTTCATCAAACAGGAACCTCGAAAAAAATGTGGTAAGCTTCTCCAAGCCCCATCTGTCAAAATTGCCATCCGGGAATTCCTGTTTGATAAAGCCATTGAGGGTAGGCAATGTGTTGGCCTCCACCTCGCCATTATGCACATAAACATACTGGCGCGGAAAAGAAGATAACCCTGGTACCGAATAATCACAATAGTCGGTATACTTGGACGCTTTCAAAGAATCCATTAAGCCATCTGTCACTGTCAGCGTTCTGTCATCAATATCTTTTGCTGCAAAACCTTTCAGTTCAAAGAGGAAAAGCGTCTTGACACCCTTTATCGACTTAGTGGCGACAACATCCCTCCCATACTGTGATTGCCCCTTGGACTGCTTGGGCGTAGACAGGACATGATATCCCATCCTCTCAAGCAGCAAGGGGAAAATATAATCGAGCTCCCCATCCTCTTTTAGGGATGAGATATACTGTTTAATGATTTCACGCCGTGTCGTCATTCCAATCTTTCATTAATCTTGATACCCAATCATCTTGCTCCTGGGGGCTCATCGACTGCATAAGCATACGGGCGGGAACAGAATGCGATATAGGTATCAAATGTTGTGTTTTTCCATTATGGGCGCGGATACCTCCACCACGAGCTAAAGCTACTGTAGACAACATGTCCATCCATGTTGACTTGTAGCTGACTTCAGCCGCTTTGATTTGCTCTTGTAGGTGTTTCCTTTCTACTCTTCTCGCTTCCTGGTATGCAATATAATCCGTAATGGCAGGTGATAGTTCTTTCAAATTGCGCCTTGACTGAACATGTTTCGAACGGACATTGAAGTACTCCCTAATCTTGGTAGCTTCAGGTGATTCGATATGCAAATTGTCCAAAGCATTGATTACGTGCCCCATATAGTCATCAAGATAAGGCCTCAAACACATCATCAAGACAGATTTGACCTTTTCAGAACCGATATTAAGAAGTGGCAATATCTTTGGCAAGCGAGTTTCGGGATTACCGTAGTCCTCAAGCATAAACATGATAAAAACGCACTGCAGATTCTCTCCAAGAGATGATACATCCCATTTAGATGATTCCAGATGAAAGGTATCCCAAATCCGTCTTCCTGCCATTCTATACTTACCCTTTTTGTGCAGAATAAATGAGAGGGTTAATTCTTGAAACGGTTCCTCCGATTTACGAAAAACATGCAGCATATTTTCCATCAAAAGGACATCTGAGGGATTCATGGTCTCAGCTATACACAATGCCAATCTCTGGAAAAACTCAGGATTTCCTTCATGGCGAAAAGAGACTGTATCATCAATAGTACGAAGCAGATTACTATGATCTTTATCCAAACCCTTAATCAAGGCAAGCATGCAGTCTTCATCAAAAGCGGATACTTCTTTCCGCATAAATAACCAGTTGCACACTGCCGGAACAAGCGTGTGAGTGTTACCGCTATTCAAGATATCCAAAACCTTCTTCTCGCACTCTTCTTTTTTCTCTTTATTCAAAAAGCGATGAGCTTTCAAGAACAATTCTACGGCATTACTTGATTCAAATCCTTGAAAAGAAAGGGACGTGTCAAATACTTTTTCAACCGTGGATGCATCAATTTGATTTGCCTGCAAAAAAGCTTTCGAGAATTCTTCTGTATCAGCCTGAGGCGGGAACAATTCACAATATCGCAAATAATCCCCTTCCATCAAGCCTGCAAGAATAGCAATACGATGCTCCGAAAGTGGCTGCAGGAGTGTCTTTCCATTATCAAAATACGCTTTACTATACAGAGTTACCGCATTGTCAATTAGCCTGTTAATCTCTTCTTTCTCCGAACTAAATGAATGAACCACATTTGTTATAATCTCCGGTGGCCACTCTGCAACAGGAGCAATGATAGAAAGCGAATTTGCCCAACTCCAAATATTTTCGGTCTCCGGAACAGAAAAAATGCCTTTCGTTTGCTCAATGATATAAACAAGGCCGGCTGCACGAATATATAAATAATCTGAATAGCCCAGTTTCAATGGGGCCAATAAATCCTCCGCCTCACTCCAAATAGAGAAGGTTGTACTAAAAATGAATTCCCCACATGACTCTTTCTCTTTCAGAAGAGCAAAGACCTTCACAAGGGGTTCGGGAAAACCCGGCATTCGTTTATGCGTTATATATGCCATCTCAAACTAACTGCGTGATGATGGTGTATACTGGTCTTGGGAGAGGACAAGACGTTGAGGGCCTTTGACTTCGATTTCAAAAACGAAGGAATCGGAAGTATTTTCGACTTCAATGGGGGTATGGATGCAGTTGGGGGCATTATCATATCGGTTGAAGTTGGATATGAGGAAGGTTTCATATAGGAATGCGAAAAAGAGATCGGGGAGCTCTTTGTCTCCTATTTTTTTCAATGCCGCTTCTGCGTAGGGATGCCTAACAGGTCCACCGGACTTAGCTTTTTTGTTCTCTTCCATCCTGAAAATCATACAACGATGCCAGTGTTCGAATTCCAAGGCTATCTGATATCTGGACGATATTTCATACTGAATTACGATAGGATCATCAGTTTGATTATTCTCCTTCATCAGTTTCCGGAGTGTGATAAACAATGCGTCAATGGCCGCCTTTTGATGTTTGTCCGGAATCTTGTCCGCCCATTTTTTGAACTCCAGAAGATTCATCAAAGGAATATGTTTCAACAAATTGAAATGGTTGATATATTGCTGCATGGCTTTTCCGTTGGGAGTAAGGCAATTGTAACGAAGCAGAGCCATCTCTCCATCCGTCAATTGACCCCGAACACTCTTGACGTATATCACCCGATCTTCTTCCTCAATATCTCCTCTATCCAGGAAGCGGACCAATTGATATAGGACTCGAAAATGGACCGAGCAGCACGCTCTGTTCTTAGCATAGAACTCCTCGAACACTTTCACAGCGGCATCAACGCGCAACTTATACACCAAGTTGCTACTGAACGGCTGTGCCAAGAAAGCAGCAGCCACCGTCTCAAGATTCTGTTTACCATTATCCGACTCCCCTTCATATGCTGCGACGGAATCACAGTACTGGGCATATAATACTTGAAACTTATTGTCAAACAGTTGCTGGGTGTTCAGCGAAATCATCTTTTTGTTGGTATCTTCCATGTCAGCATTCGCATCCACCTGCGCATGGAGGGTCTTTACAACCATAAAAATAGAGATAGCTGCTATCAACGTTCCCAGAATACCACCTATAAATGAGCCCCAATCTGCCAGCAGCCCGATGTTAACCGGAACAGAAAAGTCGAACCATTTTCCCTGGCGCCAGAAAAAGAGTATCGACGATATCGCAATAAGGCCAAGAGAGATACCAAACATCCACCAGAAAAACTGAGTGGATTTCTTCTTCTCCCCTACAGCCTTATACTGTGCGTCTGTTAACCGACTTATTTTCCGATTTTCCATATCCGCTCTTCGTGAATATTCTTTTCTCCACTAGCTGTGACAGCCGTCCTAAATACAGGATACCTATTAGACTTCATCCTATGGTTCTCCCAATGAATGGCGTACAAATTGCCAATATCATCTGTTCCACCCTGACTTGCCGGAACAAGATGACATATATCCCATCCAAATTCAGATGATAATCCAAACTGGTCGCGCAACAACCAGGCACCGGCAAAGTCCTGGCGCCATTTGTCCGGGCTATAACCAGGTACTTGTTTAGCCTTGTTCCAGACAGATTCTATGAGCAATTCCTTGGTTCCGTTCATAACTCTTTCTTTAAATCAGGCCATTTGGCTACAAGCACACAAAACGAACCCAACACATACAGCACGATACGGCACCAGAAGAAAAAAGACACTTGCCTGTTGAGGTCCTTATACTCTTCTTGTGCCTCATTACATACCTTGAAACGAGAATTCAATGAATCATAGTTAACCGCGACTGTAGCCGTTCCATGATATCGCTCACTTCGTAGGGCCTCATCATACACAGCAGACCAGATAGCATCTACTTTCTGATCCATATCGTAGATGTAAGCTTCATACTTCATCTGACTCGTATTCTCCTCCCAACACTGCCAACCAAAGGCAGCCAACAACAATAGCAAGCCTACAGGCTCCAGATAAAACTTTATCTTCTTGTTCATCTTCATATGGGACAATTTACCACGACAAAACATGGCTATTGATACTGATTCACCCTCTTGTACTTCTCACCTAATGCCAACAAATCACGAAACATCACCTCTCTATCACCTTTCAACTCACCCGCATTTACCAGCTTCTGCTGATGCTTCCACCAGTTGCGGAGACCACGCTCTTCGGCTATGAATTTAGAAGGCCGGCGATGATTGGTTTCCATGAAGTCCATCACGGCTTTCCAATTTGCCAGCCAACGGTCATCTTGAGTCATACCCTACAGAGACTTATTCCTTGATTGATACCTGTATGCATCTTAATACCCCCAGTCAATCTTCTCAAACTCCGTCCACATTTTCTTTGCCACTTCCGGCTCTACTGAGTGTACATATCTAATCCTACCTGCAAGCCACTCTTTTCCATAAGCTTTCCCTGGAGCTATTCTGTTAAAATGGTCGCGGCCTCCCCACTTTTGGCAAAAGTAAATATGCCGCATTATGTCCTTCTTGTAGCTACCCGGCACCCTCACCTTACCATCGACAAGCAGGCCTGTCACTATCTGACGGTTACCTTCATGAAGTAACTCCGTTTTATCTTCTTTTAAACGAAATCCTTCAGACTCAACTATCTTTCTGATCATACCAATCTTAGGCAGATCCTCTTTACGATTCGCCGAGAATGTCATATCGTCTGCATAGCGCGAATAATTGAACCCGTGCTTGTTAGCAAGACCCATCATGCGTTTATCCATTCTGCCGCAAATGATGTTGGCCAAACCTGGGCTTGTTGGAGCTCCTTGAATCAAGAATGGTTCCTCTCTTCCATATAGCTCATCAAACAGTTTCTGGATTTCCTCTTGGTCTTCCAACTGTCCATATTTGTAGTCATCTATCTTTGCCGTACACAAATTGGCCAACCATGATGCAACACCTTTATCATACCCTAACTTCTTAAAAGCATTATAAACGCTTCTAACGCCTATCGATTCAAAGAAATTGGCTATATCTACCTTCAGAATGAACTTTCTTCCTTCATGCATCTTGGCATTTCCAAGAGTATTCCGCCCTTTAGCAAAAGCTGTTACACAGTTGGGCTGCTCCACCTTGTCTAAGATGTTTTCCTTAATCCATGTCTGCACTTCGCGTAAATCACGATAGGGAGACATGATTCTTCTCAGTCCTCCGCTACGTTTCTTGATGGCGAAATACTTGTAATAGCCCGATGTGTACTGAGTCAAGGTTCTCAATTGCAAATGATCCATACACAACAAAAACGACATGTGGCGCTGGTTAAAGATAACCGGCAGTCCTTTGTCATCCAAATTGCTGGCATACGCAAGTGCCTCCCTGATAAAATCAGCAGAACGGCCCAGTTCTGTTGCTTTCGTAATAAAATCGTTCCTCGGGAATCCCATAGTCCTTTGATTTACTCAATACTTCCTCGCCGGAATCGGCGAATATTGTGTCGCGCATCGAGCAAAGCGAAGGGGTGTGACACAATAATCATGTAAAGTGGCTTTATCTCGTCTGCGCCAAACGGGCGCAGGCTTCTGCTTTCGCAGACATTGCTAATCCAAAGAACTTAGGAAATCCCTCGGAACGATGTGGGTACATAAACACTATCAATCATTATCCGCGACATCTGTTTCGGGATGTCGTGTTCAAGTATCTTGTCTCTTTTTCTTATTTCTTCATAGATGGTTTTAGCCTCCAGAGTCAAGTTGCCATTCTCATCAAACAAACCTTTCCCTTTGCCAATGCCAATAATCTCTTCAACATCCTCCATGCAGATGCCCAGTACTTGGGCTATATACATATTGCTTCTATGATGGTATTTCTGTGCTACTACACTAATCAGCCTCAATGATTCGGTTGTATGATGCATTGCCCAATCGGTATTTGGCATATTCATCTTTTGCATAGCTGAAAGCCAAAAGCCTGAACTCATCCGTAGTCTCCGACAGCGTTCCATCCGTGAATTGGCAAAACGGGGAAAGATGGCGTTCCACTTCTTATCCAAGCCCGGAATCATCTCCTCATACCACAGTATCGGTAACGTGTTATTGGGTGTTGTATGCTCAAAGCAGACCATAGCCTGACTATTCCCATAGCCCAAAGGCTTCAAGCTTTGATTCCTCCAGTTGGGGAATAGCAATTCTCCTTTCTTGAAGCAGAAATCCCTGGCTGGTATCATGTTCTTTTCATAGCCAAATACAGAACCTCTACGCACAAATGCTGGTTTATGAAGATCACCATATATCTTGATTTCACACTTTAATTGCAGAAAGTTACTTGCTTTTTCCATATATGCCACTGTCAGAGCACACACCGAGACAGGTTTACCATCTACGGTTGCTTTCACATGCTTATCAAAGAACTCTTTAATAGATTCGCCCGTTCCTGAGAAATCATCAAGTAATGCAACAACTGCATTCCTCTTAACCAAATCTATGTTTTTCAGATTGAGCAAAGAGAGAAGGTACTCGGGCAGCCCAAGATTCTCTATCACCTTCTTGGCATGATAAGCCATCACTTGGCCACTCTTTCCTACGCTTCCTGAAGGTAATATGTACACGTGTTTTCCCTTATGATCCTCAACTATCTGTTTAATATAATACTCAAGCGTCTCATCAATCCTGTCAAATGAATAATAGATCACTTTATCCAACACATTCAAAGCCATAGGCCACTCGCTCTCATAAAAATTCCTGAGCCAGCGGAACACGTCATATTCAGTCACCGCATGACCGAATTTAAAACAAACGCTTTCTATTGCCTGATTATAGTCCATATTTAAGCAATGGTATCATTGCATTCCAAGTGCGATGCCTATCTCACTAAACAATCTTCGTCACCAACTCCCCCACCGACTTCCGTTCACCGTGCATGGGGGAAGGCTGGCTTTCCGGGGCGAGGTAGCCCACATTGATCATCGCCACCAGCTCATAGCCCTCGGTGCCCGGGAGGATGTCCCGCAGCAGGGCCGGGTCGAACGAGCCGACCCAGAGGGTGGCCAGGCCCTCGTTCTCCGCCGCCAGCATCAGATAGGTGGCGACGATGGCGGCGTCCACCTCGGCGCCGTTCTTGCCGTCGTAGCGCCGCACCCACGCGTCTGCAGGCCGACAGCCCACGACCAACAGCAGCGGCGCGCCATAGTTGGAGCGCGTCACGCCCTTGATGGCCTCCAGCGTTTCCGGACGAGAGACCGCCCAGATATGCACCGGCTGCTTGTTCACCGCCGTCGGCGCAATCCGCCCGGCCTCCAGGATCCGGTTCACCTTTTCCTGTTCCACTCCCCGCACCGCAAACGCGCGGCAGGAGTAGCGGCGATTCAGTACGTCATTGAATTCCATCTTTCCCCTGCTTTTTCATCATCTCCTCCAAATACCCGTCCTGTCCATAATCTTTGGGATGTTTACCCCACTGCGGAATGAACACTTGGCTGCAGAAGAGCCAAATTGCCTTCAATACCTTCTTCATTTCGCCGATAAATTCATTATCTCATCCTCTTCCAACGAATGATATGCCCCATCCTTGCTTTCGTATAAGACCGAACCGGGCTCTAAACAAACCAGCGAATGCCAGCGATTACGCTCTACATTGAGCATTCTTAAATCCCCGTTGGCATCTAGGGTCACACGCTCTGTTTCTACACCGTTGTCATCATAAAAGATCCAGCAAATCTTTCCTCGCAAGATTACCACAGTTTCCGAACTTGCATGATGCCGATGGATGGGCATAATGGTCCCTGGTTCCAGGGCATTGAGCATCCTTTGCGACCCATCCTCAGAACTGTTGCGAAGGTCAAAGCTCTGACGTAAGCGAGGATTTGCCTGAGCCAATGCGGACAATTCATCAAATATCTTATTGTTTATTTAAGTTTCGCAAGTAGCTAAAAACGAAAAAATGCTAAGGTTGATTTCTTTGAGAAATATTGCACATCTCATTGATAATCACTATATTAGTGTCGCCAAACAACGTAATATAGAAATCCTTA
>Ga0256405_10012251_pt1 | contig 10681 bp, 5 predicted proteins | sample RumenRJG_02DNA_FD_189096 | JGI IMG/M metagenome (GOLD analysis project Ga0256405, IMG submission 189096) | Bovine rumen microbial communities from Lethbridge, Alberta, Canada - RJG_02 | ecosystem: Host-associated > Mammals > Digestive system > Stomach > Rumen | place: Canada: Alberta | collected... | reverse complement strand
CCACTGAATATTTGGATTTGCAGTACTGCTTACATAAGAGCCTGTTACCAAATCACCGTTTACTACATAGTATGTTGTACCGATTGTAGAAAGGTAAGCAGAGTTGTCGATTGATTGGTTACCAACTTTACCCCAACCGAGACGAAGTTTCAAGTTGCTGAAAATTTGCTGATTTTTCATAAAATCTTCGCCCGTAATTTTCCAAGCACCTGATACTGCGGGGAATGTTGCGAATTTCTTACCTTCAGGGAATTTGCTTGAACCGTCGAAACGGATACTTGCAGTTAAATAATAACGTGAATCATAATTGTACATCACACGACCGAGGTATGATACAAGTGTTGAGTAGTGATCTGTACCTTCTGCCTTTTGGTTTTCAGTACCGGCAGATACATAACGAAGATTTTCATTATTAGAAGGAACAGCATCGCGGCTACCTTTCATATTATAGTCAGAGAACTTTTCCATTGTATAACCAACCATAGCATTTACGTTGTGTTTTTCAGCAAAAAGTTTCTGATAACTCAAAGTATTGGTCCAGTTCCAATCGTTCCAAATTACGATTTCTCTTGAAGCTGTTGAAGTTTCTGTTTTTTCAAGGTTATCAATAAAAAATTCCGGAGCGAATCCGTTAGTCAAGCGGAAACGTGCATTGTCACCAAATTGAGTTCTAAAAGTAAGACCTTTGATAAATTCGATATTCAAATACGGATTCATCAAGAGACCGTATTCATCAGAATGACCGGTCTGACGTTTAAGATTAGCAACCGGATTGTGTTCCTGATTGTTGTGAGAACGTTCGTACCAAGAAAATTCGTTGTCAATAGTTTCCCAATCATAACGGAAAATAGGAGTAGTAGGATCCATTGCCATTGCTGCACCCATCAAATTAGGAGTATCGTCCCAACGTTCGAGTTTCGGAGACAATTCAACACCAAGTTTAAAACGTCTCTTGCTGTCAAAAACATATTCTGTATTAACTCTACCGGTAAATTTGTCCCACCAACCGTAATTGTAGTGAGAATGAGAACGATAGTAACCGAAACTACCGCTGTAAACCAATTTGTCTGTACCACCTTGGAAAGAAAGGTTGTAACTTTGGCTCATTGCATATTTATCAACAGTTTCGTTCCACCAATCAGTACCTTCGGCATCGGTAATATCATTAATACCTTTATAAGCAGGAACTTGATCGTCATTGGTATAACGAGTTTTGAAAACTTTTTCATATTCAGAAGCTTTAGCCATGTCAGGATTACCGATAACGCTCAAACCTACAGACGAAGTAAATTGGAATGTAGTTTTACCGGCTTGACCTTTCTTTGTAGAAATAATCACAACACCGTTAGAAGCTCTTGTACCGTAGATAGCAGACGCCGAAGCATCTTTCAAAACTTCCATTGATTCGATATCCTCAGGATTGAGGAAGTTGATATTATCACCAACCGGCATACCGTCTACTACATAAAGCGGATTAGAACCGTTAACTGTAGTAACACCACGGATAATAACACGAGGAATTTCTCCCGGTTTGCCTGTAGATGAAATTTGCACACCGTTTACTTTAGTCTGCAAAGCGTTCATTGCATTACCGGAATTAAACGATGTAATATCCTCACTTGAAACTGAAGAAATACTTGAAGTTAAATCAGATTTTTTTGCAGTACCGTAACCGATAACCACAACTTCATCAATATTTTTAGTATCTTCATTAAGAATAATATCCAAATGGTAAATACCATTAACAGAAATTTCTTCTGTCTGGAACCCCATCATTGAACAGACAATAGTAGTTTCGTTGTCAACCATAAGTTTGTATTGTCCGTCAACATCGGTAATAGTACCGTTGGTAGTACCTTTTTCCATAACAACAGCACCGATAAGAATTTCACCGGTTTTATCTGTCACCCTACCTGATAAAGTGATTTTCTGCGCGAATAGAGTCACACTTACCAGCATTAACGTTAGTAATGTTAATATTTTTCTCATATCTCTATTTAAATATTAAGATTCACAATAAATTCTTATTTAGCTTTTGAAGGAACAACCTTCATACGTCCCAAGTGCATATCGAAAATGATGTCGTATTTACCAGGTTTTGGAATTTTAAGTTTTGCGTGGTTGCCAACTTCAACAGCATTGTTGTATGAAGTAGTTGCTACATCATAATCAGGACGTTTATATTTACCAACCCATTTCCAAACTTCAGGATCTGTCTCTGTAGCTTTCTCAGGTTTCCATGTATAATAATCCCACCAATTAGAAGCCTGCCAATTATGAGGATGGAACTCAAAAGCTCCGGCAGCAAGTCTATAATTAAGTATCTGAATGATATGTTTGTTTTTCGGATTATATGAAAAGAAATCTTTTACATCTTTAGGTTCACCCTCACTTAAAATACCGATATTAAAATCAGCCCATTCAATTTTATTATCAGGATCTTCCCATTCTGCTAATTCAGGATTCCATGTACCCCTATCATCCCATTGATTCATTTTATGCGAACCCAATTCTATATGCAACGGGTCAACAGCCTCTTCAATAGTGTATGTAGATGTAGTATATGTAGCTGCTTTTGTATTAAGAACAATTTTATAATAAACTCCTGCCTTATCGAGTATAATTGGTTCTGCAACATCCGGATCAGGAGTTAGTAAACCACTATTCGGATCTTTACCGAAACAGATAGGACCGTAAGTATCTTTTTGTTGGAGGAAACGAATACCGGTTCCGGCAGTTTCGTTATAATAATATGCGGTATATTCAAATTCACCGGTGTGATCTATACGCATAGGAACACCACAAATATCTTTAGTAAGATCTTCTTCTGCTACATCGCAAAGATATATCTTTTCATAGTCTTGAAGTTCGCTACGATTAATAACAACTTTTTTCTCCACCTTATTGTCATAAGCATCGTAAGCAGTTATGATACCGTCATAACAACGATATTCATCGCCAAGCACGATTTTCTTTACATAATTATACTCTTTGCTATCGTTTTCAATTTCCTCTGTAAAATCAAGATCAGGGAAATCAACAACAACTTTTTTTACAACCTTGTTATCAGATAAACCAAACTTAAAAGTAAATGCAGGCATAATAACATTTACAGTGTCACTTGGCTCCATTGTAAATTTTGGGTTTCTAAAGTCACCGTCCATTTTTGCAGTAAAAGTGGTAGTATTGATATTACCAACAAGATCTTCTACAGTAATATGAATTGGAAACTCTTCTACCCGATATTCAAGAGAATCATTAGGAGTGATCCTATAATCAAGGTCATAAGAAGTAACACCGGAACCATAAATATCCAAAATGTCAATTGTTTTATTCAGATACAAATCTTTGTTTTGGAGATTGATAGTTTTGATACCGTCGGCATCAGTAATTGTACCTTTGATAACAAACACGGTATCGAATTCCCAATGAACCAATGATTCATTCAAATCGATAGTCGGTGTCAGATTGTTAACAGCCGAAAAGCTGAACTCCTTCTCACAACCGACTTGAGCGGTGGCCAAGATAGCAGCAGATGCTAGCCACACAAGTCTTTTAGAAATGGTCTTTTTCATATAGATATTAAATTATTAAGAAGGTTTTTTTTTCTTTATACGTAAATTAACGCAACAAAGTTACATTAATCGAAAATTTGTTAACATATTTAAATCAATCAAAATAGATATTAAAATCATTCATGCACGATAATTGCATGATTTTTGAAATCAATCTGAAAAAAAACTATTTGTTAAAGAATTTAGTAAAATTTCAACAATTAAAAAATATTAATATCTTTGCACATTACAAAAAAGCACAAAAATTCATGAAACGTTATTATATATACACATTATTACTTTTTTTGATACAACTAACAGCTGTAGCTCAAAATTTCTCTATCAAAAAATTAACAGTAGAGCAAGGATTGAGTAATAATTTTGTAGTGAGCATTGTTCAAGACAAAACCGGCAGTATGTGGATTGCTACCGAAGAAGGTCTCAACAGATTCGACGGCAACGAATTTGAGCAGTTTTATAAAAAAGACGACAACAGCGTAGACAATTGGTTGAGCGGCAACGAGCTCAACTGCATTTTGGACGATCCTACAGATTCTATTCTTTGGATTGCAACTCAACGTGCCGGTCTTAACGCTTATAATTATCATACCAACCAATTCAAAGTCTATAAACCGCAAGAAAACGGCGAAGGCATTATCTCTGAAGCTGTTACCAAAATTGTACCCGCCAAAGACGGAAATATTTGGATTGCAACATATTGGAACGGTGTAGATTATTACGACAAAAAAAATGATAAATTTACTCATTACAATCATAATACTGTAAAAAATTGGATACTCGATAATATTTGGACTGTAACAGAAAGCAACGATGATGTTATCTATATCGGATATATTCATCAAGGCTTTGCGTCATACAATCTGAAAACAGGAGAATTCAAAAACTACGTACACAATCCCAACGACAATACATCGATTCAGGACAACGAAATATTGTCAATTTATATCGACGATTACAATAATATTTGGGTGGGAACCCGCAGCGGACTTGCTCTATTTGACCCCACATCAGGAAAATTTCAACGTTTCAACTTTATAACTGCCATTAGCGACCGCTCTATATTTGATATCAAAATGGCAGAACCCAACAAACTTTGGGTAGCATTGGAATTGGGCGGTATCGTGATTTTGGATATTCCTCAAGGACAATTCAATTCGCCGCAAGATATAAAATTCAGTACCATAACCGAAGGCTACGGCGATTCAGGACTTTCGGGCAACTCGGTAAGATGTATTACCAACGATAAATACGGAAATATCTGGACCGGCATTTGGTCGGGCGGAGTCAACTTTATAAATCCCGCCGGAAATATTTTCGGTCGTTACTCTTATACACCTGCAATTACAATCAACGACAACAGCCAATTTACCAACAGTCTTACGTGCAAAAGCATACTTTCTATAGTAACCGACCAAGACGATAATATCTGGCTCGGAACCGACGGTGGCGGCCTCAATGTATATAACAAATGTCAACGAATAGCAGTTTACAACATGGGAAATACGCCGAATATCACAAGCGATTGCATCCAAACGTCGTATTGCGACCGCAACGGCAATCTCTGGTTCGGTACTTTTTTCAACGGGATATTTGTTTACGATATTTCAACACAAAAGTTTGAAACATTTTTGCCGAACGACCTTAAAAAAATAGACGTAAGAAGTTTTTGCGAATACGATGCTCAAAATATTTTGGTAGCCACAAGTACCGGCGTTTACAAAATTAATATCAATACCAAAAAAGTAGAAGCCCATTACGATTTGCCGCAAAATTTGGTAAGAACCATATTAAGAGATACTTACGGAAATATTTGGGCAGGAACTTTCGGCGGCGGCTTGTTTATTTTGGATCAAGACCTAAAAGTGATAAAAAGTTTTAATACCGGCGAAAAATTTCCGAGCAATACAATCAATCACCTTTTAGAAGATTCTCAAAACAGAATTTGGGTAGCCACCGGCGAAGGAATGGTATGTTTTGATAATCATCAAAGTTTCGACTACAAAGTATTCGGACGAAACGAGGGATTGGCAAATGCTCATATCCGCGCTATCAACGAAGACAAATTTCATAATATTTGGATAAGTACCAACAACGGAATTTCATGCTATTTGGAATCAGAAAAGAGAATAGTAAATTACGATTCACGCGACAAAATTCCCGCCGGCGGATTTTCTTCGGGCGCGACATCAAAAAATAAAAACGGTTACATCAATTTCGGTTCGGCAAACGGACTTTGCAGATTCGATTGTGCCAGAGTATTGTCAAACGAAGTACCGCCAAGAGCAATTATAGGCAGAATGAAAGTATTTTTGCCCGTAACAGTTGAAAATCCGGGAAATCAAAAAATAATTTCAAAATACGATTCGTCAGGCGTAATACTCGATGCAAGCGAAAACAATTTCTCAGTATCGTTTCTTACTGACAATTATGCTTTTTCTGACATCATAGAATATTCATGCAAAATAGAAGGTCAAGAATCGAATTATTACACAGTTTCCGACCCGAAAAATGTTACATTCCGAAATATCCAACCGGGAACTTATACAATTTGCGTAAAAACCCGATTCCGAAACCAAAAATGGAGCGATGATGTAACAAAACTAAAAATAAAAATACTTCCGCCGTGGTATTCCACTACTTTAGCAAAAGTAATTTACATCTTACTTTTTATAAGTTTTATTGTGATGTCGTTTTTGGCATATCGCAGAAGAGTAAAAATAACAGCTCAATTGGAATCCGAAAAGCAAAACCGTGAAAAACAAGACGCTCTCAACGAAGAAAGAATGCGCTTTTTCACCAATATTGCTCACGAAATACGTACACCGCTCAGCTTGATTGTTGGTCCGTTGGAAGATTTGTGCAACGACAAATCGTTCTCAGAAGCGGTTTCCAAAAAACTCAATGTAATAAATCAAAGCAGCCATCAATTGCTGAAACTTACAAATTATCTCATGGATTTCCGCAAAACCGAAACTCACAACAAACGTTTGTGTGTAAGTCGCGGTTTGCTCAATCAGGTAGTGGAAGATACTGTAAAAAAATTCCAAGAGCTAAACCGTAACAAAAATGTGGAAATAAAATGCGATATCGAAGAAACCAATTTTGAAATCTATTTCGACCGTCAGAGCATAATCACGATTTTGGACAACTTGATTACTAACGCAATGAAATACACCGAACAAGGTATAATAAAAATCTCGTTGCGCAAAAGCGGTTATTATGCAGAAATCGGTATAGAAGACACCGGATACGGAATTTCAGAAAGCGCATTGCCGCATATTTTTGAACGTTATTATCAAGAGCAAGGTCCGCACCAAGCATCAGGCACGGGCATTGGTTTATCGCTTGTAAAAAATCTGGTTGACCTTCACAAGGGAAAAATTACAGTACAAAGCGAACAAAACAAAGGCACAAAATTTACAGTATTTCTGAGCCTTGACGAAAAATATCCCGATGCACTTCACGCCGACAATGCTGTAGAAAACGAAGAGCCAAAATCGGAAGAAAACATCAAAAACGAAATCACTACCGCATCACAGGACAATAATGAAGAAAACAAACGTCCGATTTTGTTGATTGTGGAAGATAATATTGATATACAAGATTATATCAAAAATTCACTTGCTGATAAATACGATGTTTTAACAGCCACAAACGGTAAAGACGGCATAGAAACAGCATTGAAAGAATTGCCTGATATTGTGGTTTCGGATATAATGATGCCGGTAAAAAACGGTATTGAACTTTGCAAAACATTGAAAAACGATATCAGAACATCGCATATTCCGATTATTTTGCTCACAGCGAAAGACACAATGAAAGATAAAACAGAAGGTTACGAAGCCGGAGCTGACAGTTATATCACCAAACCATTTAGTGCCACACTGCTCACAAGCCGCATTGTAAACCTTTTGGACAAACAAAAACAGTTGGCAAAATTCTTCAAGAATTCCAATCCGAAAGACAAAGACAATGCAAAAAAACACGAAACATTTTTACAAAGTCTCAACCAATTGGATTTGGAATTTATCGAGAATATCAACAAAATAATCGAACAAAATTTGGAAGATCCGGAATTCAACGTTTCAACATTGTCGCAAATACTCTGTTTGAGCAACAGTACGCTTTACAGAAAAATTAAGGCGTTGACCGGAATAAGTCCAAACGAATATTTACGCAAAATAAAAATGAAAAAAGCGGAAGCGTACATCCTTGAAGGCAAATATTCAATCTCGCAAATAGCATTCAAAGTCGGCATGAACTCCGAATTATACTTCCGTCAATACTTCAAAGACGAATTCGGGATGTTACCGAGCGAATATATCAAAAGTCTGAAACAAGAATAAAAATTAGAAACATAACAAAAATTGGATAGGTTTGAGCCGCAAATATCGCGGCTCATTTTTTTTATTTTATTCTTCCCATCTCAAAGTAATATTTCCGGTAATATTGGCACACTCTCCGTTTATAAACTCGTATTGTGCACGATAAACGTAAACTCCTTGCGGCAAAAGTTCGTTGCGATAATATCCGTTCCAACCGTAATTGACATCATTCGATTGGAATACTTCTTTGCCATTTCGGTTGAGTATCTTGATACAGTAACGCGAAATCATCGAAATATCACCTTTAGGAATAAAAACGGTAGGATGTCCGCGCTCTATCGTAAAAGTTCCGTCGTTAGGACCGGAAACCGACGGTATCAATGCGTTAGGAAATTTCAAAGAATATTCCGGCGCAGATATCGCAAGTTCGGTCGCAATTGTATCGTAACAGATGTTATTGGAAATTATCAACTTGAGCAAATATTGTCCATAATCGGAATACAAGTGAGAAACTTTTTGTCCGACAGATTTTTTGCCATCACCAAAATCCCAAACAAATGTTGAAGCCTTGGTATTACGTGCTTCTGCAATTGCCGTTTGCATCGAAGTTACAGTTGCAATTTCGGCATGCGGCTGGGCATAAACCGTAACAGTATCGGAAAATACTTGTGCAAATGTTCCGTTTACTGTTTTTAATGTAACATAATATGTACCTTCGTTGTAATATGTTTTCTTAACATCTTGATCGTATGATACTTCGCCGTCTCCAAAATTCCAATAACAATAATCGATGTTTTTTGAAAGATTTTTGAATGTAACGGTAAAAGGCGCACATCCAGAAGACGCACTCATCTTGAATTTGCTTGTAAAATCCGGAATTACAATTTCATGTGTTTTTGTTGACTGTATATTATCCTGATTGTGAGCCGTTACGGATGTTTTAGACTGTAAATCCGATGATGTTGACTTCTTGATATTCAGATTTGAAGAATCAGAATTATCAATCATGTCATCATGAAAATCTGCCGATGGAGACTGCAAAACTGACTGATTTCCATTATCGATAAGAATTTTGCGTGTGGAACCCGAATAGACATGATGAGCCGATGTCACACCTTCCACCAACAAATCCTGATGTTCGGGTGCAGACACAGTTATCAACGCCGCAGTACCAACCACAGCAGCGAGATAGTAAATATTAAAAGTCTTGGGATTGAATTTCAGAAATCTTTGCCAAAAAAGCCTTCTCTGAATTTTCTGCCAGACTTCATCAGATGGTTTACGCTCAAAACCATCAAATTTGTTACGAAACAAGTCTTCGGGTGATGTCATAATAATTTAGTCTCCAATTTTTTTGAGTTTGTTCAATTTCCGAATGACAGCCTGACGCGCTCTCATAAACTGGGTTTTACTTGTGTTGATATCAATACCCAACATCTCAGCAATTTCCCTGTGCTTGAATCCTTCTACTACGAACATATTGAAAACAATTCTATACCCGTCAGGCAATGAATTTACAACCCCTATAAGTTCGTCGTGAGTGAATTCCTGCGATCCGAAATTAGGTTCTTCAGCAGGCAGTGTATCTGCATAATCATCGACATCTGCCAGATGTCTGTGTTTAAAATTTTGATGATACGAAGTAATGGCTGTATTAATTGTAATACGTTTCAACCAGCCCTCAAAAGATCCGTCGCCCTTAAAATCTTTTACAGCTGCAAATATTTTTATAAATGCTTCTTGCAAAATATCTTCCGCGACTTCTCTACTTGGCGCATAGCGCAAACACAAACCGAACAACACCGGCGAATACTTCTGATAAAGCATTTGCTGGGCTTTCGGGTCTTGGTCTGAGCATTTGTTTATCAGCTCCTGTTCTTCGTTGTTCATAGTCACCTCTGTCTACAAGACTATTAGTTAATAGATATGGTTGCATTATATTTTTAGAAAATTTCGATAGTACGGCTCTGAATATCACGATTCAAGAACAATTTGGCGGTTTGGTCAAACATCGTACTGTTGTCGGTAGTAAAATATTTTACTGTACCGTTTTTTGTGAGTCGGTTGTCAATTTCAGGATGTCGTGACAAATAATCTTTCAGACTGTGAGCTACAATTTCGTTTTGCGGTACAATTTTTATATTACTGTCAACAAACTTTTTAAATGAGTTCATCAACAACGGATAATGTGTACAACCCAAAATTATTGTATCGATACCCGAATCCTGCGACAAAAGCAAGTTAAGATATTTGTTAACAAAATAATCGGTTCCGGGATTATCAATTTCGCCATTTTCTACCAACGGAGCAAGCAACGGACACGCTTGTTGATAAACTTGTATTTTAGGATACAACTTTTTGATTTCCAAAATATAGGATTTTGAATTTACAGTACCTGAAGTTCCAAGTATTCCCACTTTGCCTGATTGAGTATAATCAGCAATAATTTCGGCAGTGGGACGAATTATTCCAAGTACACGGTTGCCGGGTGTCATATTAGGCAAATCGTTTTGCTGAATGGTACGTAAAGCTTTTGCCGAAGCAGTGTTGCAACCCAAAATCACAAGCGGACAGCCCATCGAAAAAAGTTTTTTTACGGCTTGCAAAGTGTAATTATATACTGTTTCGTAAGAGCGGTTGCCGTAAGGTGCACGGGCATTGTCACCAAGAAAGATGTAATCATATTCGGGCAATATTTCAAGGAATTTGTCCAATATCGTTAATCCGCCAAAACCGGAATCAAATACGCCTATCATCTGTTTTTTTTAACATTTTATACTC
>Ga0256405_10012250_pt1 | contig 10681 bp, 6 predicted proteins | sample RumenRJG_02DNA_FD_189096 | JGI IMG/M metagenome (GOLD analysis project Ga0256405, IMG submission 189096) | Bovine rumen microbial communities from Lethbridge, Alberta, Canada - RJG_02 | ecosystem: Host-associated > Mammals > Digestive system > Stomach > Rumen | place: Canada: Alberta | collected... | reverse complement strand
CTGATCACAGGGGTCGGTGAAGCCTACCCCTTCATCCGAGTTCATGCCCTTCTGGAAGCATTGCAGTCCTACTTCAATGATGTTCCCATTCTGGTGATGTACCCCGGCAGCTTTGACGGCCATGAACTGCGTTTGTTCAATCTTCTGAAGCCCAACGCCTATTACCGCGCATTTAGTGAGATTTGAGGAGGACAGTTGATATGAAAATAGGCCAGATGTTCCTGAAAGAGATCAAGCCGGACTTTAACGGTGTGATTCAGGTCCAGGATGAGGATACCCGGACCCTCGTCACGGAGCTGGACGAATACGTTATCACCACAGAGCTGAAGCGGCATTTCATGGCCTTCTTCAACAGTCTCTGTGCGTCTTATGACCATCCCACCACCAATGTCGGTGTTTGGATCTCCGGCTTCTTCGGCAGTGGTAAATCTCATTTTCTGAAGATGCTCTCGTATATCCTGGAGAACAGGGAAGTCGCCGGTGTGAAGACTGTCGAGCGCTTCCGTTCCAAGTTCGCGGATGATCCGGCCACGTTTATGATGATCGATCGCGCCACTCGGACCCAGAACGACACCATCCTCTTCAATATCGACCGCGAGGGCTCCATCAACAAAGACCGTACCGCCGTCCTCCGTGTCTTCTTCAAGATGTTCTACAATCATCTGGGCTTCTATGGCGAAAATCTGAAGGTGGCCAAGCTGGAGCAGCACGTTGCCCGACAGGGGAAGACGGAAGAGTTCCGCCGTGTCTTCAAGGAGAAGAACGGGGCGGAGTGGGTGGAAACCCGCGATGCCTATGCATTCTTCGAGGATGATATCGTGGATACCCTCCGTGAGGTCCTCGGCATGAGCGAACAGGCCGCCCGCAACTGGTTCAACGGCTCCGAGAATGTGGATACCTCCATTGCCCAGCTTGCCGAGGAGGTCAAGGCCTATGTGGATACGAAGCCGAAGGATTACCGCCTTTTCTTCATGGTGGATGAAGTCGGCCAGTATGTCGGCGCAGATCTGGATCTGCTTTTGAATCTCCAATCCATCGTCGAGACCCTCGGCAGCAAGTGCCAGGGCAAGGTCTGGATCGCCTGCACCGGCCAGGAGGCACTGGATGAGATCATCAAGGCGCGCGAGAATGAGTTTTCCAAGATCAAGGACCGTTTCCCGACGCGCCTCTCCCTGTCCTCTTCGGCAGCGGATGAAGTCATTCAGAAGCGCCTCCTGAGCAAGAAGACTGACGCCAATACCGAGCTGGACCGGATCTATTCTGCGAATGCTGCCGATATGAAGAACCTCTTCCACTTTGAAGGGGCCATGTCCGATCTTAAAGGTTATGCCGGTGCTCTGGAGTTTGCACGGGACTTTCCCTTTGTCCCGTATCAGTATACCCTGATGCAGCGGATCTATACCGAGGTCCGCCGTCACGGCATCGTCGGAGCCAGTTCCTCAAATGCGGCGCGCTCCATGCTGGGCGGTTTCCATGATGCCGCACTGTCTGTCCTGGAAAAGGACGAGTATACTCTGGTTCCCCTGGATGTCTTTTATGACTCTCTCTCCAAGGATTTGTCGAACCTGATCCGCGACGTGGTTTCCCGATGCCAGAAGGCCGCCGCTAATGGGGATGGAATCGAGCCTTTTGATGTCCGTGTCCTGAAGCTCCTCTTCCTGATCCGCTATGTCGATAACGAGATCAAGTCCAACCTCGAGAATATCGTGATCCTGATGGCGGATGACATCCGTATGGATAAGATTGAGATGCGGAAGACCGTTCAGGCCTCTCTGGATCGACTTTACAGCCAGAACTATATCGGGAAGTCCGGTGATACCTGGCACTTCCTGACCGATGAGGAGCAGGATATCCTTATCGCTATCAAGAATACCTCGGTTTCCACCGCGGATATCGTGAGCAAGATTGCGACCTTGATCTTTGGTGATATCTATACGGCCAAGAAGTTTCATCAGGGACGTTATGACTTCCCCTTTGACCAGATGGTGGACGGCCAGGTGGTCGGCTCCATGACCGGTGGTATGACGCTGAAAATGCTGACGGTTGCCGCCGATGACTCGGAGAAGAGCAAGCTCTATCTGCTTTCCCAGTCCTCTGGTCAGGTGATTGCGGTCCTTGCGGAGAATACCTACTATGACTCTCTGGAGTATGCGCTCAAGATCCGGAAGTATGTTAAGCAGAAGAACATCAACGAGCTTCCGAAGACCATCCGTGATATTATCAAGAATTACCAGGATGAGGCGACTCGGCTGGAGGCGGATGCCACTGAGAGCCTGAAGCAGGCCATTGTTGATGCTGCTTTCTATGTGGACGGTGAGCTGCTTGAGATCAAGACCGGCGATGCGAAGTCGAAGCTGGACCAGGCCCTTTCGTATCTGGTCTCCAGTGTCTATAAGCAGCTTGACCTGATTGAGAAGTTTTCCGATTCCGATGCTGACTTGTTGACCATCCTGAAGGGGGATCAGCTCTCCATGGATGGCATGACCCCGAATACCGAGGCCGCTGCTCAGGTTTATAAGTATCTGGAAGTGCAGAATGAAATGCACCTGCCGACTACCATGGCCGATGTGCAGGAGAAGTTCCAGAAGAAGCCCTTCGGCTGGCGTGAAATCGATGTCGCTGCGGTTGTGGCCCTTCTCATCCAGCAGCAGAAAGTGACCATTCGCTATGGCGGCGAGACCATCCGTTCTGATAATACCAAGCTGCCGGATATGCTGCGGAAAAAGAGCGAGATCGGCAAGACCTCGGTCTCTTTGAAGGTCTCTCCGGATTCCAAGAAGCTGATCAAAGCCCGCTCTTTCCTGCGTTCCTATTTCAATGAGATGGATATTCCCGAGGATGAAGAGGGCTTTATCCGGTACATCATCGAGAAGTTTACAGATCTACAGAACCACTATTCACTTCTGGATTCCCGCTATACCGCCCATACCTATCCGGACCGCGCGCGGGTGCAGGATGCGATTGCGCTGGTGAAGGATATCCTGTCTCAGAAGAAAGACGATATCGCTCTGATCGACCGTCTCCTGAAAAAGCAGGATGATCTTCTGGATATGCAGGAGGATATGCAGAACATCGAGGAGTTCTTCAAGACCCAGGTTTCGCTCTTTGACTCCGCGGTTCAGTATGAGCAGGAGCTCCGTGTGGACGTGGATTTCATTTCCCAGGACGAAGCGGCGAACAACGCCCTGAATCAGATCCGCCTGATCACAACGATCCAGCCCGGTTTCAAGTTCCGCTATACCCGGATCCCCGAGCTCAATGAGCTGATGAAGACGGTTCAGACGAGCCACGGCCGGATGCTGGACCAGAAGCGCCAGGAACTGAATGCCCTGGTGAAGCAGTGCATGGGCGAGATTCATACCCTCGCCGGTTCCAATGCCGATGCGAAGAAGGCCTCCGATACTGCGGATACGTACTATGACCAGAAGAAGCAGCAGATCGCCTCCTATCCGACCCTGACCCTGCTGGACGGTCTGGCAAAGCAGATCCTGACCTATAAGGACACTACGGTTGCGAAAATAAACAGTCTGGTCCAGCCGGTGGAATTTACAGAAGAGGATGAGAAAGGCCTTCCTCTCGTGAAGCAGAACGGCGGCACCCTGACCACGCCCACGCCCGCACCGAAGCCGCAGAAGCTGAAGACCATCTACCGCCAGGTCGAATTTCCGACTCGGCTTCTCCAGTCTGAAAGTGACGTGGATGCCTATCTGGCTGAGGTGAAGAAAAAGCTGATGCAGGAGCTGTCCGATTACGACGGCGTCCGAGTGAACTGAGAGGGAGGCTGCGAGGAGTTCATGGATAAGAATGCGATAAAGAAATATGCTGTTTGGGCACGCCGAGAGCTGATTGAGCGTGTGTCTCAGCGCGCCATGTTCTATGGTGTTACGTCCGAAGAGACCGGGGATCCGGATGCTGCCGAGGTTCATGGCCGTCTGCTTTCTCCCGTGGAGAAGAAACAGCGCCAGGCTCTGATCCGGAATGTAAAGGAAAAGGGTTTCGGCCAGGTCATGGAAGAAGTGGCCTATACCTGGTTCAACCGTTTTGCTGCCCTCCGTTTTATGGAGGTCAATGGATATCTACCCTCCCTCGTTCGTGTGTTCACCAATGAAGCCGGAGAGTTCAAGCCGCAGATTCTCTCCGAGGCCCTGCATCTGGATCTGGACGGCTTGGATAAGCAGAAGGTGCTGGAGCTGGAGAGCGGGAATAAAAGTGAAGAGCTGTTCCGCTATCTCCTCATTGTCCAGTGCAATGCTCTGAACAGCATCCTGCCGGGCATGTTCCAGAAGATCGAGGACTATACCGAGCTGCTGCTGCCGGACAACCTACTCCGTGAGGGCAGTGTGATCGAGCAGTTGGCCACCACCATCCCTGAAGAGGACTGGACCGATCAGGTACAGATAATCGGCTGGTTATATGAGGCATATAACTCAGAAAGAAATGAACAGGTTTATGACGGGACGTTATCCAAAGAAAAGATTTCAAAAGAGTTTCTTCCTGCCGCGACGACAATTTTCACACCAGATTGGCCTGTTCACTATATGGTGGAAAACAGCCTCGGTCGTCTGTGGCTGGAAGGCCATCCCAACGATACTTTGAAATCCGAATGGAAATATTACTTGGACGAGGCTGAGCAGGAGCCGGAAGTGCAGGCCCAACTCGCTGCCATCCGGAAGGATTATGCTACACTGAGGCCGGAAGAAATCCGTGTCATCGATCCCTGTATGGGTTCGGGCCATATACTCTGTGTTCTCTTTGATGTGCTCATTCGCATCTATGAGGACTACGGGTATACTGCTCGCGAGGCCGCTGTCAAGATTACTGAAAACAATCTCTGGGGATTGGATATTGATGATCGTGCGGCTCAGTTGGCTTATTTCGCGGTTATGATGAAAGCAAGGCAATATGATAGGCGTTTCTTTAGCCGCAAGGTACAACCGCACATCTATGCTATTCATGAGACGAATATACTTAAAACAGAATATACTTACGCACGAGGAGATTTCAGACTTTCCAAAGAAGCGTTGACAATGTTGGACTATCTTGTAGATGCATTTGTTGATGCCAAAGAATATGGGTCGATTTTGCAGTTAGATAAACTGGACTATACAGATCTGGAAAGTGAATGGGCACTTGCATCAAAGACAGCGGATTATTCCAACTTGTCTTTGTGGGGGGCCTCAGTTTCTCCAGAGATCGCACACTTGATAAGTCAGGCTATCGCCCTGACCCAGAAGTATCATATTGTTGTGACCAATCCTCCGTATCTTGGGAACACTCGCTTTAGCCCAGCGTTGGATAAGTATATAAAAGATAGCTATGCGGACGTCAAGTCAGATTTGAGCATGGTTATGTATAAACACGCATTAGACGATATGACAATAAAGGACGGTTTTGTATCGTTTATTACTACCTCCTCGTGGATGTTCTTAGCGAGTTTTGAAAAGCTAAGAAATCATCTACAACATGTTGCTGCTTTTTCATCTTTGGTTGATTTTGGCACAGAGCTTTTTGATGGGAAAGTAGGGCATAATCCAATTGTTTCGTGGACTGTAAGGAAAAGCCGGATTAATTCAAGAATGACCGCAATCCGCTTGGTCGATTATTGCTATTCGAGGAGAGATGAGAAGGAGCCTGAGTTTTTTGAGCCACGGAATCGTCATACGGCTATTCAGTCAAGTTTTGAAAAAGTACCAGGCAACCCCATTGTCTACTGGGTAAAAAACTTTGAGATGTTTGACATGCCAGATCTCGGCAAGTATATAGATGCAAGGATAGGAATGGTCTCCGGAGACAATGATCGTTTCCTCCGATTCTGGCAAGAAGTAGACTTTGGGAATATTGAATTCTCAGCACGGGCCGGTCATGATCCAATGCTCAAGAAGTGGTATCCACTCCAAAAGGGAGGGGAATATCGGCTGTGGTATGGAAATCTCTCCTATGTAATTAACTGGGAAAACGATGGCTACGAACTAAAATATGATAATTATATGGGAAAGAGAGTTCGTTCTCATAATTATAATGGGACTCAGCAGTTTAAGGAAGGAATAACATGGAATAGCATTACTTCGGGTAATTTCCATTGCCGCTATTCGCCAGCAGGATTCACATTTGATGCCGCTGGTCCACTGTGTGAAGTTATTGATCACAATAAGCTCTATACGATATTAGCCATGCTTTCATCAAAAGTGGCAACATATCTGTTTGCGCTTATAAATCCTACGATCAATTTCCCCTCCGGATATCTGGAGTCCCTTCCATTTGGTGAACCAAAAGAAGCAACGCGCGTCACTGAGATTGCACGTGAGTGTGTAGATATTTCTAAAGCAGACTGGGATGCGTTTGAAGCGTCGTGGGATTATTCAGAACATCCTTTTATTTCAGCTGCCTACGTGATTAACACAGAGAATAGAACAGTTACCATTAGCGAGGCCTTTAGATATTGGAAAGAGATAACAGAGAAGCGATTCAAAAGATTGAAGGAGAACGAGGAGGAGATTAATCGTATCTTCATTGATATCTATGGATTAAGAGGTGAGCTATCTCCTGAAATCAGTGACGGAGAAGTCACTGTACGAAAAGCGGATCTTCAACGTGAGATACGGAGCTTTATTTCTTACGCCGTCGGCTGTATGTTTGGCCGCTATTCTCTTGACAAACCGGGTTTGGCCTATGCAGGCGGCGAATGGGATTGCTCCAAGTATCAGACCTTTATCCCGGATGCGGACGCAATTCTCCCGATTTGCGACGATGAGTACTTCGAGGACGATATCGTAGGCAGATTCGTGAGATTCGTGGAAACCGTTTATGGCAAAGACACACTCGAAGAGAATCTGCGTTTCATCGCCGATGCCCTTGGCGGTAAGGGATCCTCTCGTGAGGTCATCCGCAACTACTTCATCAACGATTTCTACGCTGACCACCTGAAGGTATACCAGAAGCGCCCAATCTACTGGCTCTTTGATAGTGGTAAAAAGAATGGTTTCAAATGCCTGATTTACATGCACCGGTATCAGCCAGACACCATCGCCCGGATCCGCACGGACTATGTGCATGAGCAACAGTCTCGGTATCGCACGGCTATTGCTGATCTGGAGCACCGTGTTGCTGGAGCGTCTCCTTCAGAGCGGGTGAAACTGACGAAGCAGCTTTCCAAGATCCGCGACCAGGCGGAAGAACTCCGGGTGTATGAGGAAAAGATACACCACTTGGCGGATCAGATGATTTCCATTGACTTGGATGATGGTGTAAAGGTGAACTATGCTAAGTTCCAGGATGTCCTGGCGAAGATCAAGTAAAAACTCATTCTATTAAAAAATGGGTTATGAGTCTTTGGAGTATGAAGAAATGGGACAGTCAGAATCTCAAGAAATAATGAAAGAACTTGAAAAATTATTCATGTACTCTTGGGCTGCGCAAAAGACTTCTATGATAAGAGAAGTTTTACTTTCTGCTGATTATCGTAGTAATTCACATGTTCTGGAGCTGTTTAGTGATATTAGAAGCATCTGCAAAAAGAAAGACGAGCGTTTTTTTACTGCACTGCCGATAGGCACTTGCTTATATCGTGCACGGGTTGTTAGAGATATTGGTGATGTTCAGATATGTTCTCGTGGAGTAGCAATTGGTGAGTTCACTAAAGGCTTTGATGAAATGAATTCCAGAGAAGCCCCATTTGGAAAAAGCTCAGCCGGGAGAAATAACCTAGCTGGTGTTCCGTATCTTTATCTGGCTAGTGATCCGGCTACTGCGTGTGCTGAATTAAAACATCTTTCTCGGAGTACTTTTTCAGTCGCCGAATTTGAATTAGCTCGGGAGTTGTATGTTGTGGACTTGGTGAAAATAAAATCGTTTTCAGATCAGGAACTGAAAGACAAAGGATTTGCGCCAGGTAAATACTGGGGTGAAATCATGTTTTGGTTTAGTGTTCCTGTTAATACAAAAGATGATTATATTGTCACACAAATAATCTCTAATGAATTCCGTAAACAGGGTGTTGATGGATTATTATATGGTAGCTTCTTTGGTATTGGCGATAATTTCACGATATTTGATAGTAGCTCTAATGATGTGGTCTTCAAGAATAGCCGCTTAGTCCAGCAAATGTATACAAATCAAGTATATTGGGATTATAATAATAAATGTTGTTTGGAAAGCTATCCGGATCATGATTTTTATCAGTTTTCTAAGGAGGACGCTTCTGAGCAACTCCGTAGGATAAAAAAATCCTGGGGCCTTTCGAGAGAAAAAATCAAAGATAGTAAGTCGGATTTAGGTGATAAATGAGATTGTTTTTGGTTTTATCTTGTGCTTTAAGGAAATGAGATTATGGGATTGATGGAAATAAATGATCGGATCTTTCAGATCCTGAATGCAGAGGAAGATCAATTTGCAGCATATATAGCTCAATTGTGCCTTGAGAATGAAAAAGCGTTTGGTTCCGATCATTATGACGACGAGGAGCTCCTGCAAATTACGCAGGACTTGCTGGATTGTGCCAAGAGTGACGGGTTGACCAAAGGTTACCTGCAGGAGCATGATTATGTGGAAAGGGTTTTCTCCGCAGTCCTTCGAAAGCATAACTACCCGGAAGAGCAACTCGCTGAAACGGTGCGAATCACGTACGTCCACTATATGGAGGATTCCATACAGGAACAGATTGAACAGGCCAAAGAGGAATGCCCCGATTGGCAAGAGCCCTCCTTGTCGGAGTCAGATTTCTATGTAATTCCTTTCGCTGATGTGCTTGCCCACATTCCTTACAACCAGGAAGATAAAGCTTTCTGCGAAAGTATTGGCGTGACCTATGATTATGAGCAACTTCACATGGTCCGCTGGTTTGCAAGCCAGATGACTCTGGGGCAGGGGGCTTATGGACGTGCAGCCCCGAATCCTTCGGCACGGGCAACTTATAACCGTCTCCGATTTGCCAATTCGTTGCTCTGGATATGTACAGTACTCGGTGCTGATCGGAATCTGATCCAGCGTACTGCGGAAGAAGTTGGGGAGAAGCGACAAGGCGCAAAGCCCTGCGGGATCATAAGACAACTGATTCCCTTTGATGATTTACTGCCATTAGTCCAGCATTGGTATGATGTTTTGTTTCCGTTAGAGGAAACATCTGAGGAATAGACAGATGCAGTGCTAACGAATGAACTTTTCCTGCATTATTCCGAGATTGTGCAGTCGTCAATTGCACAATCTGAAAAGAAAAAAAGGCGGTATTATGAAATGAATACAACCGAAAAGATGACCGGAACAGCTTATATGGATTCTAAGGTGCGCAATGTATATGGCACATTGGCGGCCGAAGGAATGGATCTGAGTGAATCATCTGCCATGAATTTGGATCGCATTTCAAAGGGGCAGGCTACCTATCAGCAGGTTCTGATGGAAATTAGATCAAAGTATGAGAAAAGAGGATAAGAATGTTCTCAAGGTACGATGTCTATACAACTGTGCAGTCGATCTATTGCTATCCAGATAGTGATGTCTTGAGAAACAAATTAAATATCCGGGATAAAGATGAACTAAGGAAAGCAGAAGAAGAGTTTACAGCTGTGAAACAGTTTGTGCTCCTGGAGACGCCGGTCAAAGGCCATTTCACGAAGAATCATCTGTTTCGCATTCACCGTTTTCTGTTTGAAGATGTTTATCCATTTGCAGGCCATATTCGCAAAGAACAGATCAGTAAAGGTGAAACATTGTTTTATCCTCCTCATCTGATTGATCGTGAATTGACTCGCGTTTTTCATGGGATTCATGAAAATCATATTTTACTTGAGAAAAATGAGCTGAAGCAATTACGGAACCTTTCTTATCTGATGTCCGAACTAAACATCATTCATCCATTTCGAGAGGGAAATGGCAGGAGCATTCGAGAACTCACTCGATGTTTGGCTTTGCAATATGGTATGTGTTTAAACTGGGGTAATACGGACAGAGAAACCTTATTGGAAGCTGCAATCAATTCAGTGACGGATAGTATGGCATTTTGCGATGTGCTTAAGGTCTGTCAGGAAACAGGAGTGTCAGGCTGATGGATGCCGAAAAAATCATACAGGATTTGAACCGCCGGTTTGCAAAGCCGCTGCCGGAATTCTATAAGCGCCGGATTGTCGTCTGGTATGACGAGGATCGCGAGTTTGAGGATAAGCTGGATTCCATTCAGGTGAATGGGGTGAAGCTGCTCGCCCTGACCGGTTCCAACAGCTTCATGGTGAAGAAGACGCTGGCTGTGGATGATCCTTACAGCAATTATCTGCTCTATTGCCCGCTGTCCTATGAGACGCCGGAGTCGGACTGGCTTCTGGACGTGAAGCTTTACAGCGAGGAATTCCGTGCGGACCTGATTTCCATGTGGATGAATGAGCTGCATCTTCCGCAGACACCCGCTCTGCGCAGCTGCGTGAAGCGCTTCCGTCCGTTCTTTGATCGGCCGGAGAATCGGACACGCTTTTCTGCACTTTCTACTGCACCGACGACGCCCGGACAGTTGATGCTTTCCATGATGGCGGTACTGCTTGGCTGCAATGAGGCAAAGCCCGCGCCACTGTTGAAAGCGGTCCTTTCCGACGGCCTGAATGTGGAAGAGAATCCGGGGTATCAGGAGCTTGCCCGTTATGATCTCGTGGATGCTTTCTGGCAGTTGGCGCAAAAGGGGACCGGCTATGAGCGTGAGCAT
>Ga0256405_10012248_pt1 | contig 10682 bp, 4 predicted proteins | sample RumenRJG_02DNA_FD_189096 | JGI IMG/M metagenome (GOLD analysis project Ga0256405, IMG submission 189096) | Bovine rumen microbial communities from Lethbridge, Alberta, Canada - RJG_02 | ecosystem: Host-associated > Mammals > Digestive system > Stomach > Rumen | place: Canada: Alberta | collected... | reverse complement strand
CGGCATGCGTCTCGTCCATCTCCTCGCCCGCAGCGTCGAGCATTCAAGAGGGAAAATGGCGGACAATTGCCTCGCAGACCTCGAAGGCAAGGCCCTGCGCTGCGCCCAGATGCTCAAGTTCGCCTTCAAGGACAAGGTCGTGGACATCCCGAAGGCTCAGAAGGCGATCGTCGACACGATCAAGGCTCTTGTCGCGAAAGGCTACCCGTCCAACCCTGGCGCACAAGCCTCCACGTCCTGCAAGAACGCGCTCCAGAAGATCATGTTCGGCGGGCGTCTCTTCACCGACCAGATGGAATACGACATGGGACATCGCGCAGGCGGCAACGCCGAGATCAACCTCATGGGCAACTTCAAATACTTGCTCTCGTGCGTCGCGAAGGTCGGCGGAATCGACCAATCCACCTTTATCCGCGATCCCGGCCAGCCGGAGGTGAAGGCGTGACCCCGGGCGTCTGCGAAGCCGCGCTCGCGGCGCTCTCCGCCCGCCTCGGACTGCCGCTGGCGTTCGACGACGATTCCTGCTCCGTGATGATCGGCGACCAGCCGTTCTCCATCCGCCGCGACGGGCCGGGCGACCGGCTTGTCGTCTCGGCGCTCGTGGCGGACGACTTGCCGGACGCGCCGTCGCGCAAACTCGTCGAGGACCTGCTCAACCTCGGCTTCGGCCTCATGCACGACGGCCTGCCCGCCGTAGCGCGCGACCCAGAGACCGGCTTCATCGCCGCCTTCGCGATCTTCGCGGGAGACAGGCTCGTCGTTTCGGAATTTCCGTCCGCCTTCGAGAAGTTTGCCGCCTTTGCACAGCGCTTGACCGACCGCCTTGATGCCGAGCGCAGCGGCTATACCGCCGATTCGGACGGCGGCGCGCACGAGACGTTCGCCGACGCACCCGCCGGATTCGACATAATACACGTTTGACGGAAAAGGTCAAGCATTGACCCGACGCAGCTTCAACTTTTCAACCTTTCAACTTTTCAACAGGAGACATCCATGTCACTCGACATCAGCTTCGACCAGTTCAACAGCATCGCGTCCGGAACGTACAACGCCGGACAGATCGACTACAATGGCTCCGGCGACAACGTCACCCTTAAGAAGGTCAATGCGCACGTCCACTACAAGTCCCTTAACACCGCGACGATCGACGCCAAGCGTGTTGTGGACATCAAACAGGCGTTTGTGCGGGCGATGGAGTCGAAACTCGGGACCGGCGCGGGCGCGATCGCCGAGATCCGCAAGTCTCTGGGGCTTCCGCCGGACGACTCCAACCCGCGTGCGCTCAGCGCCCGCACGATCGAGCCGCTCACGCGCCAGGAGGTCCGGCAGATCATCGACCGCTACGTGAACGGAGCGGACGGCGCGAACGCCCGGCAGGTCGACGCGGAAATCGCCGCCCGGCGCGACGCCGTGAACGTCCAGAACAAGCGCGCGCTGCCGATCCGGATCGGAGACCAGTCGTTTCGTCTCGACAAGATGGCGGCGGAGCTTGAAACGACGACGGTGGCGGAGCCGTCGAAGTCCCAGGCCGCCGAAATACTGAAGACGCTCACCCGGCCCAACGGCGGCAAGGTCGACATCCCCACGCTCGCCCGCTCGCTCAACATCTTCGCGTTCATGGCGGAGCGCTCTGCGGCCGCCGACAAGGCGGAGGGCGCGCCAGGCGCCGACAAGCGCTTCGCGGCCGCCTTCGCGCAGGTGCTCGACTCGCTCGACAACGGCACGCTTTCGCAGGTCTACCAGGGTCTCATCTCGCGCGACACGGACGGCCTCAAGAACGAGCTTTCGCGGCGCCTCGCAAAGTTCGACCTCACGGCGGAACAGACCGGCGTGTGCTGCCGCATGGCTTTTGCCCTCGGACACCTAGAGGCGCTCGTCCTCGGCGAAATCTCCCACCGCATCGCGCTCGGCAAGGCGGAGACGGCCGAAGCGCGCCAGGCGCTCATGGCGCAGGCCCCGGTCTTCCGGCATTGCGGGAGCGACGTGCAGCGCGACCTCTCGGCGCGCGGCGTCGCCGGCGAGATGACGAGCGTCAACCTCGAAATCCTCACGAACCGCGCCGCCTACGGCAGCATCCACGGCAACGAACTCACGGAGAAGACCAACGAGGAGATGCGTGGCGCAGGCTTCACGGCGGCCGACGCGCGCGACGTCGGCGACATGATCCGCAAGAGCGAGCTGACGGTCAACGCCTACCTCGAAAACCTCCTCGGCTGGCGCGAGGGGCAGGACCCGAAGAACCCGCCGCTCTTCCAGCCCGGCTATTCGCTCGTCAACACCTTCGTCTCCAAGGAGCAGAAGAACATTGCCAAGGACGCGAACGGCTACCTCGTGCGGCGCAACGAGATCGAGAAGCACTTCTTCCCCGAATACGGCAAGATGCCGCAGTTCGAGGGGAAGGACCGCCCGAGCTACGCGGCGTTCAACATGTTCAATGGCATCCAGGGCGCCGCGCCGAGCTACGGCGGCGTGGTCCTGGTGATGAAGGAACACGTCAAGCAGCAGGCCACCTACACGCTCAGCGACACCTTCTTCGCCCTCAAGTTCGATTTCACCAATCCGGAGGAGTGCAAGGCCAAGTTCGTCGAAAGCGCCGGAAAGTTCCTTTCCAAGCTCGTGAAGCCCGAGGCCCTCGCGCAGCTCGCCGACCCTTCCACGGAGGCCGGGGCCGCCCTCGAATCCTTCTTCCAGCTGTATGCCTCGAGCGGGGTCGTCACGGGCAAGGGGCTCGAGACAGACAATAGATTAGTGCAGATCGAGGATTCCCTGAACGCCAACCGCATCGAAGGCGCGCGGAAGATCGACAAGGACGACCTCATGGCCGTCCTGTTCGACGCGATCGGCGTGAAGGGGGACGAGGCCTCGCGCGTGGCCGGCTACGACAACATCGAGAATCTCCTGGCCGGAATGGAGGACCTGGACCCCGTCCTCATGGGGCTTTCCACCGTCCGCCGCGCGGCGAATCCCGGCGAATCCATCCAGGTCGCAGGAGGCGAATACATCGAGGCGCAGCTGCACGGGCCGATCGTCATCTCGCGCGACGTGGAGGAAATGCGCATTCCAGCCGACGAAATCTTCATCCACTACAGAAACATGGCGAGGGCCAACCCCTCCGTCACCGGCGGCATGGACAAGGACGAGTGGATCGCCGCCCAGGTCGACGCCGACAAGGCAAAGCTCCTCAAGTTCGGCAAGGACAACGGCGTCAAGGTGACGTTCTACGAGGATGACAACGAACAAGTGAAGGACGTCGCGAAGTCGAATCTCGAATCCGACATGCGGACTGTCAAGCGGATGATGCAGTCGAAGAACGAAGCCTATTTCCACGACATGCTGGACAATCATTCGGGCGAGCTTTTCGACATGGCGTTCAAGAATGTCTCGGAAGACTCCATCGATCTGGCGAGGGCGCTTTTCGGCGAAGGGCTGTCCAAAGCCCCGGATTGGGTTTACGACCTCCTCCGCGATGCCGCCGGGCAGTCTCTGAAAACAATCAACGACCTGGAAAGCGTAGACAACTACCGCAAGGCGGACATCCGGGAAAGCATCGTTTCGGACATGTGCGACGCGCTGAACAGAGTCATGTACGCCGTGATTGTCGGCCGGAAGCTCGGCGAGACCGACGACCAGAAGCTGCTCGACATGGCCCACGAGGGCTTCGACTCCGGCGTGATCGGATACCACGTCACGAAGTTCGTCGCGGCCAAGATCATCCAGGAGCGCATCGCCGCCGACCCGCAGGCCCTGATTCAGGAGACGCTGGAGAAGGAGCTTGCCGACCGCAAGGAGGAAATCGCCGCGCTCGGGTTTCCAGGCGGGTTCAAGCTCGGCGGCACGGGACTCCAGAGGCTCCTCGGCAAGATACAGGAACACCTCGCGAAATTCACTGCGGACCGCCACATCACGTCAACCCTGGAAAACTGCCAGAAGATCATCGACGACATCCGCGATAAAATCGTCGCGAAGGAAATCAACGCGCGCCTCGATCACCTCAAGTCCATTGCGGGAAAGCCGTTCCACGACGAAGCGCTGAAGAACTCGTATTTCTCCTGGGCGCTCAACGCCACCCGCATCAAGTCCGCCGAAGAGGCCATGGGCGCCAAGTCCAGCTCGGAGAGCCTCTACACCTCTCTTTCGTCGCTCCTTTCGGGGGATCGGGACTTCGGGACGCCAGCCTTCATGGTCGCGCTGGTGAACGTCGCGCATAACATCAACACGGCCTGCATCGCGGACGAGGCCGCCAACTACGCGGACGACGCCACCGCCTTCGGCGTCGACGACCGCAACGGCTACGTCCAGCGCGCCGTCACCATCAGCCTCGCCGCGATCGAGTCGAAAATGGGCCGCGGGGCCCTGGAGAAGCTCGCCCGCATCCTCGGCTCGCCGGAGCTCACCGGGATTCGGGGCGCCCTGCGGGCGACTGCTAAACCCGGCGATATGTTCGGCCTGTGCATGACGATCTGCTACGGCCTCGCCAACCGGCTGAAGACCAAATACGGCATCACATCGGCGCCTGACGTTGTTCCGGAGCTCCCGTATTCGCAGGTCCCGCCGAAGATTCGGTCGCTCCTGTCGACAATCGACCCCGATCGCATCGCCGCGCTCGACGCCAAGACGCCCTACGCCCCGCAGACGACCAAGACGATGCCGCCTGCCGTCAATCCGGCGGCCGCGCCCAAGACCCTCGCCGAACGCAAGAAGGCGCTCATGGGCGCGCTCCCCGCCTACGGCAACCACGAGAAGACCTTCGAGGACGGCCGCAACACCCACGGCCGCGGCCACGCCACGCGCGTGTTCGTCTTCGCGAACGTCCTCGGCAACATCATGCGCGAGCGCGGCGTCAACGTGGACATGGGCTCGCTCTCCATCTCCGCCGCCGGCCACGACATGGGCCGCAAGCGCAGCGGCACCGACTACTGGGAGAAGGAGTCGGGAGAGCTCGTCGCGAATCTCGCCGAAGAGACCTATCCAGGCGCATACGGGGACGCCTGGAAGACGCAGACCAATCTCAACGTCTCCGCCGGCCACGGCGCGTCGGCCGACGCCCGGCGCACGGTCGAGGGTCTTCTCATGAAGGCCGCCGACTCGCTCGACTACACGCGCGTCGCGCCGCTCGAGGAGAAGCGCTTCCACTTCCTCGAGAAGACGCTGAACGTCGGCGGCGTCCACGTCATGCAGGACGACGCCCTCCGCAAGGCGCTCATGCACGAGGCGGAGCTCCTCACCAAGGCGACCTCCCCCCTCGCCGCCAACCGCGAGAATATCATCCGCCTCAAGGAGAGCGACGACGAGCAGAAGATCCTGCAGGGCGAAGCGCTGGAGGCGGACGTCACGGAAGCCGAAAGAAAGCTCGCACAGCTCTCCGACCAGGAGGTCGTGGACAGGATCGAGGCGGAAATCCGCGACAATCCCACCAAATACCCGCTCCTCAACAAATACTACTTCCAAGACCCTGCGTAGCCCCAACCTTTCAACCTTTCAACTTTTCAACAGGAGACGACAATGGAACTGAAAGAACTGATACCCGCCTTCGCGGTGAAACTGGGCATCGAGGGATTGGCGGCGGAGGACGGCGCATGCGCTCTGGAGATCGACGGCATTCCGCTGCAAATCGCGGAGACGGACGCCGGAAGGGCGCTGGTGGCGACCGCCGTCGTGGGATCGCCGCCGCCGGAGAAGACAGAGGCGTTTTTGGAGCTGCTGCTGGAGGCGAACACGGAGACGCTCGGTTCGCAGGACCGGGCCCTCGGGAAGCTTCACGACACCGGCGAAGTGGTGCTGCAGTGGCGTATCCCGACCCGCGATCTGGAGCTGGACGGATTCTGCGCGGAGCTCGAGACGTTCGTGAACCAGGTCGAGCAGTGGCGGCTGGCGCTGGAGAACTTCCGTCCCGCCGCGGAAGAGGCCGCCGCCAGGGAAGAGGAGGCCCCCGCACTGGTCTTGCCCGCCTCCGGCTTCATCAGCGTCTAACGTCTCTGCGTCGCCAACCTTTCAACTTTTCAACCTTTCAACAGGAGACAACAATGGCACTCGACATCAACGGATACAACGACGCATTCAAGGCCTTCACCGACTTCGCGACGCAGGCGAAGTCGGGCTCGACCATCGCGCAGGTCGGCGGCGAGAAGAACACCGTCGTCGGCTCCGGCCCGCTCGCGGGCCGGACGATCGTCGCGAAGACCTCGTTTGACTTCGTCGGCAACGTCGGCCGCCGCCAGGAATCGCGCGACGTGAACAACGACGTGCGCGACCTCTTCAAGCAGGCGATCGCCGACCTGTTCCACGGCGAGTCGAACATCCCGATGAGCGTCCTCGACGCGATGAAGCTCGCCGACTTCGGCAAGGGCAAGCCGCTCACCGCGCGGCGCATCCTCGCCGTCAAGGCCGCGATCGACCAGGCCGCGGCCGCGGCGGACAAAGGCGCGGACGCGGCGGGCGGGATCGACGCGAAAATCGAGTCCGCCGTCGAGACATGCATGAAGAAATTCGGCAAGAAACCGAATGCCAAGGCCGAGCCGCTTGTCAGGGTCGCGCTCGAGGCTTGCAACGGCGATGCCGACGTTATGGACATCGTGACGAAGAACATCACCAAGAAAATCCTGTACACCGGAACCTCGGACTTGCGCACGGAGGCGGACATCCGGCAGAAGGTTGGAGACATCGTTTCCAACCTGGAGGAGCTGAAAGCGGCCTCGAACGGCAATCCGGCGGTCGTGGCGGCGGGCAAGGCGTTTCTGATGGAACATGGCGGCAATACCCTCCCCAGAGGATTGTTCACGAAGATGGCCGAGGCGGCCGCCAAGATTCCCCTCGACCAGATCCGCGACCTCTCCGCTTCCTCGCCGGCCAGGACCGTCCACAAGGCCGTCGCGGATCTCAACGAGGCTCTCGACGACGCGATGGTGTCCTCCGGCGTGGCGAACCATTTGGAAGCCCCCGAGGAGAGAACCAACACCCGCCTCTTCCTGACAAGCGTGGCGATGTCCCGGTGCAACCAGGTCGCGCTGCGGAACCTCCACAACATCTTGAATTCCAATACATCCAAGCAGCTGCTCGCCTTCTACCGCGAGTGCAGGACGGAGGACTTCCGGCAGCTCGACGGCCAGTCGGAGGACATCCGGAAGGGCGCCGAGTCCGTGGCCGACGAGTGCGAGCTCTGCCTGCGGGGGCTGGACGCCGCAGTCAATGCGAACATCGAGCGGATGAATCCCTCCCAGCCGAAGATGAAGCCCATCCCCTTCATCGAGGATGATCTCAACATGAGGGCCGTCGGCGGCGATAACATGGTTTCCGACATCGTTTCCGCGGCCGAGGCCTACAACGCCAAGAGGACGGACGACTACATCAACGCGACCGTGACGGGAAGCGGACAGGGCGCGGAAGTCATAAAGAACCTTCTCCGGGCCAAGCTCGGCAACGCCAGCAAGCCGGAGGAAAAACTCGGCAAAAGCCTGGCCGCCAACGCGAACGCCATGATGAACTGGAACATCTGCGGCGAAATGAAGAAGATCGTCACCGGCAAGGAATGCCAGTTCAAGGCGGACATCTATCGCGGCACCAACGTCACCCTGAAAAACGGCAAGAACAGCTTCAAGCTCACTATGAAGTTCGAGACGGCCCGCGACGAACTGGCGCAGTTCGTCACGGGCGACGCCAACGCGACCTACGAGGGCCTCACCAAGGTCGAGGACAAGAACAAAGTCCATCTGCTGATGGCCTTGGTCTCCCAGGAGACGGAAAAGGCCGCGCAGATGGGCTCGGAAATCGCCATTGAACCACGCGAAAGCGATCAGGCGTTCGGGGAGTGGTTCAAACACGATGGGCAAAGCAGGAGCTACACGGTCGAAATGCGCCATGACGGGGGAATCGCACTCCATTACGTCATGGACAATGAGATCACGGACATCAAGGACAATACCACGAACGACGGTTTGAATGACGAAATCACCGTTGGCGCAGGCAGCAGATGGAAGTGCACGCTGGACTACACCTTGAAGGGCGACGAATTCAACCGCCTCGCGAAACTGGAATTCAGTAAATTCGACGACAGCGAGGGAAAAGCGTTCTTCGAAGAAAAGGAGGACATGCCCGACGGCACCCGGCAAGGCCACGCGAACAAGCTGGAGGGGACAGTGGACAAATTCGCGCAGGAGTTCAAGGTCAAGGCCGAAGAATGCATGATGGACTTCACGATGAACCTGAAGCCGACCGACGAGGAGGAGATCGCCGCGCAGCGCGGCAACGGCCCCATCGTCGCCTAGCGGCAGCGCCCCGGCCCCTTTCAACTTTTCAAACAGGAGAAAAAACAACCATGGCACTCGACATCAACGGATACAACGCGACATTCAAGGCTTTCACCGATTTCGCGACGCAGAGCGTCGAAGCGGGGAAGAGCAAGGCGGTCGCCCGCGCGGGCGGCGAAGGCACCCTCGCGGGCCGCGTCATAACGGCGGCGAAGCACGACTGGGTCGGCATCGGCGCGGGGCGTCTGGGAAGCCTCAAGGACGCGAACAACGCCGCGCGCGACCTCTTCAGGAACGCCATCGCGGACATGTTCGGCGGGGTGGACAAGATTCCCCAGGGCGTCAAGGACGCCATGAAGATGGCCGACTACGGCAAGGGCAAGCCGCTCACGGCGCGGCGCATCATCGCCGTCAAAAACGCCATCGACGCGACCGGCGTGATGAAGCAGAAGGCGCTTGACGACGGCATCGCCGGGGCCAAGTTCAGCGACCCCGCCACCCAGAAGGCGGCGCTCGCCAAGGGATATTCGAAGGGCGAGCTGCCCAAGATCGCCGCCGCGACCAGCCTCTACGCGCAGACGGCGGGCTGCACCGAGGCGGAGGCCCTGGAGCAGGTCACGACGTCCGGCACGCCGGCCAACCGCCTCATGAATTACGGCGGCAGGTTCCTGCAGAGCGCCGGGAACTTCAAGAACGGTCTGCGCCTCATCGACTCCTTTGCCAAGTGGATTTCGGATACGAACGCGACGCTTAAAGCCACCGGCAATGACTTCAAGGAGGGGATGAGCCTTACCCTCCTCAACGCCTCCTCGTCTTACATCTCTCCCAAATTTCTGCGCGGCATGGAGAAATTCGTCTTCGAGGAACTTGCCAGCAACCCAGCGCACGACCTTGCGGAGCAGGACGCCGACAAACTCTTCGGGCTGGAGAACAACGCCGCGACGCGCTTCTTCGGCCGCGGCTATGGCGAGTCCTACACGCAGACCGTCGCCAACATCCCGCCTGTCAAGCGCGCCGCATTCTATGCGGCTTTCGACGCGGCGTTTCCGCTCGTATCCGACCCCGCCATCGCCAAACTGCCGCAGTCCGAGCGTCCGCCCGAGTTCATCAAAAAGGTCGACCGCTCCCTGGTGTTCGGCCGCATCATGAAGAATCTCGACAAACTTGCCGTGCTCCATGCCGCGGGCACGCTCACTTCCGCGACGTTCGTCAAGACCTGCTTCCCCGAAGCGCGCCGCAACACGCTCGGCGCGGTGAACGACCTCTTCAAGCAGTGGGATCTTGAAATCAACGGCGACGAGGACCGCGACATCCCGTCGAAGTATCCGGGTCTTGGGGGGCCGATCACAAGGCTGATGGAAGAGACCGGCTGCACGGTCAAAGAGGCCGCCGCCGCCTTGCAGTCGGGCGGCGCGAGGCCGGCGACGCCGCAGTACGTCGCGGCCGGCTCGCTTCCGCTCGTAGCGTTCGACGGCACCACGCGCGAGGCGCGCGAGCAGCTTGTGGGCGACCTCGAGCGTCCCACCGACTACAACTACATAGGCGACAAGAAGACACTTCTCCCGAAAGGCTACGGCTTCCGCTTCAATTTCCCCGACGGCACGACATACAAGACCAACAAAACGGAGGAGGGGCTCGCCCAGATCGAAACGGTCGCCGACAAGGCGGAGGCCCTCTGCGGCCCCGCCCACCGCGAACAGGCTTCTTCGGTCGTGATGATGCTGTCGCAGTCCGGCCTGTGCGTTCTGCGCGGCGGACTCAGGGGCTACGGCATCGAGTCGAGCGAGCATGCCGCCGTCGATTTCACGCTCTCCAGGAATGCCGAGACGGGCGACATCTCCATACGCTACTCCAGCCCCAAGGAGCTGCCGTTCTCCTTCGAGTGGAGCGCCACGATCAAGCCCGACGGATTCGTGAGCACCACCCCGCTCCGGTTCCTGGACGAGCGGCCGACCGCGAACTGCAGGGCCGGCGTCGAGGAGGCCGTGAAGAACATGCAGAATCCGAGAGGGACCCACAATCTCTTTTTCAAAAACGACAAGGCGCGCGCCGTGCCACTCATCGAGACGATGATGCACGCCACGGGCGGCGACAAGGATGTCATAAACCTCCTCAAGGACACATACGTCTGCACCAGTCTCCTCTACAACTTCGCGAACAACCTGCGCCCGGCCGATGTCATTCTGTCGCGCGTCGCGCGGCTCAAGGAAAACGTCGCCGAACTCAGGGAGGCGACGAAGGGCAATCCCGCGATGTTCAAGATGGGGCTTTCCCGCCTCGCGGGACTTGGCGGCAAGCCGGTTCCCAAGGGCATGCTCGCCTCCCTCGTCAAGGCCGTGAACGCGGCGGACATCGGCAAACTCAGGAAACTCTCCGCCGCCTCCACCACCCCCGTGAAGATGAACGCCGCGATCGTCCAGTACCACGCCGCCGTGGGGC